>Ga0105348_1002342_pt1 | contig 11402 bp, 8 predicted proteins | sample EN8Hudsemesocosm_2_FD_83504 | JGI IMG/M metagenome (GOLD analysis project Ga0105348, IMG submission 83504) | Methane-oxidizing microbial communities from mesocosms in the Hudson Canyon - EN8C Hudson Canyon | ecosystem: Environmental > Aquatic > Marine > Cold seeps | place: Hudson Canyon...
GCTACATAGCCAATGACAAAAACAGCAAGTACAAAAAGAGTGTTAACTATCTTCATAATATAAGGACTGACAATGAAGGTATCAGTTGAAAGCCAGTAGAACGAGGTGTTAATGAATCAGGGTGCTCTACTATAGTCTTCTACTTCTGACCTAGATCTTGTAGGTTGCCTTGGTCATGACCTTGGATACTAAGGTCATTAAATTTTTAACTGGCATGGGAAAGTTAGCTCCGCCAGATTCAAGGGCTCGGGTAGCGTGCTCCATTTCGTCTTGTTTCATTTGTTCCAGGATTGCACGAGTTTTCAAATCGTCATGGGGTACTTCTGACAGGTGTTCGTCTAGATGCTTGCATACTTGCTCTTCGGTGGCGGCAACAAAGCCTAGGCTCCATTTGTCGCCAGCGATACCAGCAGCAGCACCCACTGAAAAGGATAGACCGTACCAGAGAGGGTTGAGTAGGCTGGTTTTGCTGTCCAGTTCGTGAATACGCTCTTCACACCAGGCTAGATGATCTACCTCTTCGTTAGCCGCATCTTCCATGGCTTCTCGTACTTCCGGTAATTTAGCGGTAAGGGCCTGACCTTGATAGAGAGCTTGAGCACAAACCTCGCCAGCGTGGTTGATACGCATCAGCCCTGCCACATGTTTTGATTCGCTGTCGGTCAGTTCAATATCTGCATATTCGTGTGAGGGTGAAGCGCGCTCTATAGGGGTCGATTGACCTGCAAGGGTGCGTAAAGCGGTGTCTGCTTGTACTAATAAACGGTCAAAAAGATTTAGATTGCGTTCTTTACTCATAAATATCACCTCTTAATCGGAGAGATTTTACCTCATGGTAGACAGCTTGCACATGGCGTTTATAACATGGATACGTTTGTTAAACGTAGGAAGCCAAACCTAATGAATGATGTGCATGACCTTAATTTAGTACTTGATGCCAAGATCCCTTTGTTGGTGATTGAGGCGCAAGATGAAAAACGTGTACTGGAGATGTTAACGCGGGTTTCAATTAAGCGTAGCGTTCCCCTATATCAATGGACGGTAACCGAAGGTTTGGATCGTATGGGCTTTGGGGCTGACGCTGACATGGATGCGAGTCATGAGCCGGAAAATCTATTGCGTCACATCAAGTCAGCGCTGTCTCCAGCGGTTTATGTATTATGTGATTTTCATCCTTATATGAAGGATGAACCTAAATTGGTACGCCATATTAAGGATATCGCTTTAAATCATGGGCAAGTAGGCCATGTTCTCGTATTTGTTAGTCATGCGTTCGCTGTACCTCCTGAGTTAAGTCGTCTTTCTGCACGATTTGAAATGTCGATGCCAACAGAAAAACAGTTGATGACCCTAGTACGTGATGAGGCTCAACGTTGGTCGAAAGAGAAGAAAGGCTTAAAAGTTCGGACCGATAACGCAACCTTGCAGCATTTCGTGAAGAATTTGTCCGGTGTCAGTGTACATGATGCCAAGCGACTCATTCGTGGTGCTATTGTGGACGATGGCGCGATTACCGCTTCTGATGTTTCGACAGTGAACGAAGCCAAGTTTAAATTAATGGATATGGATGGTGTCCTGAGTTTTGAATATGACACCACCCAATTTACTCAGGTTGGTGGTCTTAGTAATTTGAAAGCTTGGTTGGGGCAGCGCAAGGAAGCATTTGTTGCAGAAGAGACTAGTCTTGATCGGCCAAAGGGTATGTTGCTGTTAGGGGTGCAAGGCGGTGGTAAGAGTTTGGCGGCGAAAGCAACCGCAGCAATGTTGCAGTTACCCTTACTACGCTTGGATTTTGGGACTTTATACAATAAGTTTTTTGGTGAAACTGAGCGTAATCTACGTGATGCGCTAAAGCAGGCTGAAGTGATGTCGCCTTGTGTCCTTTGGATTGATGAAATTGAGAAAGGTATTGCTTCGGGGGATAATGATGGTGGTGTATCCAAGCGAATACTAGGAACCTTGCTTACCTGGATGGCGGAGCGAGAGTCATCTGTTTTTATGGTGGCTACTTCGAACGATATCAGTCAATTACCACCGGAGTTATTACGTAAGGGACGTTTTGATGAGATATTTTTCGTGGATCTACCGGGTGATGATGTTCGAGAAGATATTTTCCGTATCCATTTAGAAAAAAGAAATGAGCAGTCTGAAAGTTTTGATTTGATCGTTTTGGCGGGGGCGAGTGATGGCTTTTCTGGGTCGGAAATTGAACAGGCGATAGTGTCTGCTTTATATACCGCAGCGGCAAAGGCGAAAGACTTAGATACCGAATTGATACTGGAAGAAATAAATAATACCAGCCCGTTATCCATCGTCATGGCAGAGCAGATTGCTGAACTTAGAGCGTGGGCAGAAGATCGTACTGTAAGTGCGAATTAATGCAAATTGAGATTGTTTTAACCGTCTGTTAGATGCTTTGCGTGAGTGCCCAGCGTTCTAATATTTCCTGCAGTTGATTCAATTCGACGGGTTTGGTCATGTGAGCATTCATACCAGCTTGTAGACTTTTTTCCTTATGTTCATCACGGATATGAGCGGTTAATGCAATAATAGGTGTTTCCGATTTACTATTGTCATGTTCCCAGTTTCTGATGGTGCGGGTGGCTTCAAATCCATCCATTATAGGCATTTCGCAATCCATCAATACTAAGTCATATTTTTGTTTTAATAGGGCTTCAAAGGCTTTTTGGCCATTTTCAACGGAATCTGAAAAAACACCTAATTTAGATAACATGCCGTTGATAACACGAGTACTAATAGTATTATCTTCAGCTACCAGCACTCTTAAGCGCCTTTCACTTAAGGTGTTTGCATCATCAAATTCGTGGTTGGATTCAATACTGCTTTCAATAAGGCCCAGTTCTTCCGCCAGGGTAATTTTAAGGGTGCGGCTAGATACCGGTTTGGTCAGCACTCTACGAATACCTGCGTTACGTGCTTCAGTACTGGTAGGTGCAATATGGGCTCCGGTCATTAATATTAACATGCAATCTTTACTAACTACGGGGTCAGCTTTTATTTTTGCTGCTAACTCCAAGCCGCTCATTTCTGGCATGTCATTGTCAATAATCGCGATATCAACATGTTGGTCAAGGGTGGCGCGAGAACGTAACGTTGCTAACGCTTCTTTTGCTGATAAGGTAACGACGACATTCATAGCCCAGGAGTTTGCTTGTTGCTCAACAATTTTTCGGCAGCTAGCATTGTCATCGACGACGAGAAGATTTAACCCTTTCAACTTTTCACCGATATCACTGTTGGGGGTGAGTTGAGACTGTATTGAATAGGTTACCGGAACTGTGAACCAAAAATTGCTGCCTCGACCAAGCTGGCTACGAACGCCTATATCACCCTCTAGGCTTTGTACTAGTTGTCTTGCCACGGCAAGGCCTAGATGGTGCTGAGTGTTGCCCCGTGATGTTGATGTCTGAATATCAAAGATATCTTTTTGTTCTTGTTCTCCCAAGCCAGAACCTGTATCCGTAACCGTAATGGAAATTCTTTCATTCTTTGCGCGGCTAAGTGTTACTAAAACTTCACCTTTGTGGGTAAATTTAAACGCGTTATTTAATAAGCTGAGTAAAATTTGTCGAATGCGAGTTTCATCCCCGATAACTAGGGAAGGGATGCTAGGCTGAATGTTGCTGATTAGTTCTAGTCCACGTTCTTCTGCTTTTTCTCGGAAAATTTCTAAACATTCAGCTACGGTTGCGCTGATATCAAAGGTAAGTTCATCTGGTGCTCGATCCATATCCTCAATTTTAGAAATATCAGTCATGTCGTTGATGGCTGTCATAAGCTCGTGTCCAGAGCTTTGAATCGTTAGAATGAAATCTCGTTGGCTTGAAGTTAGGTTAGAGTCTAGTAGTAGTTCGCTCATGCCAAGTATGCCGCTCATAGGTGTTCTAAGCTCATTACTGAGGCGGTTTATAAACTCACTGCGTGTTCTTGCGGTAGCTTCAGCTATGGCAACTTGTTTGTTATTCTCATTCACCAAGTTACGTGACACATAATTTCTGGTACTTAGTCCTATGGCTGTAACCAGTATAAATATTGAAGAGCTTAACATTAGAATAACCATCAGAGACTTATTAACGGGAATTAAGGCTAAGGTGGAGAGAACTGTGACTAAGGTTGCGATAAAAAGAATTCCCATGGCTAATGCGAAATATAATGATGGTTTAAAGCCCTTACCGTAACTGTAGAGCGAAGCTAAAAAAGTGATTAGCGTGCACAGTAAAATGTAGATGCTGGTTATTGGGAATTGTACTTGTTCTGGTATTACAAATATGAATATAGTGCCTAGCAAGCCTAATAATGCCATGCAGTTTACAATACCTTGGAAGCCTTTGTTGTTACGTAAGTTGGATAAGTAGCTGCGGGCGAAAAGAAAAATTGTCGTTGCCAATAAATAGAAGGTCGTTAGTATTACATTTTTTGTGGCTAGTATTCCTGCGAGAGGGCTGTCGAGGAAGTAGCCTTGCCAAGCACCTTGATTAAAAAGCATAGCTGTCGACATGATAGCGAATAGGGAATAGCTTAATTCACGGGTCGTTAGTGACATGAAAATACTGTAAACCATTAACGTGAAAACAAGCCCAAAGCATAATCCTGAGATCCAGCGATGCATGTTTTTATCATTAGCAAAGGCGAGAGCCGAATGTGCATCGATAAACATACTGTTAGGTGTGGATGAATTAGCTTTAATAACAACATCTAGGCTCTGTTGCGCCGGGATATTTAGTTGAAATATGGTGTTACTTAATCCGCGAGTAAAAAGAGGTAGAACAATGCTACTTTGTTGAGTGACTTTTTGTATTTTTCTTGCTGAAATAATCCATAGCTCAACATCATTAGATTGCCGCTGATTTAAAGTCAGTATAACGGGTGTTAATTCGGTTAATTGATTGCTCAATTTGAGTTTTAGCCAATAGTTAGAGTCACCCTTCTTTATAGATAACTGGTTGTTATGGGTGGGGCTGAATTTGTTCGTGTATTCTGTGGTGAGAATATCTTCGATGGTTAGTTGATGTGATGTGTCTTCATAAAGATAGCTGTTCTCAATCACGGAAGCTTGAAAGTCTTGTTGATTTATTTTCAACTCCATAGCACTCAGTGCCCAGCTAGAAAAGTGCAGAAGAAAAATGATAAACAGCCCGCGTGACATACCTAAGTTCCAATGATTCGAAATTTATTGTTCGCTTAGTATACAGTAGTCAGAAGTAGGCTTAAGGGTTGGATTCGATATCGGGCGCTTTTTTTAAGATGAGTGCTTGTAGTCCGGCTTGGCTTAAAAGGTGAGCTGCTAGCTCACTCCTGCGCCCGGAATCACAAGTTGTCACAAAGATTTCGTCTGGTGATAAGGTGGATATTTGTTTGCGTAGATTATTCAGAGGTAGGTTAATGGTGTTGGGTAGATGACCGAATTTGTATTCAAGGGCTAGACGTACATCAACTAGCTGATACTTATTGGTGTTCTGAGTGAGCTTTTTCTCTAGTTCCGCATAATCAATATAGCTAAGCACAGGCTCTGTTAGTAGTGTTTTAAAGTCCGCTTGATTGAGACGCATTAATATACCGTTGCTTTTCATAACGACACTGGCATTACGGGGTGCTTCACCTATGAGTGCATCTTCGCCAAAATATTGACCCACGCTAAGAGTGGCTACTTGTTTATCTTCAGTACCTTGGCGCCGTTTTACTTCGGCATCACCTTGTTTAATGACATAGAAATAGTCACCCGGTTCACCTTCCTTGATGACTTCTTCTCCAGCCTTAAAGGACTTTTCTTCAAATTTGACAAAAAGCTGCTGGATATTGGCGGGTGGGATACGAGTAAATAGATGTGATTGTAACAGTGCTGACATCCAGTCATATTCCATATCCTGTAACTCATCTTCTGCCAGGTCGGCGACCAGGTAATCGCCAGCTTGGTCCCAAGTGAGTACTAAGTCTAGGTAATCCTTGTCGATGCAGAGTACTTTGGTGGTTGATTTGGTAATGGCGGAGAATTGGTGAGGCTCATTATTATCTAACGGGTGGCGACCTTGCTCGCTACCGCTTTCTACCGGTGTGATATTGTATTTTTCATCACACAGGTCGACGGAGCCATCCATTAGGTAGTAGCGATCAGATGAATTATCCATCCTTTTAAACAGAACCTTGCCTTCGGTATGTTGGGCAACTGATACCTTACCGAGCAATTCATTGAGGTTTGCGTCTGATAAGGTGCTAAAAGGCACGAAAAGGCGCAGTGTGGTTTTATCGATATTTGCCATTGATATCCGTTTTTTGTTCTTTAGTGACGTCCTTTCTAATTAATAGCACAAATACAGGCATTAATTAATATTCACATAACTAAAGGGAGCTATTCTGTTACTCATGAGATGGTTACGACTACGGAGAGGTTATCTATCCTTCTGGCTTGGAATTGGCTTTACTGTGCTGTTGGCCGCAGTTCAGGCCTTGGAGCTTCCTGTTATTAGCCAACTGCTAAAGCGACTGGATTATGTTTTATACGATGTTCGCTTTAATGCCTTGAAGCAGTCCCCTCGGGTTGCAGAGCACTCCATTGTGATAGTTGATATTGATGAAGCAAGTTTATTGGCTGAGGGCCGTTGGCCTTGGAGTCGAAGAAAGGTTGCGGCTCTGTTAGGCCGCTTGAACGATGCTGGAGCAGCTGTTGTCGCTATGGATGTCATGTTTTCTGAGCCGGAGCGAAATGTTATTCGGGAAGCACAGGCATTGGTTAGAGGTGACCCTAAAATACAACAAGCATTGGAGGCGTGGACTAATGATGCTGATAGTGATGCTGTGCTAGCCAATCAACTGACAGAGAGTGATGTCGTGCTTGCCTATCTCATGCATATGGAGTCCTCCGTTCAGGTGGGTGAGTTGCCGAGTGGTGTGTACATGCTTACAGAGGATGAAGTAGACCATGTTGTTGTTGGAGCTACAAAAGGCTTTACTGCGAGCTTAGCGGTGTTGCAAGACGCAGCGCTAAGGAGTGGTTTTATTACTACTCAGAGAGACCTAGATGGGTCCATTCGAAGATCTCCCCTATTATTGAGGCATGGAAATCAGATTAATGCTTCATTATCTCTTGCTACGGTAATGCTATATCTGTTCGAAGAAAAAATAGAACTTCGATTAAATGAAATTGGAGAAATACTGGCTGTAGATGAAGTCAGAGTAGGAAACAAATGGTTTCCTACGGATGAAAAAGGTCAGGTTATAGTGCCTTACCGAGGCCGAAGAGGCAGTTTTCCATATATACCCGCTACTGCTGTTTTGAATAGTGATAAATACAACGAGTTACTGGATGGAAGCATAGTATTGTTAGGGACCTCATCCATAGGTCTCGCCGATTTACAAACTACACCTGTGGGAACGGGTTATCCTGGGGTGGAAGTTCACGCCAATATCATTGATGGCATGCTCAATACACAGTTTCCTGATAAGCCTGATTGGGTGTTGGGTGCGAGTGTTTTATTGTTGTGTGTACTTGGTGTGCTACTAGCTTGGCAGCTGCCTCGTATGGGACCTTTACCGTTAACTTTGGTTGGTTTTTCTGCTATTACAGGAATCGTGTCGCTGAATTTTTATGTCTGGAAATATCAGAATCTGGATTTGCCGTTAGCAGCGCAAGTTATGCTAGTGCCGATGTTGATGTTGATTGCTCTGATCGAGGGATTCTGGCGTGAGAGTGCAGGGCGTAAAGCCATTAAATCCATGTTTGGTCAGTATGTACCGGCTGCACATATTGATCAGATGTTACAGGCGCCCGATCAATATAATTTAGAGGGAGAGAATAAAGAGTTAACGGTCTTGTTTTTAGACATTCGTGGTTTTACCACAATCTCTGAGCAGTTGACGGCCGCGCAACTAAAGAAACTCCTCAATGATTTTTTTACACCTATCACTGAAATTATTTTTCGAACCCATGGCACTATTGATAAGTATGTCGGTGATATGGTTATGGCTTTTTGGGGGGCGCCGATAGATGACTCTGATCACGCCCGCCATGCAGTGCAAGCCGCTTTTGAGATATTTAATAAGGTTGATGAGCTTAGAGAAGGTTTTTTGCAACAGGGCCTGCCAGAGGTTGATGTGGGGATCGGTATTAATACTGGGCATATGAATGTCGGTGATATGGGGTCAAGTTATCGAAGAGCCTATACGGTATTGGGTGATTCTGTGAATTTAGCATCGAGGCTTGAAGGCATCACCCGATATTACGATGTCCGAGGATTGGTGGGCGAAAATACTAAGGCTTTATGCTCAGACTATTTGTATCGATTAATCGACAAGGTGATCGTTAAGGGGAAAGAGCGTTCAGTAAATATTTATGAGCCAATTTGTTTGCACAGTGAAGCCCAAGACGCAATGATCAAAGAAGTGACTGAATACCATGAGGCATTACAGTGCTATCTACAGCAGCAATGGGATGAGTCTGAGCAGTGTTTTCAATCATTGCGTAAGATGCATCCGGAGGTTCGGATTTATAGTCTTTATCTAGAAAGAATTTCTGAGCTGCGGCAAAAAGATTTACCACAAGACTGGGATGGAAGCTTCCGTCATCTACGTAAATAATATTATTTATATGAATGCTCGTGTCAGGTTGTTTAGGTCATATATATGAAGTGGATCGCATATTTTATCGGTTTCTTTATTGTTTGGTTGTTGCTATCTGCAGAGGAAGTTGTTGAACATCCAGCGGGAATATTGGTTGAGCAGTTGCCGACACAGGTGTCGATTAGTCATGGATCCTCGTTTTTTGTTAATGATTATCGTGTTACGCCTGTTGCTGAATTTAAAGTAAGGGCTCGTGTGCTCAGTCGGGAAAATTATCGCTTTGATCCAGGTTCAGACTTGTCGCCATTAGATTTGGCTTTGGGTTGGGGACCTATGTCAGATTCTGCCGTGTTAGCGCAAATTGATATTAGTCAGTCCAATCGATTCTATTGGTGGCATGTGGATAGCTTTCCAATACCTCGTCGTGATATTGAAATTCATAGTGCCAATATGCACTTAATCCCATCGAGTGATTTTGTTCGAGACCAGTTCTCGTACGTGCAAGAAGGGAGCATAGTGGAGATTACGGGCAAGCTAGTTAATGCTCAGTCTGAAGAGGGTTGGCGCATAAAAACATCAACGACACGGGAAGATACAGGAGCTGGTGGGTGTGAGGTTATATGGGTAGAGCAACTCGTTATAATGTAATTTTTGGGTTGATACTTTCCTCGTATACAGTAGGCACTGTTCGTTTTATTTCCTTATTTTTAGTGATGTACATTCTGTTGACAGTTGTATTTCATTGCATGCTACTTAATGTTGATAGTGGCTTATCAATTAATCCCGCCTACACTATAGATCAACTGTCATAAGTTCTGTGCTGTAGGAATATTAGTCTTGGAACATATTCAAGTTTCCTCTCTGATGGTAAGTGATACATGCAGTATTTCTGTGCAGGCGTCGTTGACTGATGTGGTAAATGTGCTGGCAGGCAATGCTCTTTCATGTCTCGTGGTGGTGGACGGTAATGTACCTGTAGGGGTTGTTACTGAAAGGGATGCGGTGAGACTTCTGCAGATTCTGTTTTCTGGTTGTGTTGTTGCTCAGCTTGAAACTAAAGATTATGTTTCATCACCGCCAGTAGTGATTAACCATGATGCTACCCTATTTGAGGCGCTTGTGATCACGCGTTCTCGAAAAATTCGGCATCTTCCTGTTGTGGACGATAATGGCCAGCTAGTTGGTGTTATCACCCAATCAGAAATTGTTAAAGCGTACTTTGATATTATTGAGGCGCAGCGTGAAATTATTGAACGATCAATTGCGGAGCGTACACAGGAGCTAGTTGAAGCCAATGAGAAATTACAGGCTTTGTCTTTGCAAGATTCTTTGTTGGGCATAGGTAATCGCAGAGCCATGGAAGTTGATATTAGGCATTCCCATAATATGGCCATTAAGTATAAGAGGCCTTATGCGGTGGTTCTTATTGATGTTGATTTTTTTAAGAATTATAACGACCACTATGGTCATCCTGATGGTGACAAGGTGCTGAGAGCGATTGCTGATTGTGTCAATAACACAATTCGTCGTTCTGATAGATTGTATCGTTATGGTGGCGAGGAGTTTTTATTGCTGCTACCGGAAACTATTTTATCTGATGCAATGTCTGTCGGACGTGATGTTGTCAACGCCGTAGCCTCTATGAACATGAAGCATGAGAAAAGTAGTTATGGTTTATTAACCATTAGTGCTGGTGTGTTTGCGGAAGAGAATTTTGAGGATGTTAGCTGGGAAGAGCTTGTTGAGCATGCGGATAAAGGATTGTACGATGCTAAAGAGCAAGGGCGGAATCAGGTTAAAGTTGGTCGTGGCTAGCCTTGAGGTTGAAAGACGAATGTATACTCAATAAAAATGGGAGCATATGCTCCCATTTTTGAGGTTAATGTTGTAATTAAGTTTGTGATTTTTAAGGCTAGCTTTGGTTTTCTCTATTAATTGCGCGATAAGCAATGTCGGTTCGGTAATATACCTTGTCCCAACTAATAGACTTTACTAGCTCATAAGCGCGGGCTTGCGCATCTGTTACCGTGTCGCCTAATGCAGTACAGCAAAGTACACGGCCACCATTGGTTGTTGTTTGGCCGTCTATAGTTTTGGTGCCGGCATGAAATACTTTTTCACCTTTAGTTTCTTGCGTTGGTAAGCCAGAAATAGCATCGCCTTTATTGTAACTTGCAGGGTAGCCTCCAGCGGCAAGAACAACACCAACCGATGATTTTTTGCTCCATTTAGCATCTGTTTGATCGAGCTTTTTATCGATAGCTTGATTGCACAGTTCAACTAGATCTGACTCCAGTCTTAGCATAATAGGCTGCGTTTCAGGATCACCAAAGCGACAGTTGAATTCAAGCACCTTTGGGGTGCCATCGGCAGCAACCATGACACCGGCGTAAAGAAAGCCAGTATAAACGTTGTCTTCGGCCGCCATGCCCTTCACGGTAGGTTTAATCACTTCATTCATGATGCGATCATGAATTTCTGATGTGACTACTGGTGCCGGAGAGTAAGCACCCATGCCGCCGGTGTTAGGACCTTTATCGCCATTGTCACGTGCTTTGTGATCTTGAGAGCTGGCCATTGGTAAAATATTTTTACCATCCACCATCACAATAAAGCTGGCTTCTTCGCCATCCAAAAATTCTTCAATCACCACGCGACTGCCGGCCTCGCCAAACGCATTGCCGGCGAGCATGTCGCGCACTGCGTCTTCAGCTTCGACCATAGTCATGGCCACAATGACGCCCTTACCCGCGGCCAAGCCATCGGCTTTAACCACAATGGGTGCGCCAACTTGTTGCAGGTATTCAAGCGCAGCATCAACCTCAGTA
>Ga0105348_1002343_pt1 | contig 11400 bp, 6 predicted proteins | sample EN8Hudsemesocosm_2_FD_83504 | JGI IMG/M metagenome (GOLD analysis project Ga0105348, IMG submission 83504) | Methane-oxidizing microbial communities from mesocosms in the Hudson Canyon - EN8C Hudson Canyon | ecosystem: Environmental > Aquatic > Marine > Cold seeps | place: Hudson Canyon...
ATTACAATAAGTGTCCGTTAGGAACAAAGCTATTATAGAGTAACCACTCTATAAATGTAAAGCACTAATAGTATAAATACTCTATTTATTTTGATTTGGATCAAATTCTTTCAATTGTGGTTAATCTAGTCGGGAATGAGAATATTCTCGGTATTCTCATTTAGGGGCAAATTCTCATATATGTGTGACTGCGCATAATGATTGTGGATATTTTCACTTTCCGAGAGTTTTTTGTCATCGCGTGAGAATTGAATCACCTATTTTATATAGGCTTGCATGAGCTAGGAGAAAATCACCCCGTAAAAACGGTCTTTTTACAAACTCAGGCCGACTTATATTGATATGAAAATGTTAAGTTCAAAAATTCTATTTATTAAAAAAATTAAATTTTTGAACCTTGTATGCTCTAGGATACCTAACTATCTGTGACTGCGCATAATGATTGAGATTATTAGTCATGCTATGAGATTAAGTTTCATTTATCATTTCTTAACTATTAAAGTCCACCGTTGCTGAGTCTTAACTAAATTTTTTATAACTGGTGAAAGTGAATCTAAGCATTATAGAATGACAACTATATCATTTTGCGTATTCATAGTGCTTTATTAAGAGGTTGTCCCATTGTTCGAACATCATGAAATAGATAAATATAGCTTTAGTGAAATCCCTGTTGATGAAGAATGCTTACTTATGAGCGAAATCTACATGGGTGAATTTGGAACTGCTTTAGTAAAAATGCTGAAAGAAAAAGACGGTACACCACATGAAGTCGGTTATGTTAGCTATATCGTCGTAAAAAAGATTAACACTAACTCAATAGATTTATCTTGGTATCCAAATACACATACTCGTTTTCATGAAGTCTCGATTAGTATCCCCAAAGATAAGATAAAATACTGTGTTGGTTGTTGGCGCTACGGTGTTAAACCTTATATTTTCGTTGATCATGAATGGTTGGAGCAGTTATTCACGCGAGAATATTCAGTTTTTGCGTTAATTGACGCTATAGGTGTAAAAAATGCGATACGGGATAACCTTCTTACCAAAGGTAAGCTACTGGAACTTCGGGACAGACTAGACACTCTTTCTGCAAATAATAATGATATTTCTTTCATTTCCTTCGCTGACAGTCTTATTTTGAAAAGTAATTGGTCGGTTGGTTATTTTCGAAAGGGCATTGAATGCTCTTACGAACCAGAATCAATTTTAAGAATAATAAAAGAAATACAGAAAATTTATAGAAATGTACTCAATTTAGAAATTTATGCTGTTTTAACACAAGGTAGCAATGAATATTATGAAGAACCTTTGCTTCATATTTCTCCTTCTAAAAACCACATTTGTTTAAATAGTTTAGGAGTGCCGTTTGCAGAGTTATTGGCAATTGAAAGCTCGGCTAAGTCCGCTCTAAAGAGCAATATTCATCCTGCTGCTGAGATTTACTTGGATGAACAATATTATCACTCACTAAACTTCAAAGCGGGATTTGAGAAAAACACAAAACCTAAAAATGCATACAAAGCAATTATGAAAACAGAGGAACCCTTCTATTTTTTTTCATCATGTGATGAGCTATTAAACAATTTAAAATAAATAGTGCCACACATTAATGTTGATGGAGTTGATTTATTTATGTTAACTCCAATTATGCAGCTATATACGGTTTCCATAATGCATTTTATATGCCCATTCTGAAAACAACCTTTCAGATGTATGGCGATTAATTTTTTTCTTTTTATTTGCAGCACTAGAAATTATTTCGTTATTCTCTTTAATAAAAGAATCAAAATTATTTTTTAATTTTTTACATAGTTGCTTTAAGAATAATTCAGAATCCAATATTAAAAATGGCAAGTGAATAATTGGTGGTTTAATTTGACTTTCGATAGGTGTTGAAAAGGACATCTCGACAGGTGTTTCAACTTCTATTGCCCTTATGTGTTTAAAAAGACTATATTCCACAGTACCTTTTGTATAATAGAATAAATCACAGTAGCAATCGATAATGCAACCATCATCCTTTTCTGGGTAGGTTAAGAATTCAATACTTGGGAAAGGAACACATAAGTTTTCACTCAAAAAACGAACGACTGGTATTTTGTGTAACTCTACTTTTTTGTATTTAAGGTGATAATAATATTTGCTAGGCTTTTCAAATAAATCTTCTTGCCACCAAAATTTACCACCTGAGGATTCACCATATCCAATCTCAATAGTATAGTCTGGATCTATGTCGTAAAAAGCTCCACTTATCCCATCATATTTCCAATTTTCAAAATCTAACAATAAGTCTATAAATCGTTCAGAAGCTTTTTTATCTAACCCAAATTGTTCACGCCACATGGCCTCTATTTCATATGGATTGGCACTTTTATCTTTAGGGGTGTTGGTATCACCAACTCTAGAATAAACTGACCCTGCACGAACATTTTTACCTTTTTTATTTTCATCTCGCGTTAAATAGAAAGGTTTAAATTTCTCATTTTTTATCATAAGAACATCTAAATCTAGTTCATTGATCTTAATGGTGTGAAGCTCAACTGTTGGTATATTATTTTTGGCAAAACTTTTTGTTTGAAGATAACTTATAATATCAGCTTGCGTTGGCCGAAATTCAGAGCCTTCTATACCAATAACTTCACAATTATCGTTTACACCAAAAATCAAATATCGATCACCTTGATGAAGTAAGTTGGCCATGCACAATATATCATGAAGAAGGTCTATAAAATTTGAATGGTGTTGCTGTTTAAAGTCCCACCACTCACCCTCTCGCTTTTCCAGTAATATCTGCTCAATTAGTTCTTCCATCATTAAAACCTCTTTATATTTCACGCAGACTGGCTGAGTTTTTAACCTAAAATTTGTTAGGTTCTACAGCAATGTTTAAATTTTTTCCCGCTTCCACAAGGGCAATGTTGATTTCTCCCTATTTTTCCAGAAGTAGCCAATCGCATAGCCTTAAGCTTCTCAGCCAATGATTGAAGGCGTTCTAAGTCTGGTTCATTTTCATCGAGAATAATATACGACCACTCAACGTCGTTTAACTTGCCATGCTTATCATAAAATAATTCAAGAAGTATTCGATTCTCATCCTGTGTAACCAACATTGAAGCTTTTGTATGTTCCAGGGCAAGCTTAGGGTCATGATCAACATAAAGAGCATGCCAACAGCAAACTGTAATTCTTGATTCACCATATGTTGATAGTGGCTGCAATTGCTTAGAACTCATTTGTTTTGTTAGCGCTTTTTTAACACCTTCGGTTAAACTGCTTCTCCAATCACCACTTAAGTCAAGTAAATCGCATACTATTTCAGTTCGTTGTGGCTTAGCACTTATAGTAATTAACTCAATAATCTCAAAGAAAAGTTGGGGCATATCCTGCTTTAAGGGGGACTCTATTGAAGGGTCTTCCAATTTATCTGAAAAGAATATATCCACATCGGTTCTATAGCCGTTGAAACTTATCGCAGCTTCAGAATTCCCCTGCAAGTTTTTTGCATGTTGAACGTATGAATTGTGCTTCAAGTAAAGGCCAACGTGATCTAATTCATCATCCGTTTGAATTATTTCTGAAGCAAAAGATCTCATTCTTTGCTTAATGAAATGCATAAATATTAAAGGGTTTATAAAAATATCAGCATAAACTCTTAAATCATCTATCGATATTGCCCAAACAGGTAGTTCTCCAACATCAATATTTAGTGGCTTTAGGTGTTGTGATTGTGATGCTAGTTCTGTAAAGCTATCTAAAGTAATTGGACAAATAGTAATACCACTATAATCATCAGCAGAAAGTTCGCTAATCTTCTTATGATTTTCATCGAATATCTCAACCGAACTTTGGCTATTTAAATATTCAACAAATCGACTTCCCTGCAAGGCAGGTTTTAAAATTAAATTTTGTAGAGATTTAACATAAGCAGGAAAATCAGTAGCTGGGGATGTATAGGTAAATGCACCTGCCTTAATTTCTAATATAAATAGATGGCCATCAAATATAACAAGTCCATCTGCTTCACACCATTGTTTCCCCCCTTGCTTTCCTGTGTGCCATTTGTAATAGACAGAATGATATACATCTGCTGTAGGGAGGAGTTTTTTAAAATAATTAAACGGTAATTGCTCTGAAACCTCTTTCTGTTTCTTATTCCAAGTAGGCTTGTATTTGGGTTTTTGAGAACAAATGGCTTTCTGTAATACTCTATATAAATGGTCTAATAAATTATGTAGATCGAAACAATAATATTTACTATTTATTTTTATAAAAGGTCTTTTGAAAATAGGCCAAATGCGTAATGGCCAACCACTAAATTCACCATCGGCAAGAAAGTCGGAATCTTGCCCTACCTTCCAAGATAGTTCGTTTAGTAATTCTGAAGGTAAATTGGTTGTTTTATGTAAATCGTAAAGATCGAAGCCAAGGCATTGACCAAAAACTCTCTCTTGCCAATTTTGCCAATTATTATCCTTTATTACTTTCGCCATCAATTGATGCATATCCAATGTGGGATGCGCTTTGATGAATGATTCATCTAGTTTGCCTAATGTTGCATTTCTGAATTTGTCCATTTGGGTAATAGCTTCACCTAGGCCAAATGTCATAGAATCAATAACTTTGGATATTTCTACTATTAACTGGTCAGCGTTTATTCCATAAATTTCATCCAATATATCTGAATGAGGTGACAATAATTCTCTTAACGAAATCTCTTCATGGACAAGGTAACGGTGTCCTCGCACATTGCACCAATACATTTGAGCTTTATAATAAAACTCTTCAACTTCCATATCTAAATTTGGGTCAATTTCTTTGCGTTTTGCAGTACTGCATATTTGATATTCAAGATTGAGCTTATTGAATAATTTTTCTACTAAGCCATATAATTGTTGCCAGTCCTCCTCAGAAACTTCATTTTTTTGGCTAGCTGCTGGTTTGGCAGAAGCTATGATGCTCTGAATATAGTCAACCATCCGAAAAGCTATTGAATCGTCACTACCATACTCGGCCTCACTTTTCTTGCCTAAACAACTAGCTGTCACTAAAGTACGTGCCCTCAACAACAATTGATCTGCTGGTAAAGTTATAACTAGCGAAACAATGGATGTAATTAAAGCATCAATCTCATCAACTATTATTGGGAATTGATCCTGTAACTTATGCTGGAACTCTTCAAATTGACCTTTTTCCCAGTTTGTCTCCATAACTGTATTTTTACCATACCGTGCCATTTGCAATGGACCAGCAGAAAAGTAATCGTCTGGTTTTTCAATTCTTTTAGACATCTAAGGAGCCTTATTTAATATATTTCGACATTTGGGAAAAGTAGTACACCCCCAAAACACATTACCAGCATTTTTACCTTTGTTGGCTTTGCGTAATACCATGACAGAACCACACTTTGAACATGATTTAGTATCAGGTTGTTAAATTGCATCAATATTTGATCCATCAATTGCATTGATAACTGATCCGTCAGTGCATTTAATATTTATTAAATATCAACCAATTAGACTTGATTACTAGGATCAAATTTCAATGCAAAACATTACTTAAAGTGGATCACTTTTACTTGCAAATCAACATGCGTAGTCACACAGTCTAATTAATACCTTCTATAATTTCTTTGATATCCTTGTATGACTTTATCAATCCAGTATCAATAGGAAGTCCAGATGTGTATTGCATGGGCATTTCTGTATTGGTAAGTAAATAATGTTCAAATGAACTCACTTCTCCTTTGAAAGCAACTCTCTCTTTCACCTGATTGAGGTTTTCAGAAACCCATTCTATTCTCTTAAGGTGTTTTAACAGTTCATCATCTTCACCATGTCCTTTAAAGCGATTTAGAACATCGGCTACTTCTGATATTGTTTTTGCCATTTGTAAATTTTTACATTCAATAGCTATTAATCGACCGTTGTTACTTAAAAGTAATACATCTATGTCACCCAGCTCCTGTGGCGCACCTAATGTGGGCATTAAGACTTCAGATTCTGCTTGCCAGCCTTGCTCCTCAAAATATTTCTTAACAGTATTTGTGTAGTCAGCCCCTCTTTTGTCAATCATCTTGCCAACAAAACTTCGCATTTTTTGGGAGTTGTAAAATTCAGGAATAAACTCACCTTCTGTAGCTTTATCTATAAAATACATACTACTTGTTTTAATTAAAGATAAGCTACAGAACAGCTCATTATTATCAACTTCGATTAATGGACGAACCAAACAACTAAGTTTTCTTTTGTGTTTCCAAGGCGCTATATCTCGAAAAACGTATCCTTCAGGGAGCTTGTCCCACCCCTTTCTATTAATTAAGCAAAAGCACTCTATGAATTTTAGTACAGTTATTTTCAGTATATTTCTATGAGTATGTATTCTATCTATTAATTCATCTTTATTAATAATGATACATTCGTCATTAGATAAAACTATTTGGTCGATAATTTCGGCTATACATTCAATATATTGTGTAGGTGTGAATTCATACTCTGATTCAAATGCAGCAGCAAAATCAGGATGGAATATACTGTCAGGATCTGACTTCTTTGGCTCTTTTACAGAATATAGTTCAGCGTAACTTTCTACCGACTTATTAAATTGAAATTCAAAGTGACCAGCATAATAAGGTTGAAGTACGGAACTCCAAATATCAGCAGGTATTATATAACTGCCGTTTGGGTGTATTTCGATAAGAGACTCAACCAAATCAGAATTAATTGCGTCACTGTCAGATGCAGTATTAACTAACAAAGCACACATTGACAGTAGCGAGCTTAACTTGGATTTATTAGAACTTTCTCCACCATCAACAGGGCATTCACAAACAGACATTTCTACTAATGTTCTGCAACATAAAGAAGCGAGGCTTCTCTTAGTCTCAATAGAACCAGCTACGTGAGTTACATCATCATGCTTTTGATGAATAGCTTGGACTGCCTTGGCTGTTCGCTTCCATTGTTGGCGATCTTGCTCAATAGAGTTAATGTTTTTGGTTAAATCAATTAAGAGTGAGCTTCTATTAGTGTTGTTTAATATTCGTTTAATTTCGCCCCAAATAAGATCAACTCTTGAATGAAGATATTTTCCGCAATCCTTTTTATTAGAAAGCACCTTATCATTTTCACCAATTGATTTACTAATAAGCAGCCCGTCAAAGACGACTTCAGGTTCAAAAACATATATGGGCTTAACTGCTGACTTCATAAGAGCATGCTCTGTAGGATCGAATGTCTTATACAAGTGAATAACTCGAACTCCATTATCAGCCAATACATGTTCTATTGCTTGATGTATTTGCTTACTTATATCAATACCTTCGTTAGACAAAACCTTATATATAGCTGATAGAGCAGCAGATATCACTTTGCGCTCGCCAATATTTTCAACCTGACCAAAGTTTGCCAAAAAATTACTTTCAAACTTTAGTGTTATTACATTAATATCAATTTGAATACTAATATCTCTTGATTCTTTAGATTCAAATTCTATCTCAGAAGCTGCAACTAGTGATAACAGGTCTAGGTTTACTTGAATTGGCTTGTTGCTAATAGTGTTAACTTTAGAATTAATAAATATTAAACACTCACAAAGTAAATTAATAAACCCTGACCACCATTCGTATATAGCAGCTCCATCAATGTTCGGTGTGACTTGGGATATTCCAAACCAAACGTTTACGAAGTCCACTTTAATCAACCCATTAAGATAAGCATCATCAATATGGTCAATACATCCATACATAGGTAAAGACTTCATTCCTTCAAAATATGAATCTTTAGTTAACCTTTCACACCTAACCCAGTTACCAGCAGTGTCAATTGAGCAATGTTTATCGCTAACAATTCGAAGTTCTTTTCTAACGGTAAATACATAATCTGTTCCCAAGGTAATGTGATTATTGGGGTCTAATGATATTTCTAGAGGGCAACATTCGTAATTATTATCTTTCCAAAAGCCATAAAAATTAATATCTCCATTAAAATTGCTTAAATGAACACCATTGTCTTGTATCCATCGACTTTGCTTCGAACAATAAACTAATTCTTCTATTGGTGTACCTCCTGCTACACCAAGCAAACTGAGATCGGCTAAACTTATTGCAATAAACCCCCAGTCGTCAGGCCAATCCTTGAAGCCTAACCCAAACCCTCTTCCTAATCCTCCGTGAATACAAAGAGTAGTGCCTTCTTGAAATCCACATTGTTTTTTACAAAATTCGGAAGTCTGCACAATGAAGCTATAGATTGCATTTTCATTAGCTTTTTCTAGTGAGTGAATACTATCGAATCCCTTTTCGATCAGTTGATTTAAGTCATCATGAATTATTAAGAAGTGATAATACTTTTCCGAAGAGTCTTTTAATAATAAGCTTGTAAAAGGAGGCAAATTTGGAATTTCTTTGAAGTCTTGTTTTATTGATTTCACCTTCCCCTTAAACTCTCTTAAAATTTCACTTTTAAGCTGAAAGCTTTGATATTTAGCTAAAACCGTTTGAAAAGCATTTATGAGACCTGCACTTTGACATTCTTCAAGAAAGAACTTCCTTATGGAAATTCCAATAGCGCTTGGCAAAGCGACTATATAGCTTTCTCCTATGGATACAATAGGCTTTCGTTCAAGAGTAGAATTACCAATAGTTTCCGAACCCAATCTTTTTATTTCTTGCTCTGATATTATAAAAGGAGCCAGATCGTCAATATTGATGCCGACACTTGCGAGATTTTCTTGAGTAAAAGTGACTCTATTACCTATTGATGTAGCTAAGCTAGATGAGGGGATTTTCATCGCCTGATTAGGAGAAGATTCAGAGAAAACGTTCCTATTTAAATTTGCACGCTTAGTAACCTCATTGCTCAGCCGAATTAAAGCTATACAACAATCCCTTGCACTTTTCATTACTTGGGGGACAGGAGATCTATCAACTAAATCGATCAATGTTTGTATAAAATAGTCATTGCCTTCCCATAATCCATTAAAAACCAAGCAATCACCGTAACTAGTTTGGATATTAGACACAAAAACATCTTCAATAGGGTCTTCCATCATCGCTATCATAGAATTTCCCATTGACTCATTTAGTATTCTTCTTAATAGAGTGCGAGTCGGAACTTTGTTACCTTGAGCATAGATAAGTGAAAGGTGTACTAATGTTTCTAATCGTACTGAATTTGCTGAAAGTTCGGGAATCGTTAGTAAGCCTGAAGCTATCTTTACCACGCTGGCGTTATCAAAGTCAGATAGTTCTTGACCAATTTTCATGCATGTAGGGGAATTTAATGGTTCCATATTAATCCTTATCTTATCCAGCTAACTAACGTACTCAGCCACATTTCTACATTTGGGAAAGGCACCACACCCCCAAAATTTATTACCTGTATTCTTACCTTTAGTAGCTTTGCGCAATACCATGTCAGAACCACACTTTGCACAGGATTTTGTGTTTGTTTTATTTTTAACAATTTCTTTAACGTGCTTGATGTGCTGAGTATTGGTCTTATAGCCTCTTTCCAGCCTGCCACTTTCGATTTGCTCAATAATGTTAGCCACTTCATCACCATTTAAAATGATGTCTGCTTTATTTTTAATATACTCAATACCGCCTCGCGCAAAGCAAACGTTTTCAGGCATTTTAGTTTTGAAAGAGCTATCACCAATAAAGATAATGACCGAAAAAACACAATCATTCTTTGTGTTCAAACAAGCTTCTAAGGTTTTGACATGTTTATAGTTTTGGTACAGAGGGTTTTGAAATTTAGATGTGTGCTTAAAGATTTTTTGCGTCCATTGCTTTTGATAGGCACTACCAAAGATCCAGCCTTTCATGTTTTTGGTTTCAACCACGAAAATGCCATATTTTGATACAATGATGTGATCTATTTGGGTCGTGCCATCTTCGGTTGGCAGGGTTACGTTTTTAATAAGGTGGTAATCATTCTTGTCCAAGAAAAATCTTATGAGTAGGTTAACTTGCCACTCACCAAGTACGCCTTTAAACCATGCTGACTTTATGATGACAGCAAATATGAATACTGGTATCAGATACCATACGGCACTGATTATCATATTGAGGTAAATTGACAAATCCATTTATTCCTTTCCTTTTTAAAAATCTATTTTTCTTTTCTTGTATACCAATCTCTTACTGTAGAAGGGCTTAAAGGTAAATCTGTGCCAATAACGAAAGTTTACTAGTTTCTCATTAAAGCCTAGCCTCGCAAAGTTAGTCTTATTCATTGAAATTAATTTTAAAGAAAAACTTGCTATGATCCTATTCAATACTAATTTAGAGAGAAACTACCTATTTACAATTATCTATAAATTTTTGTCCATACAGCTTGTTTACAATTTCAAGTTGCTGGCTCGTGAAATTGTCTTTATTAGTTATTACAAATTGATTCAGCCCATGCATATGACTGCAATAGGTTTTTAAATCACCGTATTTATTAGCATGATACAAATAATTTAAATGGCTATTTAAATGCTGATTATTTAATACCCACTTATGAGTTGAATTAGATTCAAGTGCCTTTTTTGAGTAATACAATTGTAGTTTCTGAATATCCTCCCCTATGGAGATTCTCGTGTTGTCATTTAGTATTTTATATTGCAAACGGATACTGTTTAAGAACTCTACAAACCCCTCTAACTGAGACATAGTCGTAATTGTGAAGCTGTTATCGTTAAGATAGTTTTCCCACTCTGTCGCTAGCTTATCTAGAATATACTCTCCTTTAATCTCTGGGCTAAATAAGAATAAATATAACTCCATAGTTTTTAGCCTTAAGTTCCAGATTTTATCCGAGCAACTATCTGTAACTTTCAATAATGCGTATAGCTCTTCTAAATGTTTAGTTCTAAAAGTTTCATCTATGTAATATTGTTCAAGCAACTTTTTAGCTTCAATGTATTTTAATGTGCAGTCTTTTATCTCTACACCAAAAGAGCTTAGAGGGACTAGAAGTAATATAAAGATTAAAATTCGTGTCATAAGTGCTAATACTTTGTAAGGGTAAATTATTCTTTTATCTGGGCTGATATATTATTTGACCAGTAACAAACTATATTTGACTACGAATTGTATAATTCCATATCATCGATACCCTCACAGTCTGCTTATACCATACAGCTGACATTAGGTAATAAGCGCAAAACAATGCTTCGAATTTGATTTATATCGATAACGCCGCTGATAGCCTTGTTAGGCATTTTTCATATTTTGAAGACTAAGTCGGCTTGTCTTCTCTGACAAGCATGTCTATGAATTTTTCAAATCGCCTCTGTCTGGTTTCGGGTTTCTTCGCACTTGTCAATCCGTACGCGATGACATAATGACTCGATTTAGTGAGCGTTTCAAAAAATTGTTTCGCCTTCGGCTTGCTCTCTAGTGCTGCTAAGAAA
>Ga0105348_1002348_pt1 | contig 11386 bp, 10 predicted proteins | sample EN8Hudsemesocosm_2_FD_83504 | JGI IMG/M metagenome (GOLD analysis project Ga0105348, IMG submission 83504) | Methane-oxidizing microbial communities from mesocosms in the Hudson Canyon - EN8C Hudson Canyon | ecosystem: Environmental > Aquatic > Marine > Cold seeps | place: Hudson Canyon...
AACCACAAACTACCAAGAGGCCAGAGTCAACGTAGACATGACTAAACCTGACAACGTAGATTGTCTAGCGCAAACCGTATATTTCATCAAAGACAACGGTGCCGGTTTCGATATGCAGAATACTAGTGACTTATTTACCACCTTTAAACGCCTACATACTGAAGAAGAGTTTTCAGGTACCGGAATCGGCCTGGCCACCGTCAAACGTATTATCGATAGACATGGAGGCCAAATATGGGCTGAAGCCGAAATAGGTAAAGGTGCGCGATTTTATTTTACGCTGGGTCACAAAAACAAGTAAGCCAAGCGGTTAATTCTTATTATTCAAATGGTTAACTATTTCTGAATAGTCCCTAGTTTTCAATAAACTAGGGAAATAGATACTAAAATTCTAATACCCTGACTGCCATATGTAGGGATTTTATGTTTTCTCGCAGTATATACCACTGTACACGAACGAAAAACAGAATTTCATTATAAACACTTTCAAGCAGTAATTTGTGCAGTACACTACCCATCACAATTCTTCTCAATAATAATATCCATAATACGCAGGAGCTATTCATGACCGCATATATCAGAACCCCTGAAAGCCGCTTTACAAGGTTGCCTAATTACCACTTTGATGCAAACTATCTCGATGTAGGCGGCTTACGTATGCATTATGTTGATGAAGGCCCGGCAGAAGCAGACCCTATTTTAATGTTGCATGGTGAGCCAAGCTGGTCATATTTATACCGTTATATGATCCCTGTTTGTGCTGCTGCAGGCCATAGAGTCATTGCGCCAGACCTTATAGGCTTTGGAAAATCGGACAAACCAGTAAAAATATCAGACTACAGCTATCAAACGCATATTGACTGGTTACTTTCGCTCATTGAACAGCTTGACCTCAAAAATATCACGCTTGTATGCCAAGACTGGGGCTCTTTGCTCGGTTTACGCTTAGCGGCAGAACACGAACATCGCTTTAAAGCCATTGTAATTGGCAACGGTATGCTTCCAACAGGTGAAGAAAAGATCCCTAGCGCCTTCAAGCTTTGGAAAGCTTTTGCCTTAAATAGCCCCTGGTTCCCCATTGCTCGTATTGTTGAATTTGGCAGTTTTAAATCGTTTAGCAAAGATGAACGACGTGCGTACGACGCTCCTTTTCCCTCAAAAAAATACAAAGCAGGTACACGGGCCTTTCCAGCATTAGTGCCTACAACACCTAACAATCCTGCCTCTGCCGCGAATAAGTCTGCTTGGGAAATATTAGAAAAGTGGCAAAAGCCTTTTTTAACGGCATTTAGTAATGGCGACCCAATCACTAAAGGCGGAGACATTTATATGCAAAAGAAAATTCCTGGCGCTAAAGGTTTAAATCATGTCACATTAAAAGGTGGGCATTTTTTACAAGAAGATTCAGGTACTGAATTTGCTGGAGTCATTAATACTTTATTGGAGACAATAAAAAGCCCAACATAAGTTGGGCAAACTACAACAAAATTTTATTCCGGAAAGTCGGGCCTGAATCGCCTTTCCGTACTTCAATGATCAAATAATAGTGACTATTGACCAATAAGTATGTTGCAGAAGTTTTGCAAGTTGTAACAATTCATTAACGCCTTATAAATCCATACTTTTAAATATTTTCGCACTGTATCTCAGAAATGCCGGATTCTAGCCTTGAATTTAACCTTGCCACAAACAAAAAACCCAGCAATTAGCTGGGTCAATAACAACAAGAATAATATAGATCTCTAAAAAGTCGTTTCGGGAGTCGCGGGCCTGAATCGCTTCCCCTTACTTCAATGATTTAATAATAGTGACTACACTCAAATAAGTATGTTGTAGAAGTTTTGCAAGTTGTAACAATTCATTAACATCTTTTAAATCTATGCTGTCATGCATTTTCGAACTATATGTCGGAAGCTTTGGAACCAATACCTTAGGTTTAGCCTTGCCACAAACAAAAAACCCAGCAATTAGCTGGGTCAATAACAACAAGAATAATATAAATCTCTAAAAAGTTGTTTCGGGAGTCGCGGGCCTGAATCGCTTCCCCTTACTTCAATAATTTAATAATAGTGACTACACGCAAATAAGTATGTTGTAGAAGTTTTGCAAGTTGTAACAATTCATTAACATCTTTTAAATCTAATCTTTATGCATTTTCGAACTATATGTCGGAAGCTTTGGAACCAATACCTTAGGTTTAACCTTGCCACAAACAAAAAACCCAGCAATTAGCTGGGTCAATAACAACAAGAATAATATAAATCTCTAAAAAAGTTGTTTCGGGAGTCGCGGGCCTGAATCGCTTCCCCTTACTTCAATGATTTAATAATAGTGACTACACGCAAATAAGTATGTTGTAGAAGTTTTGCAAGTTGTAACAATTCATTAATACAAAGTTTTAGTTTATTTGCGCTTTAGTCAGTCGTCATCCAAAAGCGGAAGCACGACCTCAAAAATACTACCGACTTGCCGATTTGAATGATAATTAACTTCTCCATTGTGAAGACTTATAATTTTTTTACAGATGGATAAACCAAGACCAGTACTTTGTTCACCCGCGGTAGGCTGCGTCGATATTTTTGAAAATGCTTGAAAAAGTAAATGTTGTTCTTCTGGAGGTATCCCTCCTGCCTCATCAATCACTTCGATACGTGCTTTTGATTGGTTACTCGATAAGCACACCAATATTTTACTGTTTTGAGGGGAATACTTAATGGCGTTTGAGAGTAAATTTTGTACCACCTCTTTAATTCGTACACTATCAGCATTAACCCAAACTTCCTGAACCGAGACCTCTAAATCCAGTTGCTGCTTTTTATCTTGCGCAATCAAGCGCATATCTTGAACAACCTTACCAAGTAATAAGGTTAAATTAGTTTTTTCAAAGTTGATTGATATATTCGCACTTTCAATCGAACTAATATCTAACAAACTATTTAATAACGACTCCATTTCGTCGGCAGCTTCCGATGCCAAACCAACCAGCATTTTCCCATGATCTGATTGGACTTCGCGCGCCAACATCGAATTAGCAGACATAACTACACCTAAAGGGCCACGAATATCATGAGCCGCCATACCTAAAAGCTCATTTTTTTGTTCATTCAACTCATTCAGATGATCAAATTGGTCTAGTAATTGCGCATTAGCATTCACCCGACAGGCAACTTGCTCTTGCTGAAAAGGCTTAAGAAGAAAATCATTACCACCATATTTCATAAATTTAGCAATTTGCTCAGAAGAAGCCTTGCCTGAAACACCAATGATCGACATTTGAGTGACATCATAATTTTGCCGTAACTGACTTAATAGCTGAAAACCATCCATTTCATCCATAATCAAATCAACTAAGATAATTCGGAATGTATGCCCTTTCGCTAATAAATCTAAAGCCAACTGCCCTGACGGAACAGCAGTCACTTCATAACACTGCTGCTCCAGCAACGCTCTTAAAACTTCTCTGGATGAACGCGCATCATCAACCACAAGAAGCTGCAACTTACGATTAGTCGATAAACGTTTTATCGTGCGAACAACATAATCTATATCTTGACGACCTTTTTTAAGCACATAATCAGCCACCCCCAAGTTTAAAACCACATTTCTTAGCTTCGAACTAAAGTTGCCAGTAAAAGCAATACAGGGAATGTTTTCGTTAGCCATTAATCTAACCGCATCAGCATCCTTAGCATCGGGTAGATTTAAATCCGTTACCGCTAGAAAAATCTCATGGCGATTTGCATTCACTAACTCCACGGCTTGCTTATAGTTGTAAGCAAGTATGACGTCGAAACTACTATCTTTATTGATTGCAGCTTCGACGCTCAATGCAAAAGAGCGACTATCCTCTACAATTAGCACTGTATTTTTCATTTACTACTACGCCTTTAAAAAAGGTATAACGATATATAACTCAACCACACTTGCTTAAGACTCATTGATATTATTATTTTTCAGAGTCTACTTGTGCCCCCCGACTACTTAATTCAAAAAAACTTTGGTATAACTCTGAATCCTTGGATAGGTCACTGAATAAAGCGCCATTCATATACGTATCTTATTACTATAGACCAGATACCTATTTCTAACAGTCAAAGCATGGGACAAATTGTGTTCTGTAAGATAAAATTCTATTCATCAACGCTAATCAGCAAGAAGGTATTTATTCATGACTCTCATCGCTAAAACCAGCTCAAGCCTGTTTATAGTCTTTGTATTATTATTTTTCTCGAATGGCACTCTCGCAGCAATAAAACTGACAGGCCCGATCATTGACCAGTGGATTCAGTCACAATCTGCTTTTTCCGAATGGGGTAAAAAAAATGAGCAGCAACTAAGCTCAATTGAAAGTTCAGATAACATTCTACAAACGGACGAACACCAAAACCCACTGAACATGTCTGTTTCTAGCCTGATACAACCTTTAAAGTCTTCAGGTCTCTATGATTCAGCATCCGAACTTGTAAAACAGTATCAATTTAGTAGCTTAGAACAATGGGCTGATATCACCATTCGTATCACCACCGCCGCAGCTGCCATTGAGTTAGAAAATAATCCAAAAGCTATGGATACTTCCGAACTAGAAGCCCTCCAAGGCTCTTCTCAACTATCCCCTGAACAAAAAGCGCTTATCACTCAAGCAATCAAACAAAATCAAACAATAGCTAGGCAACTTATCGAGAACACCACGGATTTTGACAAACAAGCCGTTAAGCCATTTTTAGCCCGCATACACAATTTAATGAATGAACCCTATTAAACGGCGATCAATCTAAAGCACTATAATTTAAGAGTACGACATAACATGGCAAAAACGGATATAGAACTACTCACTACAAAACATGAAGGCCTAACGCATTCAGAAGACCGAAAAGTACTGTCACATGTTCAACGAGAAAAAGAGGATTGGATTCTTAATACGATTATGATTGAGGGTTGCGATGTCCCTTTTCAGTTTAAACGGAAGAAGCTTTACCAGAAACTTAAAGGTGCACGCGTGAACCTTACTTATTATCCCGACACCCAAAAAGTTGCAGGCATGGACTTTGAGTTCATGAAAGTGGTACGAATTAGAGTTTCATAACAATTTAAATAGTCTTTTCACTACTACTTACAGCCTCCGTCACCTGATGCGCTAATAAGTTCAAACCCTCAGATACCGAAGCCAGAGATTGGGTACTCTCAATCAATTCACGTGCCGACTGTTCATTTCCTTGAATAAGCTGCTCAACTTGATTACTCTTTTCAACAACTTCTTCAATATCGTTGAGCTGTTGAACGGCAATATTTGTCGCCTCTGATATTTTTGATGCTATTTGTTGCACTGCACCAACGGCACCATTCAAATGCTGGCCTGAAATATTCAATACTGCTGAGCCTTCTTCAATATAATCTGTGGCGGTTTCCAGAATTTTCCGAATAGTTTCAGTCGATTCATTACTTCGAGTAGACAAGGTTCGAACCTCATCCGCAACCACCGCAAAACCACGCCCCTGTTCACCCGCCCTAGCCGCTTCAATCGCGGCATTCAGTGCTAATAAATTTGTTTGATTCGCGATATCACTAATAATCTTCATCGCCGTGAGTATTGAGTCGTTACTTTCACGAATGTGCGTCATACAATCAATCGCTTTACCCATCGCTTGAGCACTCTCTGTTACATCAAGTTCCGTTTTATCAACATCTTGTTTAGATTGAGTCATAATTTGAGTAGAGTGATTAACCGACTCAGCCATTGAATTTAATGTACCGTTCATATCTCGTGTAACACTGACTTGCTGCTCGATACTATTGTTTATTTGACTACTTTGCTGAACCATACTTTGCATTGTGCTCGACAGTTCATCTGAAGAGCTCAATAAAGTATCGGCTCTACCGGAAGCGTCTTGCAAAATAACACCGAGGTGTGAGGAAACCTCATCTGAGCGCATGGAATGTGCTTTTGCATCGCTCATTGCCCGTTCCGAAGCATCAAACGCAGAATGTTTGACAAAGCCACTGAACCATAATGTGAAACCAAGAAATATAATGGGTAATAAATAACCAGAAAAAACATTCACTTTTGTTTGCTTTGCATCGAGTTCAAAATGCGGAAATTGATACCCTGATTGATCTCCTACTATCAAAAGTAGCGTAAAAGCGGTCATCACAAGAAACCACATTAGACCAAATCGATTATCAGCAATAAGGTAAGCAAAGACCATTACGCCCACTACCCAAAAAATATGCGCCGAATGTATACCTTCCAGATGGTAAATCAAAGAACAACAATAAATAGCCATCAAACTAATACTTAGATTAGCTAACAGCATCACTGGAAATACTCGATACTTATTTAACATAGCAATCATTGGCGCACCAATAATAATGATCCACGCCCAATCAGCTAACAAGTCATAACCTAAGTTGTACCATTTTATTAAACTATACAAACTTGCTACAAAGCTCATAATACAAGCAAAAGCAATCATCTTAAGTTGTAGAACTACCTGAGCACTCTCAGTACCTGAACCTGTTTTTTCCACAGGTAACAAAAATTGAAAAAAAATATTAAATGGATTTGCCAAAAGACTGCCCTTATTGATAGTAAATTCAAACTTGCCTAAACATGTTTCGTAGCGAAGTTTTGTATCAGTTTATAGGTATCATTAAAGTTCTAATATGATGATATGTAAAGATACACCACTTTTAACGACGCTTTACCTATAAAACGCCTAGCAACCCACAGTCAAAATAAGACTAACTGCTTTTTATTGTTTCCAAACGAACAATTAGAGCTTATACTCTAATTAGAGTGATTGCTCTATTCCGATTTATAATCAATCACAGTAATCTAATTGAACAGAGAGACCTTATGTTATTTTCTTTAAAAGTCCCATATTACAAAGGCATGGCTAAAGTAATGAAAATCGCCGCCGCCGTTGTACCCATGCCTAAGCCAACACTTTTCACTGGCGAGGACTCTTCTCTTGAACTATGCCAAGCGATTAGCCAGCTAGGCTATAAAAAACTTTTGATCGTAACAGATGAGGTTTTAGTTAAAATAGGCTTACTGGACAAAATTAAAGAACGTTTGAGCGAACTTAACGTAGCGTACGTCATCTATGACGGAATTCTACCTGACCCGACTTTCGACCAAGTTTATACCGGCGTAGATATTCTTCGCAACAACCATTGCGATTCAATTCTAGCAGTGGGAGGCGGCTCTCCAATTGATGCAAGTAAAGCCATCGCAGCTCAATCAACTAACAATAAGCCATTAGAAAAACTAGCTGGTTTATTCAAATTACGTAAAGCACCAATGCCATTCTTCGCGATTCCTACCACCGCTGGTACCGGTTCCGAAGTTACAATAGCTTCGGTAGTATCTGATCCAATAACACACCATAAAGCCTTTATTATTGACCCTAAACTTGTCCCTGTAATGGCAGCACTCGATGGCAGCATGATGCTAGGTTTACCTCCTTCAGTTACCGCAGCAACTGGCATGGATGCTTTAACGCATGCAATTGAGTCATTTATTTCTGTGAATGCAACCCAAGAAACTGATGCTTTCGGCCTGGCTGCAACACGTTTAATTATGGAGAACTTGGAAATAGCCGTAAAAGACGGTAAAAATCTAGAAGCTAGACAAAATATGTCAATGGCCTCCTATTACGCTGGCGCTGCATTTACGAAAGCTAGCGTAGGTTATGTTCATGCAATTGCACATAACTTTGGCGCATATTATTCCACACCACACGGCATCGCAAATTCAATAGTTCTTCCACATATTCTTGATTATTCTAAAGAATCAGTCATCAATCGTTTAGCGCAACTTGCCGAAGTAAGTGGTCTAAGAGTAGGCAATGAAACCAACGCTCAGTTAGCAGATAAGTTTATTGCAAAAATACGCAGCATGCTTAAGACGTTCAACATTCCTGAACAGTTAGATACACTTAAAACAGATGACATCCCTAAAATTGCTAAATCAGCTCTAGAAGAAGCACATAACAACTACCCTGTTCCAAAGTATATGGACCAGAAAATTTGTGAGTCGTTATTAACAAAAATGGTGGCTTAATTTTAAAGCCACGACAAATGAATATCGTACAATTCTATTGACATGAGGCTATTAAAACGGCATAGTCTCGCGTCAATTTTATATCGGCTTAGGTTTAATTTAACTCAAGCACATAAATTAAGTAATTCGCGAACATATTAGGAGCAATACGGTGGCAAACTCCCCATCTTCAAAAAAGCGAGCGCGTCAGAACGATAAACGCCGCCTGCACAACAACAGTCAACGTTCTATGGTTAGAACTTACATCAAAAAAGTAGACGCTGAAGTAACTAGCGGAAACTATGATGCAGCTCAAGCAGCTTTCACAGCCGCACAACCAATCATAGACAAAATGGTTAACAAGGGACTTTTCCCTAAAAACCGAGCAGCTCGAATCAAGAGCACGCTAAACGCTCGAGTAAAAGCACTTAAAGCTTAATTGCTTAAGTCTTTTTTTCGAACATAAAAAAAACCGGCTTTCGCCGGTTTTTTTTATGTTTTCATTTATATTAATTACACAACAACCTACTCTATTACATCACCCCATTATAACAACACGAGATTATCTCGATGAATTAATTCAGGCTCATGACTAAAACCTAAAATATCAGCAATCTGATCACTAGAACACCTCAAAATTTGTCGTGTATCACCCGCTTCATAGTTTATTAGACCGCGAGCCAACTCCTTACCAGAAGCATCAACACAAGAAACGATTTCACCTCGCTTAAACTCACCTGACACCGCACTCACACCCACAGACAACAAACTCTTACCTTCATCCTTCAGCTTTCTAACAGCGCCATCATCCAGCACCAACCGCCCTTTAATTTGCAAGTGCCCTGCCAACCACTGTTTTCTGGCCACCTGCCGACTCTTAGAAGGAAGCATAAGCGTCCCTAAAGCTTCACAATCACGCAACCGCAACAACACAGACTCAATCCGACCGCCCACTACAACCGTGTACGCACCCGAGCGAGCCGCTAAACGAGCGGCTCGAACCTTTGTTACCATTCCACCCCGACCTAGACCACCCGCCTCACCCGAAGCCATATCATCCAAACCCAAATCTTCAGCCTGAACCTCTCCCAATAGCTTCGCATCAGCATGCTTACGAGGATCCTTATTAAACATCCCTTCCTGGTCAGTCAAAATTATAAGACCATCCGCCTCCACTAGGTTTGCAACTAGCGCACCTAAAGTATCATTATCTCCAAAACGAATCTCATCCGTCGCTACCGTGTCATTTTCATTGATGATCGGTATTGCACCTAAAGCTATAATTGACTGAATAGTACTTCGCGCATTCAAATAGCGCTTCCGATCAGAAAGATCATCATGCGTCAACAACACCTGAGCCGTATGCAAACCATGCTTCTGAAAGCTCTCTTCATAAGCCTGCACCAAACCCATCTGACCGACCGCCGCCGCAGCCTGAAGCAAATGCAACTCACTTGGTCGTGACTTCATACCTAAGCGCAACATCCCTTCCGCAACAGAACCAGACGAAACCAACACCAATTCCAACCCTTGAGATCGAAGTGCTGACAACTGAGATACCCACCCAGCAATTAAGTCACGCGCCAACCCCTTACCATCATCCGTTAACAGAGCACTACCTATTTTCACCACCCAGCGATTAGAGCCTGCCAAAGTTGAGCGAGATACACTCATTTTATTCCCCACCTCTTACTTATAATTTTCACTCAGCGTAAATGAACTCTGCGCTATCTTCATCATCATCGTCAAAGTCATCGAAATCATCACCCTCTTGCTCAACCCCCGCTCTTTTACGAGCTATACGAGCAAGCTTAAATGCTTCAACATTTTCTCTAGCCTCATTCTGCATCTGCATTTTCAAAGCCAACTCAGCCTCAGCCAAGACAGCATCTTCTGCTTCAGCCTCATTCCTAGCGTCAATCCAAGTCATAATGTCATGACAAAGCGGCTTCAAACCTTCTGACTTTATCGCCGATATATTATAAACAGGCCCTTTCCAACCCAGCACTTCAACCAACTGTGCGCACACTTCCTTTTGCTGCTCCTCTGGCAACAAGTCTAATTTATTTAGTACCAACCAGCGCTCGCGAGACGCCAAAGTAGGACTAAATTTCTCTATTTCAGACGCTATCGCTCGAACTGCATGCTCAGGCGTCACATCGTCATAAGGCGCCATATCAACCACATGCAGCAACAATCGAGTTCTAACCAAATGCTTTAGAAAACGAATTCCTAAACCAGCCCCCTCCGACGCGCCTTCTATCAACCCAGGTATATCTGCAACAACAAAGCTTTTATGCTCCTGAACCCTTACAACACCTAGATTAGGCACCAAGGTCGTAAAAGGATAATTCGCCACCTTTGGCTTGGCTGCCGAGATGGAGCGGATCAATGTCGATTTACCCGCATTTGGCATACCCAAAAGACCAACATCAGCCAAAACTTTCAGCTCTAACCGAAGGTTACGACTCTCACCTTCACTCCCCTTACTTGTTTGCCTAGGCGAACGATTTGTACTTGATTTATAACGTGTATTACCAAGCCCATGAAAACCACCTTGCGAAACAATTAACTCCTGATCAATTTCAGTAAGATCCCCAAGCACTTCCTCGGTATCAACATCAAAGACAGTCGTACCGACAGGCACTTGTAAATATAAGTCTTCGCCTTTAGCGCCGGTACATTCGCGACCACGACCCTGCTCACCAGACTCCGCCCGATGATGACGCGTAAATTGATAATCAATCAAAGTGTTAATTGACTCACCCACAACGAGAATAACAGAACCACCATCACCACCGTCACCACCGTCAGGCCCACCCCTTGGGATATACTTTTCTCGACGGAAACTAAGACAGCCATTTCCACCTTTTCCAGCCTCAACAGCAATCGTCGCTTCATCTACAAACTTCATAGCATATCCTCTTAGAACTTAAACACTGACAGTACGACTCACCCAGACAGGCGCTTTCAAAACGACCATTTAGTCAGACAAACACTTATAAATATAGTTTACTTGCAAAAAAAAAGCCCCGCACTGCGGAGCTCTTTTTTTGAAACATAAAACAGTCTATTTAATCTACAAAAAATTAATCTGCAACAACTGTTATATATTTACGATTCAACGGACCTTTTACTACAAACTTTACAACACCGTGAGACGTTGCAAACAATGTGTGATCCTTACCACAACCAACATTATCACCAGCATGAAAACGAGTTCCACGCTGACGAACAAGAATGTTACCTGCTTTAACTACTTGGCCGCCATACATCTTGACGCCTAAGCGTTTGGATTCCGAATCGCGACCGTTATTGGTACTACCACCAGCTTTCTTGTGAGCC
>Ga0105348_1002350_pt1 | contig 11385 bp, 10 predicted proteins | sample EN8Hudsemesocosm_2_FD_83504 | JGI IMG/M metagenome (GOLD analysis project Ga0105348, IMG submission 83504) | Methane-oxidizing microbial communities from mesocosms in the Hudson Canyon - EN8C Hudson Canyon | ecosystem: Environmental > Aquatic > Marine > Cold seeps | place: Hudson Canyon...
ATGCCTGAAAACTATTTTCCAGGCATGGGTCTGTATCTAAATACCGGGGATTTAAGTTGTCTAAGCCACAAATAAAATTGATGTTTACCGATTTTTGGTTTCAACTGACGCTAGAGAATATTCAAGGATTTTTTCTTTATCGGTTGTTAGATAAAACCTTCGAGATCGAGATTACGGATATTGACCCAGATGCTATTATCTACTCCTGCTTTGGCTTTGAGCATTTAAAATATAGCTGCCCGCGTATTTACTATGCTGGCGAAAATAAGCGCCCCAATTTTAATCGATGTGATTATGCCTTTTCTTTCGACTACCCAGTCAATGAACGAAACTTTCGCCTGCCGCTTTACCGCCTATACCCTCAATATCCGAAGCTATTTGAGCCTAGAAATCCTGCTAAAATTATTGCAGAGAAGCGTAAGTTTTGTAGTTTCGTCAACTCAAACGCCAAAGCGAAAGAAAGAATCAACTTGTTTGACCAACTTTCTAAATACAAACAAGTCGATTCAGGCGGAAAGGTCAGAAACAATGTCGGTGGAAGAGTTCCAGACAAGGTAAAATTCATCTCAGATTACAAATTTAACATTGCCTTTGAAAACAACTCTCATCCTGGCTACGCGACCGAAAAGTTAATGGAAGCATTGGTAACAAACACCATTCCCATCTACTGGGGAGACCCTGAAATAGGCAATGATTTCAACACCAAAGCATTTATCAACTACCACGATTTTAAATCTATGGATGCAGTAATTGCACACATTAAGAGGGTCGACCAAGATGATGATTTATACTGTCAGTACCTCTCCGAACCCTTGGTAGTCGACAACAAAGAAACGGAATTCTGCCAAGAAGAAAAAATCATACGCCGTCTTGAAGATATATTTACGTCGCAAAAATGTTATGTTTCAGATCGAAGAAAGAAATTACAGAAAATTTTATACTACTACAAACTTATGAAGCATGTGATTAAGAAAAGAAACAAGCCCCGAACTAGAAGTATTTTGCCTCCTCGAGAGTAAAATATAGAGCTATTCTCAGAAATAAACAGCCCATAAAGCCTCCATTTATTGGATATTAAGTCGTAAAATAAAGCTTAAATAGTTATCAAAAAGTAACTTCTCATTGGAATAAGCCATGACCGAAAAGATTCTGCTTCAACTACCAATCGGAACACACAATCCAAATTTAGAGTTAACTATTAGTTACGCAGACAACTTAATCAAGGCTGGAAATGACATTACAATTTTAACCTGCGGCGGTAAGCAAGATGCCTGTCTCTATAACCCACTAGCGCTATCTGCTACCTGCCGAAAATGCAAAAAAAGAACACGAAGAGGACTCAATAAGCTCAGCGGTAATTACCAACTTACTGAAACAGGATCAGGTAAAACACCCTCCTTTTCATACCGAAATATGGAAGAGCTAAAGTTCCTAACTCACCTAGGTACAAACGTCGGTTATTCTGCTCTGTCAACCTATGCATCTTTAACACGCAGCGCAAATATAGACTTCGATAACCCTAAAACCAGAAAGGTAATTGATCGCTATTTACATACCGCCTGCCAAGTAGCCGAGACGACACGCGATCTCCTTAGCAAACTCCACTTTAATCGTTTTGTTCTGTTTAATTCTCGCCTTAATACCTACCGCAGTTTTTATGACACTGCAATCAATCAAGACATTCCTGTTGATGTTCTAGAATTTAACTTCAATAGAGAAAATGCCATGATTTTCAAAGATGCTATGCCGCATGATATTTCATGTAACGCCGAGAAAATAGAAGAATTATATGAAAAAACTGGGTTTGAACAAGCACAAGAGTCTGCGGAATCATTTTTCAAAAACAGAGCACAATCACTTTTCAGCAATGAAGCCTCGTACACACAAAATCAAGAAGCTAACCTCATGCCATCCGATTGGGGCGAAAATTGCAAAAATATCGTTATATTCAACAGCTCAGAAGATGAGTTTATGGCGGTTGGAGGTGAATGGGAGTCAGACAAGCTATTCCCCAATCAACTTGACGGACTTAGATTTATATCCAAATATGCTAAATCGTCAAACGCTCACTTTTATTTGCGCATACATCCAAATTTGGCGGGAACACAACAATCCTACTTAGACCTCCTATCAGCTCTAAGCCATAGTAAGTTCACAGTCATTCCCACCGATAGTAAGATTTCCACCTATTCGCTGCTATTCAAGTGTGATCAGGTCATTACTTTTGGAAGCAGTACGGGTGTAGAAGCGACCTACTGGGGTAAACCTTCTATTCTGTTGGGCACCTGTTTTTATAAGCACTTGAGGATAACCTATACCCCTGAATCGGCAGAGGACTTTTTAGAGCTATTGGAAAGTGACTTGCAGCCGATTGATAATAAGCTTGGTTGTATCAAAATAGCCAATCATTGGCTAAACCCTGGAATAGATATTCCAGGGTATTCTTTTAAAGATGGTAAAGGCTATGTAAATGGAAAGCGTATACCAAAAGGAAAATCTATTATGCAAAAGTTAGAATCTAAAAAGACTAAGCGCTACTTAAAAGAAATACGATAATAATGATTGTTTGAGGGATTATGTAGACATACATTTAGCCTGTTAAATATATGTCTACAAAGATAGGTCAAACTCGATAATTTGATTTCCCATAAGGCTTATTGGTCATCTATTTTTAGCCGGTACAAACCACTTCTCCCTAAATATAATATCTTGAAGCTAAGCATACTTCAGAAATCTGGTGCAGAAAGCCTACTCAAAAAGCGCACAAGACAGGGCCGTACCAAACACAATATCATCTTTGTCAACTTGCCCTATCACTTTGTCATATTTTCGAGGAGGCAAGTCAAAACCCGGCCTGACCGAACGGGCATTCTCAGCAGTAAGTATTTCACCCATCAGGTATTTTTCAACAAAACCAATTGACTCGCTTAATAAGGGCCCATCATTAAGTTTCTGAACTGTCTCAACTTAGTGTCGATTTAGTCATTCTATAACGGTGCATTTTTAGCCTTTCAAACACTTTATAAAGCTCTTTCCTCAGCTTCAACCAAAGAGATTGAGGTTCTTTTTTCACCCGGATAATATCACTATCGTTTTCCGCTACCTCAATCGGAAAAGGCATCAGGCTGTAGCAGTCTACGCCATGCCACCAGTAGCGGTCCATATAATCATCGACGGCAAGAAACCACTTCTCAGCCTGATTGATGAGTGCAGCGGCCCCGGCTGGTGAAATCACGTAGCCTAAGGTGCCGGCTGGGCCCCGGATATGATCAATTAAATCAAAAGAACCTAACGGCTTTATTTTTTTGTATGAATTGGGCTTTACATAAGTACCCGCCAAGCGGAGGTATTTAAGTGTGTGAATCTGCGATTGAGCAAGCTCTAGTGCTTCATTTAATGAGGTATTAATAATCAGGTCATCTTCTAAGATTGCTACCGGTTGATTGAGTCCTACACATTTTTCCCATAGTAAAAAATGTGAAGCAAAACAACCTAGCTCACCCCCAGAAAGCGCCTTTCTACGATATTTTTCTCTGATACTATCATCATATCGTTCGAACAGGGGATGTGGTGTTTCACGGCCATCCACGGCATCGAAACGCTCAAAGCTGATACCAAGATCAGTTAAACGCGCGCTGGTTTTATCCCAGCGTTCTGTGGAGCTTTTTAGGTTGATAACATGGACATTTAACATAGGGTGGCTTTACGCAATTTCGATAGTATAAATATTGACTGAAGTATAAACCCCAGAGTGTAACGAGGCTATGGCTATTTTATTTTGGCTCGCGCAGCTTTTGCAATTTTATGCTATTTTAGCGCATCAGTTATTTGGATTAGTAATCAACTATGTCTGTCCCCGCTAAACGCTACCTCATGTATGTTGAGCAGAACTACTCTTTTGCAATTTTGCGCCCACTTCAAGACGCGATTTTGAAAAGGGGCGGTGAAGTGGCTTGGTTCGTGGCAGGTAAAGAAGCTAATAGTGGTTTGTTAACTGAAAGTGAGACACGCCTTCACACAGTTGAGCAGGTACAGGCTTTTAATGCTTGTGCAGTATTTATACCGGGCAATGTCGTACCTAACTTTTTCCCTGGGGTGAAAGTAGCAGTATTCCATGGTTTTTTTGCTGGCAAGCATGGTATGGATCATTTTAATATTCGTGGCTTCTTTGACCTGTACTGCCCACAAGGCCCAAATACAAGCGAACCCTTTCAGCAATTGGCTGAGAAACATGGGTTCTTTCGAGTGGTGCAAACGGGCTGGCCGAAACTAGACCCTTTATTCTCTTCCCAGAACGCCATTCAAGAAAGAAATACCGAGCGCCCAAAAATACTCTTTGCGTCGACCTTCTCAAATAAAATGACGGCGGCCCCCCATGTATTCGAAACCATAAAACGCTTATCTCTACAAGGTAAGTGGGATTGGCTGGTCACCTTGCACCCTAAAATGGATACAGAGATCGTTGCTAAATTCAAAGCAATCCAAGGGCCACAACTTCGCTTTGTCGAAAATGAACAGGTCATCGCCGCCTTGCAGGAAGCCGATGTCATGCTCTGTGATACCTCATCGATTATTTCTGAATTTTTAATACTCCAAAAGCCAGTCATTACTTATAAAACACAATTCAGCGGTGAGCATTTAATCGACCTTGATGATGTAAATAAAATCGAGAGTTCTATCGAGTACGCTTTAAGCAAACCGGCTGAGTTAATGGCTAAGATCAAAGCCTATACCGAGATGATTCATCCAAATACCGATGGCAGGTCTAGCGAGCGTGTTCTGGATGCGGTTGATTGGTTTATTGAAATCGGCCATAAGGGTTTAAAAAAGAAGCCCCTCAATTTGATTCGGAAATATAAAATCAGGAAAAAATTAAACTATTGGAAGCGTTAGCGCCAAGCCCATCTTTTTAGAGAGTACCCATGAACAAGTTATACAAACTTTCTGTCACTATTATTACGCTTAATGAGGCTGATAGAATTGAGCGCTGTTTAGAGTCTGTGAAAGACTTGGCCGATGAAATCATTGTATTCGATAGCGGTAGTACAGACGGCACGCTGGATATTGTGAGACGCTATACCGATAAAATTTGGCAAACCGACTGGCCTGGTTTTGGTATTCAAAAACAGCGGGCACTAGCGCAAGCCCAATATGACTGGGTTTTGGCCATTGATGCCGATGAAGTGCTCGACCCTGAGCTTCAAGCAAGTGTCCGTCAGCTATTGAGCGAACCACGCGGTAACAAAGTCGCCATCAAGATGCCTTGGGGTGTGACTGTTTATAATAAGCGTCTGGACCATGGTCGAAGCGCCCGTTCTCCTTTGCGGATGGTTTGGCGAGAAGGGGCGTCGTTCACGGATGCGCCGGTACATGAGAAAATAGTTCACGCAGCCGGTGAATCGGTGACCTTAAAAGGTCGTTTACTGCATTACACTCACCGTGACTATGGCCACGCGGGCCATAAGAATGTGGAGTATGCCTGGTTAGGCAGCCAGAAATATTTTGCTAAAGGAAAACGCTGCCACAGTTTGCTAAGTGCTTTGCTTCGAGGTTTCTGGACATTTATTCTAATCTATTTCATCCGGGGCGGATTTCTGGATGGCCCTGTCGGTTTTTTAATTGCTGTAGATTATGCGCAAAACAACTACAACAAATATGCGGGTTTATGGACGCTAACGCGTATGGAAAAGCAGGAAAAGAAACAAAAGTAGCCCTCATATGGCAGGGTTGTCTTTGAAGTAGCCGCTCCTTTTCTTATTCCATCGCAGTGAGCACTTAACACTCCCACTGTCATCCCGGTGTGCTCTTCAGCCGGGATCCATTCTCTAAAAGCTGAGCATGAAAAGAAGTGGATTCCCGCTTAAGTGACTGCGGGAATGACAGTATGAAATAGTGACTAAATACCTATTCAGTCACCGCGAGTGCCTACGTTGTACTGTGAGTTCAAAACCCCTCCCGCACCCGCATAAAACTCGCGAAGCGGGGAAGGCCTTTGTTGGTGAGTCCGAAGTATTTATAAGTAATGACGGAGCCCACAGGGGGCGGATGCTTTCGCCGCTCATCACTGAAGCCGGAGCCTAGTTTAAATCGCTTGCCCTTTTGCGCCTTATTCAGGGCTTCAACCAGTACAGAGCCCAGCATAGTTCGATATTTTCCTTTTCCTGAAATATGTCCGATCACCTTGGCTTCAGCATCAAAGTATCGCTTTACCTTTAATAAATCATTATTACGTTTATTGTGATAATACGATGAGCCTAAGTGCAGCATTAAACCTTCTGCACCTTGAGCGACAGCTTCATCTAGTAAGGTCATTAAAGTTTGATGGTCTGTAACCTTGGTTTGTTCAATGAGTTTCAACCAAAGGGGTCCTTCGCTCGCTTTAAAATAATCTCGCAAGAAGCCCAAGCGCACATTAAATACCCCTGAATGCTTAGGTAAGTCAAATATTTGATAAGTGACTTGCCGCCACTCCGCATCGACCGGCTGTCGTTTTCTGACAATGCCGGATAGCACGTCAAAGTGATTGCGCGCTATCCATAATTCGCCATCTAAAGCAAAGTCAGGAAAGTTTTCTGTAAACCAGGCTGGTGCTTGGTAAACAAGCCCTTGCTTTGAGATCAGTTTTTCGCCATTCCAATATGCCCGCACACCATCAAGTTTCTCACTGAGCCAGTAATCTTCAAGCTTAATTTCTGGGTGATAAGAATTGGCTAACTGAATCTCCGGAGGCGCTTGGCTCTCAGCCAAAGCAGGTAGGATTATCAAGACTCTGATAAAAGTTCGGGTAGAAGTTAAAACCTTATTAAGGCTAGAAAAAAAATCAAATCGAAACATCATGCTCATCCTTAAGCTTTGTGTTCTGTTGTGTTTCTAATATAAACCCTCTGAAACGAAAAAACCCGCTAATAATAAATTAGCGGGTTTTAAAGTCTAGGTATTCACATAAGCTTATGGCTCGTACTTATGGCTCGTACTTATGGCTTGTATTTAGGGATTATAGTGCTCACCACTTTTACGTAGGTAGAAGAACCAGTTAATCACCATACATACTGCGTAGAATACTGCGAAACCATATAATGCATACTCTGGCGTAGTCGCTTTAATCTGCTCACCTAATACTTTAGGAATGTAGAAAGCGCCATATGCCGCCACGGCTGAAGTCCAACCCAATACCGGGCCCGCTTGCTCTTTGTTAAATACCATAGAGATGGTACGGAAGGTTGAACCGTTGGCAATGCCTGTCGCTGCAAATAGTACCAAGAACAATACGAAGAATGATACGAAGAACTCTTCAGGTGACGCTGACTGGTAAGCCAACTGCATGTAGTAAGCGACACCCATTGCTGCTGCCACCATCACTGCCGCACAAACCTGAGTAACGAGCGCACCACCAACCTTATCGGCAATCCAACCACCTACTGGGCGAATCAAAGCGCCAATGAAAGGTCCCATCCAGGCATACATCAATGCGCTTGGGCCATTAGGATTAACAATGTCATGATTCATCACACCGTCAACCATCACATGCTGGTAACCAAAGATAACTTTAATAGACAGTGGGAAAGACGCTGCGAAACCAATGAATGAGCCAAAGGTCATGGTATAAATAATACTCATTGCCCAAGTATGCTTGTTGCCAAAAATCTTATACTGACGATCAAGTGTCTGGCCAATCGAGCCCGGAATTCTTTTTAGTAATAGCACGGTTAAAGCAATAACAATTAGTAATACAATCTCTTTAGGCACGCCAAAACCGGAACCGTTGACACTCTCAGGCAGTAGCAACCATAGACCCAATACAGCGGTACCAAATGCCACTAACAACATGCCGGTCATGCCAGCGAATGAACCAGCAGGGCCAGGTATCTTAGGCGATACATGCGGTGCACGTAAGTTGTTCATGCCAAACCAGCCAGCAAAAGCTAAAGGCACCAAGAATATTAACCACAAGAAACCCGCGTTATGAATATAAGACTCTGTACCGGCTGGGATTTTACCAATTAAGGTACCCGAGGTATTTTGCAAAATCATGGCGTCGCCGCCGAACAAACCAAAGGTCATGAAAAGCGGTACCAGGATCTGCATGGTCGTCACCCCAAAGTTACCTAGGCCGGCGTTCAACCCTAAGGCTAAACCTTGTTGCTTCTTAGGAAAGAAGAAATTGATATTTGACATGGAAGAAGCGAAGTTACCGCCACCAAAACCGGAAAGCAGTGCCAAACACTGGAAAACCCAAAGTGGCGTTTCTTTATCTTGTAAAGCGATACCGGTACCAATGGCCGGCAACATTAATAGGGCAGTCGTAAAGAAGATAACATTACGTCCACCAAATGGTCGGATGAAAAAGCTACTGGGTATTCTAAGCGTTGCACCAGTCAGACCCGCAATCGCCATCAGTGAGAATAATTCAGATTTCGCATAAGGGAAGCCCAAGTTCAGCATCTGAACCGTGATAATGCCCCAATATAACCAAACTGCGAAACCACAAAGTAAACTGGGGATAGAAATCCACAAATTACGATTGGCTATTTTCTTGCCAGTGGATTCCCAGAACTTTTCGTCCTCCGGATCCCATTTTTGAATATCCGTCATAGAATATCTCCCAATTAATAAAGTAATACAAATTCACCTTCATCATGCTGAGAACAAAAAACAATCACAATCAACTCTAGGGAGTAGCTATTTGCTCACAAAGCGCCTACCTTCCACTACCCTCAATTAGGTAGGCTAGCCTGTAAAAGGCATATTATCTGAGCCCTTTTAGTAAACATCCTTAATGACCGTCACCAGAATAGGTATAAGCCGCCTAAAGAAAAGCAATATCCCCATAAAATTAACTGGAAGAGACATGATACATATCAATTTTGTTATTCGAGGTTCTTGCTAAAGTGGTTCAGTAAGCCAGAGGTAAGCTTGCTTATGTTAATAGTTAGACAGACTTATATTAATAGTGCGTCCTGCTTATATTAATAGCAGCATGACGAAATTGAGTTGAAGGAAAATAATGAGCCAAACACCCGCTACCATATTATTAGTCGATGACCATCCTTTATTAAGAAAAGGGCTCACCCAATTAATTGAATTCGAAGACGAGCTTGAAGTTATTGGTGAGGCTGGCGATGGTCGAACTGCGCTTGAACTTGCTAAAGCAAATGAGCCTGACCTGATTGTGCTCGACTTAAATATGCAAGATATGGATGGCTTGGAAACATTGCGTGCCATGCGTAATGCAGACATTACTTCACGCATTATCATGCTCACTGTATCTGATAACGATGAAGATGTGGTGTGCGCGATTACCTATGGTGCAGACGGTTATTTACTCAAAGATATGGACCCCGAGCAGATTCTTGAAAAACTTAAAGAAGCTGCTCTAGGAAAAATGGTTATCAGTGAAAAACTGACACATGTACTCGCCGGAGCGATTCGTGGCGGCAGCGATAAAAAGTCCAATGTGCTTGCCAAGCTCACCAGCCGGGAACATGAAATTCTGAAGCTGATTGCAAAGGGTATGAGCAATAAATTGATTGCCCGTGAACTGGATATCTCTGACGGTACGGTAAAAGTGCATGTTAAACATGTATTGAAGAAGCTTGAACTGAACTCACGGGTTGAAGCGGCTGTTTGGATGGTGCATCAGAAGGCTTAGTTTTATTGCCATTCTAGCTTATCTATCACTTTACGGGCATCTGCCAAGGTACAATCAGATAGCGACATTAACTGAGTAACCGTAAGTGAGGGCTGACGTTGCGCTAAACTGAGCAATTCATCAAAACTGTAGCTCTGCTTTTGCTCATCGAGTTTTTTCACCAGCCAATACCAACTCTCATGCTTTGACTGTGTAATTAAGCTAATCAGTTCTATAGATTGCTGCTGGCTCAGTTCAAGCAACCAATTGCGTGATCGACCTTTCCGGCTTAGCTTAGCGCCTGTAGTGGCGATCATGGCTTTAAGCGTATGGGTATGGTCAGTACGTCTGATGAAAGAATTCAGAACAATACTTTGCTTTTTATCCATCGCTATCGATTACGCTAGCCACTCAAGTACTCCTATACTTACAGCGTAATATTATCAAACACCCAGCTTCGATTACTTAATAATATCTCACGTTCTTTCTTCGACATATAATAAAAACGGTGCACTTTTTCAGGGATGTCTTTTAGATCAAATTGTTCCACTTGTATTGCAGCAATAAAGGGGTCTATTACTGACAGCAAATTTTCATAAATGCCCTGCTCTCGGACTTCTTGCTTAGTTAAACTCGCCTCAATAAGTACAATTTTTCTAAAATAATCCAGTAGCTTAAAGCTAGGAGCATTCTCTAGAAAAAACATATTTTTAGCCGCAAGTTTGAAATGCTGAACACCATTTGCCTGGAAAAATTGACCGCCATACTCTTGAGCAGCCACTTCTAGCGTTTTTTGCTTGAGCTCGTTGCGAACTGTCTGTATTGCCCGCTGAGCGTAATTAATAAAATGCGGGCCTTCAGGGTCAAAATAGTCATAATTTAAAGCAAAAAATGCGACATCTTTACGAGAATAAGAGACATAAATTTGTTCTCCTTTTGCGTAGGAAATGCGCGCTTTATGCCCAGATCGAGTGTCATTATCCAGTTTAATTAGGATATGACCTTTTCGATCAGAATGATTGAATAAATCCAGTATCGGAAGAAAGCCAAGATGGCCACCCCAAACGCGGCTGAAGAAATTCAGGATGGCTTGAAGAATAAACTCTTCTGCTAACTGGGGAGCCAGTTTTTTGAGGCTTGCTTTCATCCCATCAATTTTTTGACGTTGCTCCATAGCCATACGAAAGACGATTGGATTTAACTTCTGAATCCATTGAAGTTCGGTATCACTGAAAAAATAAATAGAGTGAGACTGAAGTTCTTCCATCGTCTCAAACATAGCAATACAGCCAAAGTGCTCAGAATCTTCACCCTTGGCTAACTCTAGCGCAGCGGTATAAATTATTTTAAGGTCTTCACTGAAGCCATCTGGGTAATCGCTATCTGAACCCCTAGGAATCGATTGATCTATCGGAAAGCTGACAAAAACCGTGTCTTTAGGGATATCTTCAGTGGCATACATGCCATATATGCCATTCACTTTTTTACGCTCAATTCTCGCGTCCAGTTTTAAACCGTGATCCGCACACCAAGACAAACATTTCTGATACCGCTCTTCACTCATTATTCTCTCTCTTTCTTTCAATTAGGGCTCAATAAACAGGTTTAAAACATCTGGGGTGGCTAATCATATGTGAGCTAGGTGAAAATTGGTAACGACCGATTCACAGGTTAAGGCTAGCCTTTTAATCGCATGACAAGATAATCTGTGGTGCAAGCCCCACATTAGCAACATTGTTCAAATTGCGGGCAGGTTG
>Ga0105348_1002352_pt1 | contig 11378 bp, 9 predicted proteins | sample EN8Hudsemesocosm_2_FD_83504 | JGI IMG/M metagenome (GOLD analysis project Ga0105348, IMG submission 83504) | Methane-oxidizing microbial communities from mesocosms in the Hudson Canyon - EN8C Hudson Canyon | ecosystem: Environmental > Aquatic > Marine > Cold seeps | place: Hudson Canyon...
ATTTTCTCTGAGAATGTCATCAGTGAAAAACAAGTGTTTTTCCACCTGAAAGAATATTCGTTTGATTGGCAGGATATGCAAAGTTTAAAAAACGTCAGTATAGGCACCAGTCCTGGCTTTTACTATGGCCACGCCTTCCATGCAGCGGAACAAGCAGGCAAACTACTCATCCAAAAAGTGACAAATTTGGATCAAAACTTTGACAAACTACTAGCAAGGCGAATAGATATATTTCCTATGGATGAAATTGCGGGGTACGCAGCAATATATAAAAAATTCAAACCTGAAGATGCTAAAAAGTTTACCCATCACCCTCACGTACTCGATAGCATGGCCCAGAGAGCCTTATTCTCAAAAAGAATAACTAAAAGTAAACGCATGTTGGCCTTGTTGAATAAAGGCCTCGAACGTTTGAATTCCTCTGGAAGGTATCAGGAATTACAAAAAGACTTCCAGAAAGGGAAATACTTTCGATAAAATTTGCTCTCGATCTTCACGCCTCTCTAATCTGCATTGCCCGACAAAGGGGGGCTATTGGTATTTCCCTAGTAAGACTTTTTCGCTTTTGAACAGGATAGTATTTACCTGGCAAAGAAGTGGTTAGCGCTTCACGCAGTTAGGTTAATCCGCTATGTAAAGTGAGCGGATAATATCTTTATTTTCCAAAATGGTCGGCTATGGGTTCAACAGGCGACTAATTAAATTGTCTCTTTTATGTCTGATGCAAAGTGAGTGTTTGCTACCAACCCCTAAGTATATTGTTGATAACCTGCTTGTAAGCAAAAAGCTAATTCCCAAGGAATGCGATCTAGTATCCGTATAGTAGAACAGGTCTACTTCTTAAACTGGTGCATCCGTTGCATTTTCTGGATTAATGGATACACCAATACTTACACTTACTGCCGATTCTATATCTCCAAATTCAACAGGGAATCTTATTGTTTCAATCATTAAGGAGCATAGCGTTGATACATATTCAGTTGCCTTTATTTGATCGCGATCATTATCCGGCTTCCCATATACAACCCATTAACAGATGACAAGGAGGGAGAATATCAGTAGGGGCTCGCGATGGTATTATTAGATTGGGAACCTTTTTTCAAGGAAACCGGGCTTGCCGAAGTCTACTCTTTGAGCATTCGAAAAAAATACCCGTCGACCAGTGGGGGGCTTTTTGGGGGGATGAAGAGATATTTACCAATGAACCTATTGTCGCTGAACTACCTGTTGTCGATCAGGTGTGGCAGATAGCCCTGCAATTAGAGCGTAGTCCTGTACTTGAGAGAGTCAACAAAAAAAGAATCGAACTACTGTCAAAAGCCTATAAAGATTTGGGACAGAACCCCACGCAAGCCCTCAACATTTCCCGGCTACTCTATTCTGTTTATATCGGTTATATCCATTTTTTAAAACTATGTCCCAGCACGATAACCTCAGAAGCTGATCGCAAGGCTTATCTGAAGTATGTGTTTGAGGTGTTAATTGAGTAAATCGAATCCTAATCAGAATGAGATGGTATATAGCGGCTCAAGGCTAAGCGGCTCTTAGCAATCGTTTGTTAGCCTTCTGGATTAATAGTACTGCAGTGGTCTGATGATGTGCTTGCTGATATATAGGGTGCAATGAATGCTGGATTACGAGCTTTTCTGGTGAAAACCGGGAAATACCTGCCTAGCGATGAAAAATGGGTGAAAGGGGGGTTGTTAGCGGATTCTTTGTTTGATGCAATAGGGTATTAAATGATGCCCAGTGCGGTGTGACTCGTCAATTGTCCTATTCATTGGTTTCATCTGTAAACGATGGCACCAATATCCATTCAACTAACCATTGATTTTGGTCAGGTGATTTATCCAGACACACGACCCCAGAATTCTGAAATCTAATTATTGACTGATTTTCATTACCGACCGTTAGATAAGATGCTAACCTGTCCATAAAAGGCAAATGCCCTATATACATCACGTTACTGTCGGGTTTAAGTTCTGCAGCAAATGTGCCGACAGGATCACTGGGAGCGATACCATTCATCTGAAATGTATTGTCATTGATGCCGAGCTCTTTGGCGATAATTGCCGCAGTTTCCATTGAGCGTGCTTTACCGCTATGGAATATTTTAGAAACCTTGATCTGTCTTTTCTTTAAGGTCATGGCGATTGAAACTGTATTTGTAATACCTTCGCTATTTAGATTTCGGTCTGGGTCAATATCTTTTGAATGGGCCTTACCATGCTGGACCAAATAGATTGACATATTTCACCCTCCCGTGTCTCTTTAATACTAGTATAGGCGCAAATTGAAAGGAGGTGTCGCATAAAAAGCAGTATCTTAGTCTGTGATAAATTTTCCTTAAGCAAAATACTTAGACTTCTACTCAGGTTGATCTAAAATCATTTATATAGGTATCTATCGTCGTAGGGGGTTCGCTATGGGAGAGTTAAGTAACTTTTGTGGTCATGTCGTTGATCTAATAAAAACGGATAGTACTCTATCTATACGTTTGCTTTCTTGGAATGCATTAGACGAGGGTGTCAAACCTGTTCTAATATTCTCATTAACTGAGTATGGGTTAGCTTCAAATAACACATTAACATTAGAAGTTGCCAAAGATAAAGGATACGAAATTGACAGTGTAGAGCTCGAAAGTGAAAGGCTTCAGCTATGGATTTCTGGTTTTGATTGCCCCATTGAAATTGAATCTAAAAGCATCAAGTATCAATTTGAAGATCTAACTGAAGCTGACTTGCGAGGTTTGCTAAAGATTTCACGCACAAGTAACGATGAGAAATATAAGCAAATCATATTGCTTCGCAATAAAATTGATACAATAGCTAAGTTTATTGATGAGTCAGAAAGTAGGTTATCAATAAAGTCACAGAGCCACCCAGAGGGAACGGATGGTTATAGGATTTATAAAGAGCAATTTAAATTACTACATAGACTTCGAATGCGGCTTAACGCAGACCTCTAGTTAGTCGCTAATATAAATGAATGAAAAACAGCCAATTCAAACAAGCAAGCTTGAATAAAATTATTGAGGACCATCAAAGTGGTTCTGCGAAAATTGCTTTTATTGCCCTTCAGGCGCTTGCAGATTATAGCGTACAAAGTACACTGACAGATCCCGCGTTTTATTTAAGGGACTTGAGCGACTTTGCCTTAAGGCTCCAGCAAACACGGCCTAGCATGGCTATTTTGGCGAATACAATTGATACCTGGAGACAGGCAATTGGTCGTAGCCACAAAGCAAATTTAATTACCTTAAAGCGAATTGCACTGGATAAAGCGCATGATTTAATGGCGCAATCCCGTCTAGCCAATGAGCAGATTGTACACCAGGTTTGTGACTTGATTGCAGATGATAGTGTCATCCTCACGCATAGCATCAGCTCTACAATTATCTCCTGCTTTACAGAATTAGCGAAGAAATCGATAAGTGCCATTATCACGGAGTCCAGGCCGGGTAATGAGGGATGTTTAGTCGCCGAAAGGCTATCACATCTAGGCATTGAAACGCAGTTCATCACTGATGCACAGCTGGGTTTGTTTGTGCCTAAAGCCGATGTTGTTCTTGTGGGTGTTGATTCGATTTTGGCAGACGGTTCAGTAGTGAATAAAGCGGGTACATATCTCACCGCTTTGGTAGCCTATGATACTGGCACTCCGTTTTATGTCTGCGCAGAAAGTACTAAGCAAAGTAGGAAACACAACGTAAGCATTCACTTGGAAGAAATGGGTGCTGCTGAACTAAATTTAGCTGACTTGCCGCATATCACTCCGAGAAATATTTACTTTGACGTGACTCCGGCCAGACTGATCAGCGGATGGATTAATGAATATGGTATGCAAACGTTAATAAACGAACCTCCGAAACATGTTTAATCGACTTATGTAGTTCTTTCATCCTATAAATAGGTTAACATTTATACATCGTAAGAAGAGGGTCGAAAGCTCATGAGTACTCTTTTTCTTAGTCATCCGAGTTGCAAGCTTCACGATATGGGTGATGGCCACCCAGAGTCTCCTGACCGCTTAAGAGCAATTGAGCAAGTCGTGCGCACCCATGACTGGGGTAGTAAGCTTCATTTTGTTGAGGCCCCAAAATTGGAAGTGGCGCTGCTGACCTCTGTTCACCCTAAATATCATGTTGATGCTTTATTGGAAATGTCACCCAAAGAGGGTGTAGCCTTTATTGATGGCGATACTAGTCTTAACTGCCATAGCATCAATGCGGCACTTCATGCGGCAGGAGCAGGCATTTACGCAACTGATGAAGTGATAGCAAAACGAGCCGATAATGCGTTTTGTTCGGTACGCCCGCCAGGGCATCATGCTGAATCAACTATCGCAATGGGTTTTTGTATATTCAACAATGTTGCTTTGGCCGTACAAAGGGCTTTGGCTTCTGGTATGAAAAGAGTCGCAATTCTCGATTTTGATGTTCATCATGGCAATGGCACCGTGGAGATATTTCAAAATCGACCGGAAGTGCTCGTCTGCTCAAGCTTTCAATATCCTTTTTACCCTGGTCGATTTGACCAAGTAGTTCGTCCCAATATCTGCCTGACACCCCTTTGCGCTAATAGCGATGGCAGTGATTTTCGTGCCGCCATAGAACCTCAATGGCGAGCGGCTCTACACAATCACCAAGCTGAAATGATTTTTATTTCTGCCGGTTTCGACGCACATCGAGATGACCCTTTAGGCGGATTGAATTTTGATGATGAGGATTATTTATGGGTCACTCAGTTTATTCAGGATGAGGCACAAAAAACAGCGGAAGGGCGTATCGTCTCTTTTTTGGAAGGCGGGTATAATCAGGATGCTCTGGCCCGATGTGTGAAACTACATCTTGATGGTTTGATTGCTTAAGTTGGAATGTTTGGCCAAAAATTCGATTACAGTTTGAAATTGAGAGATGCTGAATTTTTGGAAAATTGGTTAATGCTTTCTATACTTAATAGTGAACAGTTGAAAGCTAAGTTGATAATATTTTTTTGGGAATGTACATATTTAAAATAGGGGGATGATATGAAAAATATTGTGGTAGCTGTAGATTTTTCAGACAATACTGACTTGTTGATTAAACAAGCTGTTGATTTGGCCAAAGGCTTTTCCAGTAATGTGTTTCTTATTCATATTGAAAGCCCAAATGAAGATATCAGTGGCCGTGAAACAACTGAAGGTATTGATGAAATACATCAAGAGTTCCATAAAGAGACTGAGCTCTTAAAGGGTTTGGCTCAGACAATTCGTGATTATAATATTGAAACTCATGCTATTTTTGTTGAGGGTGTGATTGTTGACTCTATACTTGAAGAAGCAAGAAGGGTGAATGCGAATGTCATTATAGCAGGAACCCACGGTCATAATGTTATAGAGGGGTTGTTTTTGGGAGGAGTGAGTCAAGGTATTGTTAAGCAATCAATCTGCCCCGTGCTTTTGGTACCAAGCATATGACTAAGTGTTTGGGGTTTTTGTAGGGCTTTTATTGGAATTTTTTATACTAACTCCCATTACTAATATTCGTTTCAGCCTGATCTTCAAAAAAGCGGCAGCACCGAAATACCTGAATTAAGCGTATCTGGTGGAGAACAGGAAATTTATGTTATCAGTCATAGTTTGCATAAAGGGTTTGCAATAAATGGACAGCTAAAGGTTTCAAAAGTGCTGGTTCGGATATTGTGCCTATGTTTAAGTTAACGGCTGGTAGTGTGATGAATTCCTTAAGCAAAGGGGGAGGGGAGTTCAAACAAAACATTGCACCAGACTTTCTCTACAGGGCCAATAAAAACGCTAATTGAAATGATGAACAATTTAAAAATTATCCCTAGGTGTTTAATTAAAATATAAGGCTAATAATTGGTCCTATTGTTAGTATAAGAAGTTCGTGGAGCGTCGGAAGGAGGGGATTTTATGAACTGGTTAATACGTGGAATAGTTATTTCAATAATTTTATTGGGAATCAGTGCTCTCCTACTGTTTCCGGAAATGACTTTCAATAAGGTTGTAATACCGATTCTTGACTCTGTTATGCAAAAAGCAGATGTAAAGAATGGTGCTGAGCAAGATAAGGAGGCTGTTAAGTATCAGCCAGTACTTAGAGAACCTATTATTAAGCCTGCCCCTTTAGTTGCAACAAACACAGAAGGTTTAGGCAATCAAATTCAAAGTAAACAGTCAGAGCTATCGGTTTCATTGCAGCCACCTCCAAAACGCTTGAGTGATAGTGATGCTCAGGTCTTCTCTTTGGTTAACGATATAAATCCAAAATTTAAAGAATGGATCGCACCAGCTGAGCAAATTCGAAAATGGGTCGCGTTTATTGATCGCATTGCACAGGGTAAAATGTCTACCAAGTATCGGCCGCTCACATTTAAAATTGCCGCTTTCAAAGTGATCGCTAAGGATGGGCACTTATACGCAGACCCAGAAAATCATAAACGCTTTAACCCGTTAATTGATGTTGTTACATCCGTTCGTCCAGATCTTTTAGCGAACTATTATCGCTATTGGCTGCCAATTTTTGACCAAGCCTATGCCGAATTAGGAAATGGTAGCAGTTTTAGTAAGCGCATGAGACTAGCAATGGATAATATTCTTGTTGTTAAACCTCTAGTCGGGCTAGCAGAGTTAAAACAACCTACTAGCGTTACCTATAAATATGTTGACACTGAAATAGAAAATAATAGTGAGATCACTAAATGGGTGCGGCGTATTGGGCCTGAAAATGCTAATAAACTTCAGAGTTATTTACGTGAATTTATTCATCAGTTGGATAGTTAATAGAATCAGGTTTTAAGGTGTGTATATGGCTTCAAAAATAAGTGACACAAGTAAGCATGATCGTATACTTGCTGAACAACGCGCTTATAACTCCCAGCGCGCAGCCGGATATAGAGAAAAGGCTCTAAAGCTTTATCCCTGGGTTTGTGGTCGTTGTGCGCGTGAATTTTCTCGCCCAAATTTGCGAGAACTGGAAGTACATCATATCGATCATAATCATGATAATAACCCTCCTGACGGTAGTAACTGGGAGTTGTTGTGTATGTATTGTCACGATCAAGAGCATTCTAAATATGTGAATTTCTCGGAATATGGTGGTGGCTCTGGTTCAGCTATAACAGCCGCCACTTATAACCCCTTTGCAGGCTTAAAGGAGAAAATGAAAAAATAATAAGTAAAGTTTTTGACGTTGGCATCTTTCAATTTATTAATCGTTTGTAAGCTAATTCATTCAGTTCTGATTCCACTACTTTTTTGTAAGTGCCTTTGTTTAAAGCTTTGTTATAATTCTCAAGCAAGGTGATCAATAGAATAAAAAATAGATCGAACAGAGTGATTCTCTAGGTTGGATCATAGCAAAACCCATATTGAGAATTATTAAGTGTTAGACGTAAATTTTGGCCTTTAGTTTGTTAATTAAAGAGTGTATGTCCTTAGAACTATTTTGACTACTTGATTAGCTATCACCAACACCGGAATATTATCAATTGTGGCGATATTAACTTTTGTGTCTTATGATGAAAGCATGGCTAATTAATCGCCAGTAATGTCTTGTTGCAGTAACTCCAAAGCGAGAGGGTTATAATCAATGAATGATAATACGGACAAAATCACGATCCTTGTGGTGGACGATACTCCTGAGAATATTGATGTACTCAATAGTATATTAGGCGCTGAATTCAGTGTAAAAGTCGCCTTGAATGGCAAGCGTGGCGTAGACCTAGCTGAGTCTCATCCGCAACCTGACATGATTTTGCTAGACATCATGATGCCAGACATGGACGGTTATCAAGTAATTAGTTATTTAAAGTCCAATCCAGCCACAGTCAATATCCCCGTCATTTTCGTGACAGGAAAGTCAAATGTTGCTGACGAAGCAAAAGGACTTAAACTTGGTGCTGTCGATTACATTACCAAGCCTATCAGTCCGCCGATTGTTCGTGCCCGTGTTAAAACCCATTTGGCTTTATATAATCAAAATCGCGAATTAGAAAGAAAAGTTAAACAGCGAACGCAACAACTCAATGAGTCAAAACTAGAAGTTATCAGTTGCCTTGGGCGTGCAGCTGAATTTAAAGATAACGAAACTGGCATGCATGTTATTCGAATGAGTTACTTTAGTCGCATCATTGCAGAGTCACTCAATCTCAATAAAGAGTGGGTAGATATGCTCTACAACGCCGCCCCTATGCATGATATTGGTAAAATCGGCATCCCTGATCACATCCTGTTGAAACCCGGAAAGCTCGAAAAGGATGAGTGGGAAATCATGAAGAAACATGTAGATTACGGCGTTGAAATTCTAGAAGGACACAAGTCAGAAGTGTTAAAAATGGCTAAAGAAATTGCAGAAAGCCACCATGAAAAATTTGACGGAACAGGGTATCCAAAAGGACTGATGGGCGAAAATATCCCCCTATCTGGTCGTATTATTGCTATCTCTGATGTATTTGATGCACTCACCTCGAAACGTCCCTATAAAGAAGCTTGGAGCATTGAAAAGGCTGCTGCACTGATAGAAGAAGAAGCAGGAAAACATTTTGACCCTCACTTGGTACAAGTATTTAAACAATGTTTACCCGAAATATTAGCGACCAAAGAGCGTTATGCTGAGAAATGACATACCCTCAAACCATCTCCTTGATTGACTATTTTGACATATCGTATTCACCTGAAAACAAGCAGCTTGTCGTTATAAATTCAAATCAAACTAAAACTGTTTTATTTATAATCTATCAATATAAGTAGAGGTGGTTTTTATAATAGTGTTTGCTATAACTATATAAAATAAGTGATATGAATGAGATGAGGACATCATGGAAGCAATTACAATTTTTTTTAGTACTTTATTTGATCCCTCTATGCCTCCTCATGGCCATTGTTATTTATGGAATGATGATCTGGTTTTTCTACATGTTGCCAGTGACGCTGTAATTTCGCTGTCCTATTTATCCATTCCAATTGCGCTGATTTATCTAACTTACAAACGTAAAGACTTAGCATTCAGTCAGGTTGTATTACTTTTTGGGGTGTTCATACTTGCTTGTAGTGCGACCCATGCGATGTCTATTTATAATGTGTGGAACGGAGCCTACTGGTTAAGCGGCGCAATAAAAGCAATTACGGCTCTAGCCTCTTTGGCAACCGCAATCATTGTCTGGCCTTTGATTCCCAAAGCATTAGCGATACCCAGTACAGAAGAACTTATCACATTAAATGATAACCTGGCGGTTGAAATTACTGAAAAAGAGCAAGCAATGGTAACGGCTGAAGAGTCTCAACTGATTGCAGAAAAGTCACAAGAGCTAGCTGCCAAATCAGAAAAAGAGTCTAACGCAGCCAATCAGGCTAAAAGTACTTTTCTAGCGAATATGTCTCACGAAATCCGTACGCCGATGAATGCTGTGATTGGCATGACCCATTTAATGCAGCAATCTGAATTAACAAGTAAGCAGCAAAACTATCTAGAGAAAATAGACCGCTCCGCCAAGTCCCTGCTAAATATCATTGACGACATACTGGATTTTTCTAAAGTCGAAGCGGGTGAGTTGGAAATGGAAAATATTCCTTTTCAGTTGGAAGACGTTTTAGCTAATGTAGCCAATATTATCGGCGTGAAGGCTCAACAAAAAGGCTTGGAATTTTTACTAAGATTTGCCCCTCAAACACCAACGTTACTCATAGGAGACCCTTCACGATTAAGTCAGATACTGATAAATCTAGCAGGCAACGCAACCAAGTTTACCGAACAGGGTGAAATTGAGATATCAGTAAAAGCTTTGCCCGATAAGAAACCCCAAACAGACAACGTTGAAAGTACACTGAATAACAAAGTTTCAAGAGATCTTGTAAAGATTGAATTTGAGCTACGCGATACAGGTATAGGGATGTCTCAGTCGCAACAAGAAGATTTGTTTAAACCGTTCATACAAGCCGACAGTTCTACCACGCGCGAATACGGTGGGACCGGTCTTGGTTTAGCTATCTGTAAACAGTTGGTGCAATTAATGGGCGGAGAAATTACTTTTCGCAGTCAAGCAAATGAAGGCAGTATATTTGTATTTTCTGCCTGGTTTGAGTTGGACCCTTCAATAACAACATCCCCAGGTATTAGTGGTAGGAAAAAAAGCGAAAATTTAAAAATAGACACCATTGAACACCTTAAAGATTTGCCTGTATTAGTCGTAGATGACAACGAGGCAGCCCGACAGATTTTAAGTGAGATCTTAGCTTCTTTCGGCTGCAAGGTAATGACAGCAAATAGTGGTGAGCAAGCTCTTGGCATCGTTGAGTCTGCGAGTAAAAATGGCAATCCTTTCAAACTTCTGATCTTAGATTATAAGATGCCAGGCATGAATGGTTTACAAGTTGCTAAGCAGATCAGAGCCGATAAAGGTATTCCCAAATCTACGAATATAGTTATGATTAGTGCTTTACAACAATCGGAGATTTTCGGTGATGATGGTAAAGCAGTTGTTGATGGATTTATTTGCAAACCAGCAACGCCTTCCACGTTACACGATACCATTATGGCAGGTATGGGTTACGTCACTCATGAGTACGTAGATTCAGCTTTAAAACAATTATCCCGTTCGGAGGCGGTCGCCAAATTATACGGAGCCCGAATACTGCTAGTAGAAGATAACGAATTCAACCAAGAAGTAGCACAAGATCTGTTGGAAAATGCACATATGCTGGTAGATATTGCAGTCAATGGCAAAGAAGCCCTGAAGATGCTGGATAAGACCGCTTACGATGGTGTGCTTATGGATATTCAGATGCCTATCATGGATGGTTATGAGGCCACGGGTGCTTTACGCCAAGATAACCGCTTTCAGAATTTACCCGTTATCGCTATGACAGCAAATGCTATGCTCGGAGACCAAGAAAAATGTTTAGCTGCAGGTATGAATGCTTATATTTCAAAACCAATAAAAGTAATGGAAATGTTTGCCACAATGGCACAATGGATTTCTGTCAAACAAGGCTCCTTAGAGCCAAATAGTCAACTCGCCTCCTCCTTGCTTAAAAATAATGAGCGACAAGGTGAAGAATCACCAGGTAACACAATTGCTATACCAGACATTAGCGGTATTAATATCAAAGCAGGACTAGACCGCCTAGAGGGTGATAGAAGCCATTTCCTCAAGTTACTAAGTCTGTTTTATTACAACCATAAAAACTTCGTTGCTACCTTCCGGGAGGCGTTAACCAGCCATGATGATCAATCAGCAACACGTACCGCACATACCCTCAAAAGTGTGGCAGGCACTATTGGACTAGAATTTATAGAACAGGCAGCAAAAGAGCTCGAGCAACTATGTACTCAAAAACAAGAATGTACTCAAAAACAAGATCAAGCCATAACTGATGAA
>Ga0105348_1002354_pt1 | contig 11372 bp, 10 predicted proteins | sample EN8Hudsemesocosm_2_FD_83504 | JGI IMG/M metagenome (GOLD analysis project Ga0105348, IMG submission 83504) | Methane-oxidizing microbial communities from mesocosms in the Hudson Canyon - EN8C Hudson Canyon | ecosystem: Environmental > Aquatic > Marine > Cold seeps | place: Hudson Canyon...
CATGGGCATTATGGGCATCAGCACCAAATTTATGCTCAGTTCCCAGCGGGTCAAGTAACCAGGCAGAATCATCATTACAGCCAATAGCCACATTACCATCCGCATCTGCACCCGCTTCATCCGGGCTGTAACAGCCTGCCGACAGTAAATCCAACACCACGCCGTTGAGCATAATGGCATTGGTAATCTGTTGTGACATGGCGGTGCTATTGGCTGCCAATTGTGGATTTCTCTGAACGATATATGCTTGATCGACCTCGGCAACACCATCAGCAAAACTGGCCGTTGCATCATTGAAGTCATGATTTGGAATCGCATTGGATATGATCGAGCAATAGTCATTTTCACCCGAGATCAAAACTCCGGACTCAAAACCAATACTATTCTGAATATCAACAACCGATGCTTCATAGGTATTGATGTAGTCGTAACAGTCAGCACTTAACTCGGTAAACACCACATTCGTGATATCGACTATTTCTGTTGCATCGTTATCATTATCTGGATCGACTAACTCAGACTCTTCTACCTCTGTGACTGTTTCTTCATCAACAGTCGAACTTGTGCCACAAGCTGCCAGGGCTAAAGTGGATATTAATAAAATCGCTGCTTTGCCGATAGGTGTTTTTACAGTTCGACTTTCACTGATAGAGTTTTCACTGATGAAATTGTCACTAATGGAATTGCCATAGGTCGGGATATCACTAGAGTGAGGTGTATTTATCTTATTCAAATTTTTATCTCCTCTGCACTTTAATCAATGCAACGAAAGCTTTATAAACATGAACAGGCATGAACCTGAACACTTAATTAATGCCTTGTTAGATTAAAATTCAAAGGTGCAAGAATTATCGAAGAAATGTGCAAATATTAAGAAAGGGATAAGCGCGGCTGTATTAAACAGAACCAAGAGCATTAGACCGAGAGCCTACTGCTCGTTTTTATCTAAAACTTTATAGTGTTTGAGATACCAGATTAAAAACGGAATCTCAATAATCAGGTAGGTAATCAGCGTAAACCAAAACCAGTTTGCCTCAAATAAAATCATACTAAAGGCGTGGCGGGAACCCCAAAACAAAGAACCCGCGACAACTAAAGAAGTGATCGATGCAATCAAATCATTCACCGTAATTTTATGCAGATTAGCACCCGCTACTTTTGGGTAAACCCATAAGTAAGCAATACTGATAATAATAAAATTAAGTGAGAGTAAAATAAGTTCAGGCTGCATGGTTTCGCTTATCGATTAATTACTTCATGTTAAAACGAAGAGCCTGGCTCGCTTAAGAAAGCAAGTTCTTCAGGAGTAGACGCACGCCCTAGTATAGAATTCCTATGTGGATACCGTCCGAAGCGTTCAATAATTTTTTTATGTTTTTGTTCGAAGGCCAAGTTATCTTCCAAGCCGGGTTTTGAAAACAATTCAACAGCCTGCTCATGAATAATAAGTGACTCGCTATGCATAAAGGGCATATATATGAACTTCTGCTGTTCAAGTGACATATCTGTATCAGCGCCTTGATGAACGGCTTCCTGAGCAAGTGCCAGAGCTAAGGGGTCCGCTAAAAATGCGCGCGCTTCATCTCGGTAAATATTTCTAGAGAATTGATCCAGCACCAGTACTTCAGCTAAGCGTCCCAAGGCAGATTGACGCCACAAATAGAGCTCACCTTGAATCGCTGAGTTCAAGGTTGCTTGAAAGCGCTCCGTGAGCATACAATCAAAAGTAGCATCTTTGACCCACCATTGCTGTGGGGTAATCTCTTCAAACCAGAACTTAATGATATCGCTATAAGTGAGCATCTCACACCCTCCTTCTATATGTTTTATCTATACAGTATTAGCGGATACTGTTGATTTCGCTAGTTAATCTAGGCTTATTGCGAATATAAATTCGATTACAATTCATAACGCTTAAACTCATTGAATTACGCTATAGTAAACAAATTAGTACAATAATTTCTTTTTCGCGTTTTTATGTTCAATATAACGAAGATAACTGTATGCATTACGATATATTTACTTCAAAATTTTTAACGCTGTTACTCACAAGCATCCTGTCTTTTAGCCTCCTGGCTGAAACCATTCATGTTGCCACGGGTGAATCCCCCCCTTGGACTTCAGAAGACCTCTCTCATGGCGGTTATGTCAATCATATCGTTTCTAGCGCATTTGCACTGTCAAACATCCAGGTTAAGTTCCATTACATGCCTTGGAAGCGAGCCTTAGAAGCAACTAGAATAGGCAAGTTCAATGCCACTTCTTTTTGGGAAGAAAACTTAGAACGAGAAAAAGATTTTCTTAGGAGCGAGGTCGTTCATATCACTCCCTTTGTTTTTTTCTACCGTAAAGAAAATACTGACTTTAGCTGGCATAAGCTTAATGACTTAACGCAGTATAAAATTGGCGCGACAAGAGCATACACATATACGAAAGAGTTCTGGAATTTAACAGCGCAAAATAAATTACGTGTATCTTTAGCCAATGATGATATCCATAATTTGAGAAAACTGGTATCAGGGCAGATTGATATATTTCCAATATCAGAACTTACCGGAAAATATTTACTTAACAAACACTTTAATGAAAATGAAAAAACTAAAATAGTCATTCATGACAAACCCCTATCAACAGGCAAAGATTTCATCTTATTTTCAAAACAAATAGACAATAATCATAAGTACTTGGACATATTTAACCAAGGGTTCAAGCGCCTTCAAGAAGACAATAAACTTGAACGTTTCCAACACGAGTTAACTGAATGAGACAATACCTTTTACTTAAACACGCCATAATTCAGTGCCTTGTTTTACTTTCACTTTCGTCAATTGCAGAATCTGCCTCACATAGCGTGGATAATACTATTGCCATGGATCAGACCCGCCAGTCTGTCGAGTCTGCCGAGAATATGTTTTATTTCGAAGATGCGACCCATCAACAAAATTTGGAAAACATTCTACAATTAGGCCAAAAACAATGGGCTCATCTACCCAATAACATCGCAAACTTCGGCTTCTCTGAAAGCATATATTGGTTTAGCTTTAACATTGATAATAAGGGCCAAGAAAATCTGAGTTTGTTTGTACATTTAGATTATGCCCTACTCGATAGAATAGACTTTTATAGCATCGAAGACGGACAAGTTGGCCAGCATATTCAAGCAGGGGATAAGCTGGCATTTAAACAACGAGCTGTTGATTATCCCACTTTTTTATTTCCTGTTGACCTGAAACAAAACCAAAGCAAGCGCATCATCATAAGGGTCGAAACCACGGGTACGTTACAAGTCCCGCTGTCAGTCTGGCAGAGGGAAGCCTTTTTGTTAAACGCCCAAGACTCTTTATTTCTATATGGCTGCTTTCTAAGTGCTTTACTAATAATGAGTGCTTACAATCTCTGCCTATTCTTAATGATACGGGAGTCCACTTACCTGCTTTATAGTGTATTTATCATTATGATCGTTGGTGTACACAGCTCTCTTGATGGTTTTGCCTATCAATGGTTTTGGCCTGACTTTTCTGAGTGGCACCAAGTATCAGCCATTACTTTCATTGCCTTGGGGTGCATATTCACGGTCTTGTTTACCAAAGCCATATTACCCATTCCCGAAAGAAGCCATATCGCTAAGGGCATAAAAATATTAATAGCGCTAGCTGTTATATCCGCAATCATTTCCTTTTTTATTCCCTATCGACAAGCAGCGATGCTCAATGGCATGACCACGATCATAGTCATGAGTAGTGTAGTGGCCATTTGTATCGCCATGTTGAAGTACAGCCCACGCACAGCCAAGCTCTATGCCACGGCTTGGTCAGCCTATTTTACCGGCCTTATTTTAAAATCTTCAAGTAAGATGGGCTTCCTGCCCTATTCAATGTTCACCGAATATGCAGGTAATATTGGCGCAGTAGTCGGCATCATCATTATTTCACTCGCATTAGCAGATAGAATCAACAGTGAGCGTAGAGCAAAAGTCGATGCTCAAAACCAGGCAATTGGCAATTTAAAACGATTTCAAATGCTTTATGAAAACGCCTTGGAAGGCATTTTCAACTTTGACCTGAAGGGTAAATTACTCAGCGCTAACCCTGCATTTCTTAAACTCATTGGGGTCAAGAACTTAGCCTCATTCACCGGTAACTATCAACAATTAGAAGGTTATGTACTTCCACCGGCCGCTTTTTCACAACTCGCTAATAGGGTCAAAAAAGAAGGCGAAGTAGTCGACTATGAAACCCAGCTTCGAAACAAAGACAATATGACACTGTGGGTAAATATATCTGCACGTCTCAGTGAAGATATTGATACCGGAGCCGAGCAAATGGAAGGCACCCTGATTAACATCAATGACCGAAAAGTCTTCGAGCAACAATTACAACATTTAGCGTCGCACGACTCTCTAACCGGTTTTTATAATCGAAGAGCTTTTGAATCGAGCGCGAAAGATAAACTTGAAGCCGTAAAATGCTACCAGGAAGAATGTTGTATGCTGTATATGGATTTGGATCAGTTCAAAATTGTGAATGATCTGTGCGGCCATACCGCTGGTGACCTATTGTTAAAAAACCTAAGCCAACGTCTACTTAAAAAGGTTGATGAACTTGGCGAAGGACAGATTCTGGCTCGTTTAGGCGGTGATGAATTTGGTGTACTACTTAGCCGTACTAACCTTGAAAAAGCACAGATCATTGCCGAAAAATTCAGAAAATCTATTGAGAACTTCTTATTTGTCTGGGAAGGCAACCGCTATACATTAGGCGTGAGCATTGGCTTGGTTGAACTACGGCCTTATCATCATTCAGTTGAGCAAATTCTCGTCATGGCAGACACCGCGTGTTATATGGCAAAAGACCAAGGCCGGAACCGGGTTCATTCCTTCATCGAAACAGACAAAGACCTGCAATTTCGTCAACTTGAAATGCAATGGGTTTCGACTATCAAAGAAGCACTATTGAATGACCAGTTCTTTCTGGTATTTCAGCATATTTCATCAAATAAGCAAGAGGATGAAAAACTGCATTATGAGATTCTCTTAAGGCTGATGAATGAAAACGGTAACCTTTGTGCCCCTAACCAATTTCTACCCGCCGCTGAACGTTATAACCTGATGCCAAATATTGATCGTTGGGTTATACGCCACTATTTCACCTGGCTTCAGCGTAATCCGCTACACCTTGATGAGTTAGATTCAGCCAGTATCAACCTAAGTACCCAGAGTATTGGTGATGAAACGTTTGCCCACTTTCTTGTCACCGTGTTTGATGAGTTTAATATTCCGCCCAGTAAAATTTGCTTTGAAATTACTGAAAGTATGGCTATTACACACCTCGATAATACTCACGCTTTTATTGAGAAATTTCATAATTTAGGCTGTCGTTTTGCATTGGATGATTTTGGAACCGGCTTTTCTTCCTATGCCTATTTGAAGGAACTGCAGGTCGATTATCTCAAAATTGACGGTGTATTTATCAAGAACCTGACACATGACCCTGTTGACCTGGCTATGGTTAAGTCAATCAGTGATGTCGCCAAAGCAATAGGTATTGAGACCATTGCTGAATTTGTCGAAACACAAGAAATACGTGAAAAGTTAATTGATATTGGCATCACCTATTCTCAAGGTTATCATATTCATAAACCTGTAAGACTTGAAGCAGACGCATTTTCATTTGAGGGCAGGCACACTTCCCAACCACTTCAAAGCTAAAGCCTCAGCAGCCTTTTTTAGTAAAGGCGGACAGTTTCTAAACTTCGAGATTTGGTATATTAAACATGAACACTTTATATATTACCGGCGCGGGCGTGAGTGCCGAAAGCGGCATTCCCACGTTTAGAGGTGAAGATGGCTATTGGACCATAGGCAGTAAAAATTATACCCCCATGGAAATGGCAACACGCCGAATGTACACCGAAAACCCAGTGGAGTTTCTCACTTGGTATTACCGTCGCTTTGCGACTTATCGCCACCATGGCCCTAATGCGGTTCACCATTGGCTAGCCGATAAAAACCTGATCACCCAGAACATTGATGGTTTAGATGGTAAAGCGGGAAATAAAGATTATATTGCCATTCATGGCCGACTCGACCAAATGACCTTGTTTGATGAACAGTTGCATGAGCAAGGTGATGAAGTGAGCACGATTGCCACCCCTTGGAATGATGTAGATGAAAGCGCATTAACATTGTCTTTACTCGATATGTTCAAAATAGATGCTGACACACTTCAGCCTGAGTTAAACCATTCTTTCAAACCTTATGTATTACTTTTCGATGAGTATTACACTGAGCTGTATCGGATATCTGAAGCTAAACAGCGCATGAAGGAGGCACACAGAATCGTATTTATAGGTACCTCATTTAGCGTCAATATTACCCAAATGGCATTAGAAACCGCAGTACGCTTTGACATACCGATTGAGGTGGTAGACCCAAACCCGGTTTCTCTTCCCTACCAGAACTGTCGTTATCACAAAATGAAAGCCTCTGAGTATATTGAATTACTTACATAAACAAACTGACCGTTATATTCATCTAATAAAGGAACTAATTTATAACGCATAAGTCTGATAAGCACTAAGCTTAACAAAGAGAATAACTAAGCAAATATTCAAAAACGCTCATCATGATCACGCTGAATTAAGGAGTTTGTATTTATGCGGAAAAAAGGATTTTGGCAGATATTATTAGTTACAGTAATGCTAATCACCTTAAGTGCTTGCGAGCGCTCAAACGCACTGAAAATCACCTTAACCGGCTCTAGCACCATTGCGCCCTTGATGATGGAGTTTGGTCGCGCTTTCGAAAAACTACACCCACATACTCGAATAGACGTACAAACGGGTGGGTCTTCTCGAGGTATTGAAGACACGCGTGCTGGCTTGGCTGATATAGGCATGGTGTCACGCCCCCTAACGAACACCGAAGGTGATTTAATCGCTCACACCGTTGCCTACGACGGCATTTCGCTCATCATAAATAAAACCAACCCCGTCTCAGTGCTCAGCGATGAGCAAATTATTGCGATCTATCAGGGAAAAGTTAACAACTGGCAGACCGTAGGCGGCCCCGATCAGGAAATAACCGTGGTTAATAAGGCCGAAGGCCGCTCAACGCTTGAGTTATTTCTCAAGTACTTCAAACTGCAAAATAAACAGATCAAGGCTGATATTATTATTGGCGATAACCAGCAAGGCATTAAAACCGTCGCAGGCAACCTCTGGGCCATTGCTTATGTATCCATCGGGTCAGCAGAATATGAAGAACAACATGGCAGCGCTATAAAATTACTCGGTGTGGGCGGCAAAACAGCTTCGACTAAATCTGTTAAACAGGGTTATTACCCCTTGTCACGACCACTTAATATTGTCACCAAGGGTGCGCCCCAGGGTTTGAAAAAAGAATTTATAGACTTTGCGCAGTCTAGTCAGGTTGTTGATCTTGTGAATCAACAGTACTTTATCTCTATTGTCACACCTTAACGGCCTAAGCCAATCATGCGAACTAGCCGTATTTTTCAGCTCAGCCTAAAAACAAGTGCCTTACTGGCCGCCAGTGTACTGTTTTTTATTGTGTTTTTTTTAATTTGTGAAAGTGCCCCGCTGCTAAGCAAGGTCGGTTTTAGCGCCTTCTTTGAACTCAATTGGCACCCTTTAGACGGAGAATACTCCTTAAGTGCCATGTTGGTTGGCAGCTTGGTCGTTGCCTTCGGAGCCGTAATAGTGGCCACCCCCTTAGGTATTATGGTCGCCTTATTTGGGCAATTTTATGCGCCTGAAAAGTTAGCCAAAGCCTACCTGACGATGATTGAGCTACTCGCCGGTGTACCGTCTGTTGTTTATGGTTTTTGGGGTTTAACGATTCTGGTTCCCTGGATTACCCTTTGGGCGCCACCCGGGGCCAGTGTTTTAGCAGGCATCATTGTGCTCGCCATGATGATCCTGCCTTTAGTCGTCTTAACAAGTGATGCGGCCTTATCTAGCGTCCCGCGAAAATACCTCACAAGTGCACAGGCTTTAGGGCTCAGTCGCTGGGGTATTATTTATCGACTTGCCCTGCCGATCGCGACGCCGGGCATTATATCAGGCGTTATTTTACAAAGCGGCAGAGCCTTAGGTGAAACCATGGCCGTATTAATGGTAACCGGGAACGTGGTGCAAATTCCAAGCAGTTGGTTTCAACCGGTACGCACACTTACCGCTAATATCGCGCTGGAGATGGCCTATGCCGTAGGCGATCACCGCCAAGCATTATTTATGAGTGGCACAGTACTGTTACTGCTGACCATCATAATTGTCGCCTTGGCGCATTATGCCTTAAAAGAAAGAAGGGCTTAACATGTTTAAACCGCTGCACGGCATCTTTAAGTACAGTCTAATTAAGTACCGACTCATTAAGTGGAATGAGCTCGTCATATGGCTAGCGGCAATCCTGGTCGCCATTTTACCCCTCATGCTGATAGGCGAAATTTTTCAAAATGGGATCACTAATTTATCCTTCAACTTTCTGCTTGACGAGCCACTTAATGCTGGCAGGCGCGGTGGCATTTTTCCACTTTTGGTTTCAACGCTCTGGATTCTCGCTATCTGCCTAGCCGCTGTACTGCCAATCGGACTGGGCTGCGCCCTATATTTAAGTGAGTGCTTGAGCATAAATTCACCGATATCACGTTGCATCACCCTGATCCTTGATGTACTGAGCGGTGTACCCTCTATTGTGTTCGGTCTCTTTGGTTATGCCGTTTTCGCTATCCAATTAGGTTTGGGGTTTTCTATCTTATCTGGCGGACTCAGTCTGGCTTGTATGGTATTGCCCTTATTCATTCGTACCGCCGAACAAGCGTTAAGGGCTTGCCCAAAAACTTATCGACACGCGGCAGAAGCACTTGACCTGAGTTTATTTGGCTTTGTACGGCGAATATTATTACCCTCCGCATCGCTGGGCATTGCCAGCGCCTTGATTATTAGTATCGGCCGGGCACTGGCTGAAACGGCAGTACTAATATTTACAGCTGGGTATGTAACGCGTATGCCAGAAAGCTGGATGGATTCAGGACGAAGTTTGTCGGTTCATATTTATGATCTTTCCATGAATGTACCAGGAGGCGAGCAAAACGCTGCCACAAGCGCTTTGGTACTCATGCTATTAATCATAGCCATTAATATCTTTGCCCATAAATTATCACGTCGCTGGAAAGCACAGGATTAATCTCGTCATGTTAAAACAACTGTTACAAACAAGCACTCGACTGACCAAATCACTGCAACCCGGACAGGGGCTGAATAAGTCACTGCTACCGGGACTGAGTAAAGCTGGCTTAAGCCCCTCACGCGCCACACTCTCCTCTCACGTTACAGCCCCCCCTAGCGAACATGTTTCTCCCCCTTGTTTGTCATTGAACAAGGTCAGCATTTCTTATAACGGGATACCCGCCATCGAGCAGGCAAGTCTGAAGGTGGCGGCAGGCAAGATCACGGCTCTGGTTGGCCCTTCGGGCTGCGGTAAAAGTAGCCTATTGGCCAGTATTAATCGAATGACCGACACCGTACCTCACTGCCAGGTAAGCGGTGAAATAAGACTCGATGAGCGCAACATATTAGATGCCGCTACAGATTTATCAACACTACGCCAACAAATCGGCATGGTATTTCAACAACCTAACCCTTTCCCGCTCTCTATTCTTGACAATATTCGCTTCCCTTTAAAGGAGCATGGTATTCACGATCCCCAAAAAATACACACTATTGTCGAGAAAGTACTTAAGGAGGTAGGACTTTGGGACGAGGTTAAGGATCGCTTGAAGAGTCAGGCCCTCCAATTATCCGGAGGCCAGCAACAACGTCTTTGTATTGCCCGTTGCTTGGCACTGAAACCAAAGGTCATTCTTTTTGACGAGCCATGCAGTGCCCTCGACCCACTTTCATCCGCTACGGTTGAGAACCTGATTAAACAATTAACGCCAGAGTATACCGTATTGATGGTGACGCATAATCTGGCACAGGCCCGACGAATTGCCGACCATGTAGCTGTTTGCTGGGTGCAAGCTGGCTGCGGCTGTATTATTGAAAGCGGCGATACAGAGTCTATTTTTGAGCGCTCTATCCACCCTATTACACGCGCCTTTTGTCAAGGTGAGCAAGGCTAAAACATTTCCAGCTCACCCCTTAACAACTCACCTGCTGCTCTGTCTTCTTTAACTGAAAAGACCATATTATCGGCAAAAGCTTCAACCGCGATATAACAAACACAGACTTCACCATCAAGCTCAAAATAAAGTGCTCGCTTATAACAAATATCCGACAAGGGACTGACATCATGGCCATAGCAAGTGGTAGGTAAGCCTAGAATTACCTGGCAATCATGATCTGATAACTCAATTTTTAAGCGGCCGATTAACTGATTGGATAACTCGCCTATCCAATCCTCTAGATGCGCCTCTCCGACCGTTCCAATATCGCCCTCACCAGGGTAAGTTAAGGCTAATACTGACATGGGTAACTGCAAGCCCGTCATTAATTCCAAGCCACTGGAACCTGCGTCGATACAGGCAATGGGCGCATCCATTATTTCATTCTGAGCGCTTTCAATCCGCCTGACGGTGCAATTCAAACTTTCAAATAAATTTACACAAACAACTTCGAACAAACCTTCAATGCTTTGAACAATTTCCATACTATTCATGGTTTATCTCTACTTCCAAGTAGCAAACATATCAATCATGGTTATATCTCGCCCGCTACATATCAAGCCCACTAATGCCTAGTGTGTAAGGACAAGTACCCGTCATTATACTATTTGATCTTGAATATCTGAATTTTAGTTAAGCGTTTCACTTCAGATTTAATTGATAGCAATTAGGACAGACATCAATGTCATCTACAACTCGCGCAAGTGTGGTATTGATTCATTCTGAATCTAAATAAAAGATTAGTAGGTTTGTGGCATTTCAATAGATCAAGTTGTCATAATGACGAAATCAATATAACTTTAGATTATTTCAAACTAAGTGTTACAAATCCATGCTACACCAGAGCTGCGCTATGAGGATTTTCGGCTACCTCAAATAAGTAACTTTGCATCGAGCGTAATAGTAAGATATTCGCAAGTGAGCATTCATCAATCGTATTTAACAAGGTAGATGAATCCTGTTCTGTTAACTTCTATCTGGGGCTATATCGGCATGTCGAGGCTGATTCTTATATTGTTTTAGCTCTGTTTTCAGCATTTACTAAGTTCAAATTTCTCAAGACTTAACTAAGTTCAAATTCTTCACCTAACTCTGGCACGCAGACATTCCATGAAAACTTATCCTTGAGCTTTAAGCGCATAGAATCTGCTGCCGTTCGCTCACCGTGGGTCACGAATACCTTCTTAG
>Ga0105348_1002356_pt1 | contig 11370 bp, 10 predicted proteins | sample EN8Hudsemesocosm_2_FD_83504 | JGI IMG/M metagenome (GOLD analysis project Ga0105348, IMG submission 83504) | Methane-oxidizing microbial communities from mesocosms in the Hudson Canyon - EN8C Hudson Canyon | ecosystem: Environmental > Aquatic > Marine > Cold seeps | place: Hudson Canyon...
ATAAAAAAGACTTCGGGCGCTGGGCGTAGGGTGTTTTTAATACTGATGCGTTTAAGAGCATAGCTGAGCGGATTAAGGGTTGTAAACCAGTCAGAGATACCCCTAAATTCAAGCGCACCGGCATGATGGCCGGGGTAGGCGATAATCGATAAGCAGCCCTCGATAGCGAGTAAGTTAACAGCCGATTGAATCGCTATAAGCGTACTTCCTGCCTGTGTGGTGAGGGTTTTATCACCGCCGGGTAAATAACCTAAATTAAACATAATAGCTTTAAGGTTAAGGCTATCGTTTTCAGCAATGTGTTGGCTGAGGTATTGGTGATCGCTGAGGCAATAGGTCACGGGGATATGGCTTAAGTCCCGAGTGGCTAAGTGGCTCTTTGTGGCGGTTAATGCTTTTTGTTGTAAGTCAAAGGCGTAGACGTGCCCATGAGGGCCAACGGTATTGGCCAGAAAAGCGGTATCGTAGCCATTACCTGCGGTTGCATCAATAGCGCTGTCACCGGGTCTTAAATACGGTGTAATAAGGTGTTGAGTTTGCTCAACCAGTGAAATGCGAGTCATAAAAACGATTAATATTGGCTGGCGCAGGAATGCTGGTTGAGGGTGTGGTTAGGTGTTTATAAAACAGCAGGCTATACCAAGGGATTTCCAGACAACCTTTGGCGCCAAAACCATTAAAAATAAACAGGTGGCGGTGTTGCGGGTGGCGGCCTATAAAGGGTTGTTTATCACGGGTACAGGGACGAATTTGAGCGCGGTGGGCGACCATTCCAGCGCTGCCAAGACGGGGGTTTATTTGCTCGAGTGCACGGATAAGACTGTTTTTCCCGGCAACTGTTGGCTTGCAATCCATGTTTTTAGTATCAAACGTTGCACCGATTTTAAATATTAATTCGGGTTCAGGGATCAGCCAAGAGCCATAACTGATCATCTCTTTCGGTAAGGCAAGAGTGCTTTGCAGTGTTAAAATTTCACCTTTAGCCGGCTGAAAAGGCAGCCAAGAAAACCAAGGGTTTTGGGTGCCATGATAGCCCTCGCAGAAAATAATATTTTGAGCAGAAATATTTCGCCATTGGATGGCATCATTCTTAATGACCAGATCACTGTAGTGCAACTGGGTTTTTTGATAGCTGTTATGGCTAATAAAGAATTGCTGTAATTGCGCTAATAACCGTGCCGTTAAGACATGACCGGTTTGGCGTTGTTCAATAGCGCCAAAAGGACAGGTAAAGTCAGCGAGCTGCGTGTTGTCTTGAGTCGCGTGATTAAAAAAATCCTGATAGGCCGGGTCGTTTTTTCGTTTATTGAAGGCGGTTTTTTCTTCTGCATTTTTAAAAAACCGAAGTAGTTTTTTCTCGACAAAGAAGGGCGTATTAAAGGTTGATTCCAGCGTTTGGTACAATCGTTTTGCGTGGCTCAGACAGACTTCAGCATTTGGGTTTTTGACAAACCGCATCCCGGTAACGGGGTTAATGAGCCCGCCAGCAATACGCGATGCATTTTCTTTGTCAGGATCAATAATGACAATGCGGTGACCGGCTTGTATGAGCCGGTAGCCTAACAGGCTGCCCGCCAAACCCTGACCGATGATCAGGTGCTCAACGTTCACAATAGCATTATTTAGCGACTAAGGCGGTGCCATTAAAGCGGATACCTGGCCAGCCATAAGCCATAAAGTTGCGAATATTTTGGTGCCCGCAGCCCTCGGGATCCTCTAAGACATCTTGCCAGTAGAATTTTCCAAATAGGGCCAGAGTTTGTGGTTCGGAGAGTTGATGAATCATTGCAAAAGCAAATAGCTTACAAGATCCTTCATTGGTACCGGCAGCATTGATAAGCGGGTTCGGCGCAGGGCCGTTACTAAATTCAACCGGGCTATAGTGGTAATGCTGGTCAATGATGGTCATGGTTTCATCAAAACTCACCGCCGTAGCGGTGAGTTGACTGAAAAATTGTTCTAAAGTCATGGGTTAATAAGTATCAAAAAAAAGGGTGGCAATGAGGCGTTAGTCTTCATCGTTTCTAACATCAAATTCTATTTTCCAGCGATCATTCTTGTCCGTGCTGGAGATGGCCATTAATTCGAGCGTACCCAGATCGGTAACCGCTGCACAGAGATGTACAGGAATAACTTCTCCCACAGTATGTTTTTCTGCGGATAAAGTGATTTCAATTTCATAGAGTTCTTCAAGTTCTTCATCGCTCCAGAAATCTAGGCGTGTGCCAACACTGTCTTCGCGGCGCGTGTTAGAACTGTAAAAACGAAAACGGACCGGTTCACCAACCACCAAACCAAATTCATCATCAGGAACAATTTCTTCAGTTCCTTCTTCCATACCAAAAGGCGCGATACAGAGCGCCTCAACTTCCGGCGGCATACCCGGTACAGCGGGCATAGCGCTTTCAACACCGACATAATAAGAGGCTGCTGTGCCACCACGAATCCTAATGCCATTGTGTTCGCGCATATAGCTAAAAAAAGCAGCGCCGCGGGCCACGCCTGCATCAAGCTCCATACCGGTTAAGGTGCGTGCCTCAGGGGCTTGCTCTGCAGTCAACCAACTGTTAATAACCGTCATGGTCCGATCGATAAGAAGATCGGCTTTTAAAACACCGCCGTTGAAAAGAACAGCAGTAGGGTGTAAAAAGCTGTGTTCTGTAGAAACGGTAAATCCAGCTAAGTCGGCAGTTGCGCGCTGCTGTTTCCTTAAGAAAGCAGCTAAGTGACGGGTAATAGCGGCATCTTGGGCGTAGGGCAGGCCGGTGGTGCGAAGACCGCCTTTCGGGCGTGCAAGGGGTGTGTCGCTAACGGCAACGTGAGGGAGAAAACCTTCAACGAGTACTTGATTTAATTCATCCCGTGTCAGTTCAGTTTTAAGGGCGCCACCGATAAGAGATGAGCCGCGGTTAGAGACAACGATAGAGACTTCAGCGAGATCTGGATTAGAAAAAAGATTTTCTTTGGCGTCACGGCAACTGTGGGTGAGGGCTTGTACTTGCCAAGGGGCTAAGCGGTCACCTTCTTTTTCTAGTTTGGCTTTCATCGTATAAGCCAAGGCAAGATCCATGTTGTCACCGCCTAAGAGGATGTGGTCGCCCACAGCAATCCGTGTTAATTCTAAATTACCGTCATTTTCAGTGACCGCAATGAGTGACAGGTCAGTGGTACCGCCACCGACATCAACAACCAAGATAATGTCGCCGACCGAGACTTGATCTCGCCAACCGCCTTTACTTTTTTCAATCCAACTGTAAAAAGCAGCTTGGGGTTCTTCAAGTAAAACGGCTTGCTCCAGTCCGATGGTTTGCGCGGCTTCAATGGTTAATTCCCGTGCTGCAGGATCAAAAGAGGCAGGAACGGTAATCGTGAGATCTTGTTGGTTGAGCGGGTTACCGGGAAATTGGTGATCCCAGGCGTCAGTTAAATGTTGTAAATAAGCGACTGAAGCGTCAAAGGGTGAGATGCGTTCAACTTCATCTTGTGTTTCAGGCGGTAACAGGGGTGCCTTACAATCAATGCCGGTATGGCACAGCCAGCTTTTAGCGCTAGAGACAAGGCGTAACGGTGTTTTTCTGCCACGGTTACGGGCAATTTCACCGACCAGGTGTTTAGGTTCAGCGGTCCACGGGAGTACCGTCGCACCTTTGGCCAGTTCGGCGCTGTGGGCTTGATAAATGAATGAGGGTAATTGGGTTTTATTTTCGATTTCACCTGCTGACGTGAGTTGTGGAATGGCTAATATATTTTGTGTCGGTTCATCCAGTTCATTAAGAGGGGGTTCAATGTAAGATAAAACGGAGTGAGTAGTGCCTAAATCAATACCAATGGAGAATTTGTGGATCGGGTGTTCTGGGGTACTGCTTGTCATAATTCAACCTCTGCAGGAGTAATAATACTAACGTTATGGGTTTCAGATATTTTGGGTAACTTAATCTCAGTGACTTGCCAGCCTTTGTGAATGAGTGTTCCAGTAAAAGGGGCTTGGCCGGTGATGTTGCCGGTAAGAAAAAAGGCATCGGCATTAAAATCATCGTGGATGGTGATGGGGCTGTTTTCTTTATCGGGGCAAATGGGCGCTAGGATAAAATGTTCGTTAATAACTTTACTGCAACCGTCGTGAACAACACGCGCAATCATACCGACTTCCTGATCGTTATAAGCGGCGATATCTTCATAGATGAAGTCGATAAAGCGGGCCTCTTTCTGCAGTAAACTAAGGAGTTGCGTTGCAGCATCCGGTGTAAATTCTTTTAAAATAATCGGCTCAGGTGCAGGTCCCGGGACTACTTTTTCAATTTCAACAATCTTTTCAATGATTTGAGGTTCCGCAGCGGTGATAGGTGCGGCGACTACCGTCGTGGGGGTAATGCTCTTCTTTTGCTTTCGAAGGTTAGACGTGAGGATGAGCAGTGTTATGACTAAAATAACGGCTAATGCTAAAACACAGGAAGCCAGCGCAATATGATAGGCATCCAGTGTGCTGGGAATAAGTAGTAAGTCAATGGTCAGGTCTGTATTCATTATTTGGCCCCGGGGTATCCCATTTTTTGTGCAGCATCAAGGAACATTAAGTGTTTTAATGTTTTTCGTGTTGTTTGTGAGCGTGACATTTTTAAATAACGATCAGCGAGGAACGTTGAGACATTTTCCGCTAAAAAAGTTTCTCGAATAATGGATAGTTTTGATTCGCAATTTTGGATGATTTGATTCGTGGCGTCGCGAACGTCTATTGATTGTGTGGATAGCTGGGTGATTTCTTCTGAAATACACTGGTTGTATTGATGTTTAGCGGTTTGAATTTTCTTAATTGAACTATCTGAGAGTGTCGTTGGTTGCCATTTTTCGGCAGGATGGTCAACGGCGTGGGCATAGAGGGGGATCAATAAACTGAATATAAAAATAATTTTAGTCATGAGTTTTATATTGTTACCTGACATAGCTGGGTTATTACTGCAATTCTACTAGAACTGGTGGACGCTAACAAATTGATTTTTAGTCAGCAGTTAAAACAGCAATTAAACTTTGAATAAAGGCGTTCTTTTGAAGATCCAGCCCATCGAAAGCCCTCTGGCCAGCATAAAAATAACTAACGAAAACCAAAGTCCATGGTTGTTAAATGATTGGCTTAGATACCACGTGGGTAGAAAGCAAAGGAGTGTTGAAAATACCATGGTGTTACGCATATGATGAGACCAGGTCGCACCGATAAAAATACCATCTAATAGATAACACCAGACTGAAATAACAGGGGTTATTACCAGCCAAGGCAGGTAGTGATAGGCGGCAGTACGGACTGACGTTAAATCAGTTAAGGTGTTAATCAATTGATTTCCGAGTGCGAGGTAAAGCAAGGAGAAAAACACAGCCATAGTAAATGACCAAAGTGTTGCGGTGTTTAATACCTGTCTTAACTGTTGTTTGTTTTGCTGCCCGAGTGATTTCCCAACGAGAGCTTCGGTTGCGTGTGCAAAGCCATCGAGTACAAAGGCCATTAGGGCTTGAAAATTCATGAGGAGTGTATTGGCCGCCAGGATGATCGGCCCATATTTTGCACTTTGACTGATGAAGAAGGAAAACGTAGCAATTAAACACAGTGTTCGAATAAAAATGTTGTTATTGATGACGAGCTGGTATTTAATTTTCTCGAAAGAAAATATCGGTTTTTTAAACTCAGGTGTGTTGTTTTTGGGGAGCGCTGTTCGTAGTAATAACAGTCCTGTGATCATCCCGGTGTATTCTGATAACACGGTTGCGAATGCAAGGCCGGCAATACCTTGGTTTAGAATGATCACCAAGACGATATCTAATACGATGTTGGTCAGATTAGTGCTAACGACTATGGCTAAGGAGTTTCGAGTGTTTTGTAAGCCAATAAAGACTCCGATTAAGACATAATTAATCAAGGTTGCTGGGCTACACCAAACCCGAATGTTAAAGTAAGTTTCGGTCAGGGTCTTAATGGCTGCTGAACTGTCTATGAACGTGAAGCTCAACCCAATAATGAAAGGATGGCTGAGTAAAATCAGACTGGCCAAAAATATCGCCAAAAGCAGCGTGCGAAGCAAAATAGCCTTGATTTCAAAAGTATCTTGTTGACCTAGAGCCTGAGCGATCACACCTGTTGTGCCCATGCGTAGAAAGCCAAGGCCCCAGAAGAGAAAATTAAAGATCATGCCGCCCAGTGCAACAGCACCGAGATAGTCAGGAGATTCTTGGTGTCCCATAATTGCACTATCGACAAGCCCAAGTAGAGGCGTGGAAAGGTTGGCGATCATTAAGGGGCCGGCAATACACCATAATTGGCGGTGGTTAAATAGGGTGCGATTTTTCACGGGAAGAGCAAGCTTTAACGGTAGTTTTTAAATGATGATATTTTAACGGTAAATAAGATGCGTAAATACGGGGGTAGTGTAATACATCAACAGCACAGTTCGGATGGTATTCTGGAAATTGTGCAGGAAAATGGGGTGCGTTCGATGCATTTTGGCACCAGTTCTCGGCAAAGTGCTTTTTTAGTAGCGGATCCGGAGCGACTACAGTTGAGTTATGTTCGTGCCATGTCCTTGGGGTTGGTGTTTTGTCCACAAGCTCAAAATGTTTTGATGGTGGGTTTGGGCGGCGGTTCGTTGACGCAATTTTTATTAAATCATTATGCCGCTTGCGCAATGACGGTTATTGAGAAACGTCGCGATGTGGCCAGCGCCAGTTATCAATACTTTAATTTATCCCGGGATGACAGAATGAAGCTGCTGATTGGTGATGGCGGTGCCTATATTGAGCAGCAGGCCAGGTCGAACACAACAAGGTTTGATTTGTTGGTGATTGATGCTTTTGATCATCGTGCGATGGCAGAGTCGGTTCGAGGGTGTGATTTTTTGAGTAATTGCCGAGAAATTATGACCACAAGCGGTATAATGGTGATAAATTTATGGGGCCGTGACTGTGCTGCATTTCAAGAGAATGCGGATAATCTGTTACAGGCCTTTGACCAGCGTGTTTGTTTTTTACCGGTAAAAGGCCGTGCTAATGTAATTGCTTTTTGTTTTGCAGCTCATTATCCCAAGGTAGTGCATAAAATAGCATTGAAGCAAGCCCAGTTTTTAGAGCGTAGCTATAATATTGAGATGCCTTTATTTTTAAAAGCCTTAGTTAAAAACAATTCCAAATCTATTTCCTTTCTTTTGTGCAAAAGATGACAACAGCAACAACTAAAAATATTTTTTCCTACCGTAAGCATTGGGCGCATCGTTTTGGTATTGCAGAAACGTTACCGATGTCTCGTGAAGAAATGGACGCTCTGGGTTGGGATAGCTGCGATGTTATTTTGGTGACCGGTGATGCCTATGTTGACCACCCCAGTTTTGGTATGGCGTTAATTGGTCGGTTACTAGAGTCACAAGGGTTTCGTGTCGGTATTTTATCGCAACCTAATTGGCACAGTGTTGATGATTTTCGAGCCTTAGGGCAGCCGAATTTGTTTTTCGGCGTCACCGGAGGCAATATGGATTCGTTAGTCAATCGATATACCTCGGATAAAAAAATACGTTCTAACGACGCCTATACCGCAGGGGGCGAGGCCGGCAAGCGTCCTGATCGTGCGGTTAATGCTTATTCGCATCGATGCAGAGAAGCTTATAAAAAGGTGCCGGTTATCATTGGTGGTATTGAAGCGAGTTTGCGGCGCATGGCGCATTATGACTATTGGTCAGAGAAAGTACGTCGCTCAGTGTTGTTAGATGCTAAGGCTGATTTATTGGTTTACGGAAATGCTGAAAGGCAAATTGTTGAGATTGCACACCGATTAGCGGCAGGGGAGTCGGTTAAGGAGTTAAGGTTTATTCGGGGTACGTCCCATTTGTGTGAAGAGATTCCAGCAGGGTGGGCAGTAAAGGATTCAACAACGATTGATAAGCCGGGTGCACTAACACCCCCGATCGACCCTTATCAGGAACAGCCAGCTTGTGATCAAGCCGTTGAGTCGACTGATGCCAATGAGAAAGTGGTGCAGTTTTCAGGGTTAACCAAGAAGCAACAACGTTTTAAAACGGTTCTTCAATTACCTGATTATGAGATCGTTAAAGATGATCCTATCATGTATGCCCATGCTTCCAGAGTGATGCATGGCGAAACAAACCCGGGTAACGCAAGAGCATTGGTGCAAAAATATGGCAACCGGTTGGTCTGGATTAATCCACCACCCATTCCCTTGGAAATGCAGGAAATGGATGGGGTTTATGATTTACCGTATTCAAGACTGCCACATAAAACTTATGGTGATGCAGCGATTCCAGCTTTTGAAATGATTCAGCATTCGGTTAATATCATGCGCGGTTGTTTTGGGGGCTGTACATTTTGTTCTATTACGGAACATGAAGGGCGTATTATTCAGAGTCGATCCGAAGATTCTATTATTCGTGAAGTGGAGGCTATTAGAGATACGTCGCCGCATTTTACCGGGCATATTTCTGATTTAGGAGGCCCTACAGCCAATATGTATCGTTTGGCCTGTAAGAGTAAGGCGATTGAGTCGGCTTGTCGATTACCTTCTTGTGTTTATCCAGGTATTTGTAAAAATTTAAATACCAATCATGATTCTTTAATTCGTTTATATCGGCGGGCACGATCACTGCCGGGTATAAAAAAGATATTTATTGCTTCTGGGCTACGCTATGACTTAGCGGTTGAATCACCTGAGTATGTGAAAGAATTAGTCACACATCATGTTGGCGGCTACCTGAAGATTGCGCCTGAGCATACTGAAACAGGGCCATTATCAAAAATGATGAAGCCCGGTATGGGCACGTATGATCGTTTTAAAGAAATGTTTGATAAATATTCCAAGGAGGCCGGTAAAGAGCAGTATTTAATTCCTTATTTTATTGCAGCGCATCCCGGTACCACGGATGAAGATATGATGAATTTAGCGCTTTGGTTGAAGAAGAATAGTTTTCGAGCCGATCAAGTCCAAGCGTTTTTACCCTCACCGATGGCGATTGCATCGGCGATGTATCATTCAGGTAAAGATACTTTGCGTAAGGTCGATCATCAAACACCGGATATGTCAGTGCCTAAGGGCATTAAGCAACGTCGACTGCATAAAGCTTTTTTACGTTACCACGACCCTGAAAATTGGCCATTACTGCGTGAAGCGTTAAAGAAAATGGGGCGCGGTGAATTAATTGGTAATGGCAAGCAGCATCTTATTCCACTTTGGCAGCCGAAAGGTACAGGTGTGGATAAAAAGACGTCATCGGGACGTTATCAAAAATTTAAAACGCAACGAACATTGAATCCAAAAGCCAAGGGTCGTCGTCAGCAGTCGCGACGTTAAATAGCATTGTTGAAAAAACGCTGGTAAAGAATTTATTTTTTTGTATAATAGTGAATCTTTGCTGGTGTAGCTCAGTTGGTAGAGCAGTTGATTTGTAATCAACCGGTCGCGGGTTCGAGTCCCATCACCAGCTCCAAATTTTAAAACCTGTCATGCCTTGAGGTATGACAGGTTTTTTTTTGTCATTTTTTGGCGAGGACCTATGCTAGTATTTGTGCTGGGTGATAATTAACAGAATGGATTAAGTGAGTAGTAGAGGATATTGGGCATGGAAAAGCCAACTATTATTGTCAGTCGAGTAGATCAGTTAACGGTGCAGTGGGCACAGACCGTTGTAGATCGGTATGCTTACGGTGTGAAAGTACAATCAGTCGCAGTGCTATCGCGTGATATAGGGACAACGACACGTGTGCAGTTGGAAGTAGAGTACCAAGGGGATCACTCACTGGCGCGATTTTGGTTCGTCAAATTACCTTCTGAAATGGTGTGGGTACGCTGGATAACAGCCTTGCCGCGCCTGCTGCAGACCGAGATTCGTTTTTACCAACAATTACAGACACACGTACCTGTCCTCCAGCCGACAGTCATTGTGGGTCAGCATACAGCGGGTTGGGGATCAACCTTAGTGTTACATCATTTAAAAGAGCAAAATGCACAACCGGGTAAACCGGGCGATGAATTATCGATTGAACAGGCCTTGAAAGTAGTCGAGCAATTGGCCGTTTTGCATGCTAAGTTTTGGGATAGTGAGCAGCTCAATACGGATTTTCGTTGGTTATCTGGGCCGGTTCGTCGCTTAGAAGATTTTCTAGGCTCGATATTGGCCGTTCCGTTAATGAAATTAGGCTTGTACCGGGCGGATAGATTGGTTTCTGAAACGGTAAAAGCGCAAGCTGTTCAGTACGCTAAAAAAAGACGAAAAATAATGCGTTTTTTAGCGGCGGGGCCTAAAACGATTGTTCATCATGATTGTCACCCAGGTAATTTATTTTGGAATGCGCAGGGAGCTCCAGGGTTGCTGGATTGGCAAATGGTTCGTGTCGGTGAAGGCATTGGCGATGTTGCTTATTTTTTGGCAACGGCTTTGGTGCCGGCTATGCGAAGCGAATATGAAAATCAGATTGTTAAACATTACCAGCATTTTTTAGAGAAAAATGGTGTGCAAGGATTGGCCGCGGATGACTTATTTCAGCGTTATCAGGCACATTTAAGTTATCCCTTTGAGGCGATGATTATTTCACAAGCTATTGGTGGGATGATGGCGCCAGAATGTAGCCGTATTTTAATCGAGCGCGTAACAGCAGCAGTTGAAGAGCATAACGCTTTTGCCGTAGCGGGGGCATAGCAGGTTAAGTGCGGGGGTGAGTTCGTGCCAAGAGACTAATAATGCAGTAAAGAATGGGTTTCATAGCCAGCCAGTTTATCGCGGCCCTTAAGAAAGTCGAGTTCTACCACAAAAGCACAGGCTTCAACTGTCGCACCTAGAGACTCAACCAGTTCACAACTGGCTTTTGCAGTACCGCCGGTGGCCAGTAAATCATCAACCAGTAAGACGCGGTCATTAGGTTCAAACGAGTCGGTATGCGCTTCAAGGGTCGCTGACCCGTATTCAAGGTCGTAAGAAACACTTTGTATATCGTAAGGTAGCTTGCCGGGTTTGCGTAAAGGAATAAAGCTAACGCCCAAATCCCAGGCCGCTAGGGCACCAAAAATAAAACCACGAGCCTCCATGCCTGCAACCGCTGAAATGTTTCGGCCATGAAAAGGGTGCGTTAACTGATGAATGGCTAATCGGAGAGCAGCAGGATCTTTAACTAAAGGGGTGATGTCTTTAAATATGATGCCGGGCTTAGGGAAGTCCGGAATATCTCGTATTTTGGATTTAAGTCGTTCCATAATCTGCGCCGTTCTGATGGTTGATTGAGTTGATGTTTATTCGGTTAAATAAATTTCTCGATAGCGGACTGAATGCCGTTGACATCGAGTTGGCAAATTTCTAACAGTTCTTCACGTGACCCTTGGTCAATATAGCGATC
>Ga0105348_1002359_pt1 | contig 11349 bp, 4 predicted proteins | sample EN8Hudsemesocosm_2_FD_83504 | JGI IMG/M metagenome (GOLD analysis project Ga0105348, IMG submission 83504) | Methane-oxidizing microbial communities from mesocosms in the Hudson Canyon - EN8C Hudson Canyon | ecosystem: Environmental > Aquatic > Marine > Cold seeps | place: Hudson Canyon...
GCATGATGCGCTTGGCGATGGCTTCAATTTTTTCAGGGAAGGTGGCACTGAACAACAAGGTTTGACGGTCATCTGGAATGTCTACGATGATGTTATCTACAGATTCCTGAAAGCCCATTTCCAGCATGCGGTCGGCTTCATCCAATACCAGAGTGCTTACTCGATCAAGCTCCAAGGTACCCTTGCGTACATGCTCTTCCACCCGTCCCGGGGTGCCCACTATGATGTGTGCGCCGTGCTCCAATGAGCCAATTTGTGGGCCAAACGGCATGCCGCCACACAGGGTTAATACTTTAATGTTGTGAATGGTGCGCGCCAGCTTACGAATTTCCTTGGCCACCTGATCGGCCAGCTCGCGAGTGGGGCATAAAACGATGCTTTGCACGTAATAGTTTTTAACCTTTAACGCCTGCAATAAACCCAATGCAAAGGCCGCGGTTTTACCGGAACCGGTTTTACCCTGGGCAATCACATCCTTGCCCGCCAGAATGTGCGGCAGGCTTTGGGCCTGAATGTCGGTCATGGAGGCGTACCCCAAAGACTTCAGGTTCTCCAGCAAGGGGGTATGTAACTCTAGGGAGGAGAAATCAGATGAACTCAAGGTGGTATCCTGTCATGACGGGGGCAAGCAAATCTGCCCTAAGGGAAATAACGGCATTATATCAGAACGGGCCAATTCTTTGATACGCCAGCTTTAAACTATCCTTCACTTTCCTGTTTTTTCTCATTGGCCTGCCACGTCACTAATATGCTTTCCAGTTGATCCGGGTCGATGGGTTTGCTGAGGTAGTCGCTCATGCCCGCCTCCAAACATTTTTCTTTGTCCCCCTGCATGGCATTGGCGGTTAACGCGATAATGGCCACCGATTTATAGTCCGCCCCCCCTGCCCCCAAGCGAATGTTACGAGTGGTGGTATAACCATCCATGATCGGCATCTGGCAGTCCATTAAGATGAGACTATAGGGATTATCGGCCGTGGAGGTATTAAGCATGTGCAAGGCCTCTTCACCGTCGTTGGCCACATCGCAGGACAAACCCAGATCTTCCAACAGACTTTTAGCCACCTCCTGGTTGATACAGTTATCCTCCACCAGCAACAAACGAATATTATCCTGCCAGGTATAACCATTGCTTTTATCCACAGACAAAGGTGTGGTGGCATGCCCCTGATTAATAAATTGCAAGTAGCCACCTGCTCCGTCCATGGATGAATCTTTCATGGCCTTGGCATTTTCTAAAATGACAGCTAGAGCATCAAACAGGTCAGAGGTGGTGAGTGGCTTGGGAAAATTGGCGCTGAAACCCAACTGGGTAAAATGTTGTGCTTCGCCACTGTCCACCATGCTGGTCATGATCACCAGTTTCATGACTTTCAACTGTTCATTGCTCTTGATGGCACTGGCTAGCTGAGCGGCCTCCATGTCGGGCAGTTGAGCATCCATAAATACCAGGTCAAAGGGATGATTGGTTTTCTCCTGACGATTTTCAATCATCTTAAGGGCGGTGGAGCCATCAAACGTGTTTTGCACTTTTGCCCCCCAGTGTTCCAGCTGATGACACAAGGCTTCACGATTACTGGTATTGCTGTCCACCACTAATAGATTAAGTGCCTTCATGTTCAGCATTGGCATAACAATCCTGGATTGAGGGCTGGTTTTCAATTTAATTGAAAACTCAAAACTACTGCCCCCTGCAGGTAACGCGCTAACACTTACATCGCCACCCATCAGTTCACACAGTTTTTTCACAATGGATAACCCCAGGCCGGTGCCACCGTATTTGCGAGTGGTGGAGGCATCCACCTGATGAAAGGCACGGAACATATTTTTTTGCTGATCAACCGGAATACCTATGCCAGTATCCTCCACACAACACCTCAAAGTTAACCCATCCTGGCCATCCTCTTGTAAGCGGGCCTGGATGATGATCTCTCCGTGCTCGGTGAACTTGATGGCATTGCCCACCAGGTTGGTAAGTATTTGCAGGATACGACTGGGGTCCCCCTGCACCATTGAATGCTCAATGCCCACCACATTCACAATAATTTCCAGGCCTTTTTCCTGGGCTTTTATAGCCATGGTTTCTGCCAGGTCCCCCAACAAAGTACGCAGATCAAAGTCCAGAATTTCCAATTCCATCTTGCCAGCATCCACCTTGGAAAAATCCAAAATATCGTTGATGATAGACAACAGGGATTTAGCGCTGGACCGGGCCATATTGGCTTTTTTCATTTGATCACTGCTTAAATCCGATTTAACCAGCAGCGCCAGCATGCCCAGCACACCATTCATGGGGGTACGAATTTCGTGGGACATAGTGGCCAAAAAATCTGATTTATACTGACTGGATAACTCCAGTTCATTTGCGTAGTCTTTCATCTGTTGCTGCGTATCTTTTAAGCTGGTGTTGCTTTCTTCCAGCTCGCGGGATTTTTCTTGCAAGGTAAAGGACTGATGCTCCAGGTCTTTATTGGCAATGCTCATGGCGTCACGGCTGGATTCCAGCTGATCGGTCATAACATTAAACGATTGCGCCAGGCGGCCTATTTGGTCGTTATTATCCACCGCTATTTCCACCGAATAATCTCCCGCCGCCACTCGTTCTGTGGCGTCGGAAACATACTTAAGAGAGTTAAGAATGGTGCGCAACAAAATTCCGGCCCCTATCAATGCGGCCAGTGCCGCAAACAGGGTGCCAAAAATAGTTTGATAGATACTTCTACTGGCGGCGGCGGCGGCCTGGGCACTGCGTGCAATTATGAGGGTGTTTTCCACCTCAACAAACTCGGTAATACCCGCGCGAATGGCGTCTATAATGTTTTTTCCGGTTTCCCGTTCGATTAACCGGGTTACATCGGCCATGGAGGCGCCGGTTTCATTTAGGTTGCGGCGTAAGGCAATTTCCGGTTCACCTGCCAACTCGCGCCACAGGTCGGTTTTTTCCCGTAAATTATCTATTTTTCCCAGCATGATATTGGCATCGTAACCAGCATTCATTATCTTGTGTAATTGTTTAATATGTTCTTTTAAAGATTCGATACCTGTGTGATAGGGTTGTAAAAATTCCTGTTTACCCGTGATTAAAAAGCCCCGCTGGCCCGCTTCCATGCCTGCAATATCTTTTGAAATGGCCACTATTAATCGCTGGGCACTGTCATTTTTAGCGGTGATAAATCTTTGTTTGAGTTTTTCAATCTGAAAGCGAATATTGTCCAGTACCCCTTTGCCAAGCCCCTTGTTTAATTCTTCTGAAATGTTTACAAATTTTGCATCGCCTACATTCACCCGTTTGCGCAGGGCAATTTCCGGTCTGGCCGCCAGGGTTAACCATTTCTCAATTTCGGTTTCGATATTATTTAGCTTTATTTTAGTATCGTTAATATCAAAAGATCGATTGGCTATATTGCTAAGTTCGGCGATGGCGTCACTCATATTTTTTTTGCCGGAATGGTAGGGTTCCAGGAACGATTCCTCGCCTGTGATGATGAAACCCCGTTCTCCAGTTTCCTGATCTACCATGTACTTTTCTATGTTCAGCACCAGGTTGGTGGCTTTAAAATTTCTGGCCTTAATAAAATCCTGTTTGATGTCTTCTAGCAGGGAGCGGGTTTCTTCCAGAATGTTTTTTCCAGTGCCCTGTTTTAATACATGCTGAATTTTCACCGCCGCCGAAGAGCGACTGTGAATAATATTTTTCTTGGCATAAAATGCGGGCTCCAGGGTGGATACATACCAGTCATAGGTATTGTTTCTTATGGTGTTAACCGCTTTAGTTAATTTTGCCCCCTGGCTGGTAGAGTAAACACTAGCGATAAAGACAGACAGCTTCACTATTAACTGATCGACTCGCTGACGACTGTTTTGAATGGCCAATAACTGTGTTTGTTCGGAATTAATCATGAATTGAACAAAACTGGACTCCATCATGGTTAGGGCATTGCCAAGCTCCAGAGCGATGATCACACCCTCTTGATTCTTGCTTTTTACAATGGCCTTGTTAATGTCTGCCAGTATTTGTCGGTTATTTTTAAATACACCGCTGTCCAATCCCTGGCTCACGGTACGTTGTAAAAATTCCATTTGTGACAGACCTGTTGCATTTATTTGCCGGCGGGCACCTATCTCAACCTTGGCCGCTTGTTCATGCCACTTGGCCATGGCAGCCTCTATAGTGGCCAATTGCTTTAAAACATCCTGACGTTGATAGCCATTATCCACTAGCTGGTCAAATGCGATGATGCTTTCCTTAAATTTTTCTCTACCATTATGGAAGGGTGCTAAAAATCGCTCTTCGCCGGTGATTAAAAATCCACGCTGGCCAGTTTCCTGATCCACCATGGACTTGGCGATGCTTAATATAAGAATCTGCGCGCTTTCGTTCTCTGATTTGATGTAGATTGTATTTATACTGTTTAGGGTAATTCTCATTTCATCCAGAATGCTTTTTCCCGTGCCTTCTGATAAAATAACCTCCAGTTTATTCAATCTAACTTCGGCTTCGGCTTCGGCTTCGGCTTTTTTGATATTTTCCGAGCGACGAACATTTATTTCCGGTAACCCAGCCTCTTCATACCACTTGGTTGACAGGGCCTGGACCCGTTCGATTAAACCAGACACCTCATCTTTAGACGGAGCATTAAACAGCAAGGATCTAAGTTCACTCACATGTTTGTTAAAATTTTTCTTGCCCAAATGATACGGGGCCAAAAACTCTTCCTCTCCCGTGATTAAAAAACCCCGTTCACCGGTTTCCTGATCCACTATGTCTTTGAGGATGGATACCAGTAAATTTGAGGCCCGTTGATTTTTGGCGGTTTCAAAAGATTGATTGAGGTTTTGCACGGTGAGGCGAATGCCATCCAGAATATTTTTACCGGTTTTATTTTGTAAGATGGTTTGAATGTGATCCAGGCTAATGGCCTGACTCTTGACCTTACGGCGCTGGGCAATCTCTGGCTTGGCGGCAAGTGTGAGCCATTGCTGGGCTTGCTGATCTATTTCCTCCAGCCTTTTCACCTGAGGTGGGTTGTCACTCACCAAATCTTTGGTGGAGGCGATTTCTATGCTCCACTGCTTTTCAGATTTAATAAACGGTTCGAGAAACGCTTCTTTACCCGTGATGAGAAAACCCCGTTCGCCGGTCTCCATGTCCAGAATCAATTTTTCCAATACATGACCCTTACTGATCACTTTCTGGGTGTGCTGCACCCAGGAGGCGGTATCCACTAGGGTTTGGGTGCTGAAATACACGGCCGTTGAGACCAGTATCATGAGTATCACGGGCAGGGAAAAGCCAATGATAATTTTAGTGCTGATGCTGAGTTTTTTCAGCGACCAGCTGGCATCCGTTGTGGGTGCGATTTTGTCTGGCTTACTAATGGGGCTGTCTTCCACGCCTTATATTCACATCCTTGTAAAAAAGGGCTGAATGATTCTTTCACAGGTTCTATAAGTACAGACGCTTATTAGGGGGGAAGCAGGGTTTAAATATATCTTTTTGGCATGATTAATTTTCTTATATAGCCAGTAATTATTAAAACCAATTGAATATCGATCCTGTTATCACCGGCAACCGCCCCGCACTTAAGTCATAGCCCTTTCCCCCTTGCGCCAGATACTGGTTAAAGCTTGTACAATTTAGAATGGCGCCATCTTAAATTACTCCCGGAGCCAGCATGAAGCAGCTACCCCTTTATACCGCTATTGCCAGTATTAGCCTGTTATCGGCCTGTAGTGGCGGCAGCTCTCAGGGCGCCACTGAGCTGAACCAGGCGCCGGTGGTGAAGGTGGTGGATGACATCACGGGTACCGTGGGGCGCAGCTTAGTATTGGATGCCAGCAGCAGCTATGACCCGGAAGGGGCTCAAATTGATGTTTCGTGGGCGTTAACCCGCGCCCCGAGCAATGCTAACCCTACTTTGGATATGGACAATGACAGCATTGTTATTACCCCTGATTTAGCGGGTATTTATAAGGTAGACGTGATCGTGAGCGACGGAGAGCTCAGCAGCACCAAGAGCATTAGTGTGTTTGCCTTGAATGACCCAGAAAATGAAACGCAAGATGAAGAACAAGATGACTCTGCCTTAAATGATGCAGGCGGTAACAGCGCTGATAATCAGCCTAACAACGACGGCAGTGAACCGAGTAACGGTGGCCCGGGCAGCGAAAGCGATGACAGTGGCAACAACACCGATAACTCTGATACCAGCACCAGCGATATTGACGGTGAAACAGGTAGCAATGAACCCAGTAATGACACCGCAGACAGCACTAACAACAACGACAGTGAAGCCGGTAACAGTGACAGCTCTAATGACACCAGCGAGCCAGACACAGACAGTCCGGATTTAGGAGACAAGGATGCCAGTGGCGAAACCACCGTCAGCTGTGACATTGCAAATTATCAAGCAGGTGTGGCCTACGCCCAGGGCGACATCGTTGTAAACAACAACAGCTACTTTTACTGTGACGTGGCCGGTTGGTGTTCCAGCCATGCCGAATCGTTTTACGCGCCAGGCACCGGCAGCGCCTGGCAGAGTGCCTTTCACAGTGTGACCTTAAATGAGGCCTGCGCGGTGATGCAGGAAGATAAAGAAGAGACGATGCCTAGCGAAGATGGCAGCGAGCCAACCGATGCCGATATGGGTGACTCAACTGTGGATAATTCCGGGCCCCATGGCTCACAGGACGATAGCTCAGCACAAGACAACTCATCCCAGGAAAATGACGGCTCACAAGAAGCTAATCAGAACGGTTCGAACCAAAACGGCGCAAACCATGAAAGCTGGATGGACAATGTGGACACCACAGGCTGGCCCAAGGCCCTTAATAATACCAACGTGGCCTTTAACAAGGACTCGGGACAAGTGGTGGGGACTTACTTTGTGGAGTGGGGTGTATACGGTCGCAACTTCCATGTGGCCGATATTCCTGCGCAAAACCTCACCCACATATTGTATGGCTTCATTCCGGTATGTGGTCCTAACGATTCATTACAGGCGGCCAATGCCACAGGCCATAGCGCCCTTGTTAGTCAGTGTGCCGACAAACAAGATTATGAGGTGACCATTCATGATAAATATGCGGCTCTTGAAAAAACCTACCCTGGGGATAACTGGGACGATGAAATTAAAGGTAACTTTGGTCAGCTTATGCGCCTAAAAGCCGCGCAGCCAGAGATTAAAATACTGCCTTCCATTGGCGGCTGGACGTTGTCTGACCCGTTATTTGATTTAGACAATGCTCAAAACCGTTTGGTGTTTGTAAACTCGGTCATTGAATTTTTAACTAACTACCCCTTCTTTGACGGAGTGGACATTGACTGGGAATTTCCTGGTGGCGGCGGTGCTAACCCGGCCCTTGGCAGCGATACAGACGGCGCCACTTACATAACCCTAATGCGCGATTTGCGCAGCGCCTTAAATACATTAACTGAAAGTACCGGCAAGCAATACGAGATCAGCAGCGCCATTGGCACCTCCCCTAAGTTTATTGCGGCGGTGGATTATCAGGCGGCCACCCAGTACATGGATTACATTTTCATGATGACCTACGACTACAAAGGGGCCTGGAGCAGTGAGCTGGGTCATCAAACTAACTTGTATGCCTCTAACCAAACCTTGGATGATTCGCTAAGCATTGAGATCAGCGTGAACGCTATGCTCGAGCAAGGTGTGGATGCCGGCAAGCTTGTGGTGGGTGCGGCCAAGTACGGCCGTGGCTGGAAAAATATTACCGGATCAAGCGATGCCAACCCGTTTGATGGCCAAGGTGGCGGCGCCATCGACGGCACTTGGGAAAACGGCATATTGGATTACAAAGACATTGAAGCCAACTATTTAGGTGGCAAAAATGGCCAGGGCATTAACGGCTGGCAATACCGTTGGGATGAAAGCGCACAGGCCCCTTACCTGTGGCACGGCGCTAACAAACAGCTAATTAGTTTTGATGATGCGCGCTCCACCATTGCCAAGGGCAACTTTGTTAAACAACACAATTTAGGGGGTGTATTCAGCTGGGAAATTGATGCCGACACCGGCACCATTTTAAATGCCATGCATGAAGGTTTGGGCCATCAACAACAGTAATTTAATCAGGCCTTAAGACGGAATTTAAAACCCAACGTTAAGTTTCAGCCAGTAGCTAAACCCTACTGGCTTTTTTGTTTTACCCCATAGCGTTCTCGGATAAATGGGATTAAGAAGTGGCAAGGCTATTGTGATGCAGCTACCAACGATGCTTATAAGGCAGTGCCCTATTTGGGTTTTTAGGAGTTTGTTGACATGGATGTCAACGTCAGCCTACAAGGACGTATTCACGGCGCCCCTGAAAAATCAAATGGGGCACTGCCAACCTAAAGAATAAAAAAACTATTTAAACCCCTCACTCTGCTCTTTAATCTCCCCCATGCGCTCAGTAATTTTTGCTAACAAATCAAGAGCATCCTCCATAATCACCGACACGGTATCGGCAGAGTCCACAATGAGCACCTCCTGACTTTCTTCCAGCCCCATGAAAGGCACCTTGGCATTAATGGTCTCTTTCAAGGCGTTTAACGCATCACCGCAGCGTCCCGTTAGCTGCTGAATATCATGGTTTATTTCCTGGGTGGTGTGATCAATAACATGTATAGCATCCGCCAGTTTTTCGCTGGCTTCGGCCTTGTCTTTTAATCCTAGGGACAATAAACAATTATCGGCCCCTTCCAAACCAATGGGAATTAAATCCCGCAGACGACCCATTTTATTTTCATCTTCTGAGGGCATGTTTTTAACCAATATGCTGATATTGTCAAAATTAACCTGCATACGATTATTGAAGCTGAAAATACGATCCTCCTTGGCCAGTAACTCCATCAAATCTTGCTCCATGGGCGTCACCGCGCCGCCCACACTATTAAAATAAAATTGCTGATTACACACACTGCGCACCACCGCATTTAAATTTAACTCCTGTATAAATTGCAATGTGGTGTGGTTTATTTCCAAGGGGGTTTTGGCATGAAACAGATTTCTTAAGTAGCCCACTACCTGCCCCATTTCGGAGGCATTGATCATGGCATCAAAGGCGGTGCTCTGGGCAAATTGTAATTGCCCGCTTAGGTCTGAAGTTTCATTACGGTAGTCAATTACCCGTTTTACTTTTTGTAATAGCTCTTCTTCACTAAACGGTTTAACAATATAGTCATCACAGCCCACCTGATAACCCTTAAGACGCTCCTGGGCCGACCCTCGGGCCGAGACAAAAATCACTGACGCCCCACTAAAGTCCTGTTTGATTTTAGTGCAAACCTCATAACCATCCATGTGTGGCATACTTACATCCAATAACACGATATCCGCCTCAAAACTTTGCAATCGATGCAAACATTTTGGGCCGTCTTCCATGTATTCAACATGCTCAAATTCTGACTCTAAATATTCTTCCATGATGTCCAGGTTAAACGGTTCGTCATCAACCACCATAATTTTGGTAGAGTTATTCATGATTCCTCCCGAGGTATTTTCACTGTAAAACGGGTGCCACACTCATCACAGGCATTATTGTCGGCCCATATCTCGCCTCCATGAAGCAATGCAATATCTTTACAGATGGCCAAGCCCAAACCAGTACCACCATGATCGGCTCTAATGAGAGAGGACTGGGAAAATTTATCGAATATAGATTCAAGCTCTTCGGCGGGCACCCCAATGCCGGTATCGCAAACTGATAACAGGGCATAATCACCTGTTTGGTCCGTCTCCAGCAGGATAGTAATTTTGGCCCCAACTTCACTAAACTTAATAGCATTGGACAACAAATTGATCAATACCAGCATCATGAGGGTTGGGTCAAAATAGGCTTGAAAGGAAGTGGCCGAGGTATTGTCCAGAATGAGTTTTTTGTCTTCCAGCAGGGTATGCAGTTCTTCCACCACACAAGGAATAAGTTCGGCCAGGTCGCTCACTTGTGGATTAAAATCCATCATGCCCGATTCCAACTTTGACATGTCTAACAAGGTATTAATGAGCTTTAATAATCGGTTGGCACTGACCGATATATTGTTAGCGTATTTATCAATTTTTTCTTTATCGGGTTTTTCTTTAGATAGCCTTTTACTGATGAGTGAAGAATAACTAATGATGGAGTGCATGGGGGTGCGCAACTCATGTGACATATTGGCCAGAAAATCTGACTTAGTTTCATTGGCCAGTTCAGCGTCTTCTTTTGCCTTTTGTAATTCTTTGGTACGTTGTGACACTTCTTTCTCTAACAATACGGCCTGATCGATAAGCAAACTTTCTTTGGCCTTGGCTTGGCTAATGTCGTGTAAAATGACCACCGTTTTTTGATTATCATGTTTGGCATCGGCCAATTGACTGACATTGCAGGACATATATATAATCTTGCCTTGCTTGGTTTTAATGGGGACCTCATGTATTCCGGACAATAAAGGCACATTCATACTGGCCTTTGAATCATCAATTAACTGACTATCCAGCAAGTATGAATAGTGCAGTCCTGCTAACTCAGTTTTATCGTAACCCAATAACTTTTCACTGGATGGATTGCTTTCTTCCACCCTTTTATCTTTATCAAACAAAAGCACAGCATCATTAATGGATTCGAAAATAGATTTAAATTTAAGTTGCTGATCATAGATCTCCACCTTTTTCTGAGAGACTTCATCTGCCAATCGAATATTGAGAAAACTTTGATTAACCAACTTAATGAGTTTTTCGATGGTGGTATTTAAAACACTTGATTCAAAAGGCTTGGACACAAAATAATTTACATGCTGGTTGATGGCGTCCATTAAAATATCGGTTTTAATAAAGCTGGTGACCAGAATTGTGTAGATGCGTTTTTCGAAATGGGTTCGAAAATAATCAATGAGCTGCAGGCCGTTTTTTACCGGCATATTGAAATCAGTAACCAAAATCTGAGGCACGGGGCCTATTTCCGCAGCAGCAATACTCAGAACAGGACTAAGAAAGGTTTGAAAGTCACAATCGTGATGACGTAATTCATCCGCCAGAATTTCCAATGCAATAGCTGAATCATCCACCACGTAAATCAATGGCTTGCGTTCTAGCTTCATCACCATCACAACGCTTTATATATAGGTGTATATAGACTAGCCCAGCGGTTGGACATTTCAAGACATAACACCTTTGGCACCCACCCACCTAGCCTCAACCACGCAGGTTTAGGCTAGTCTCAATAGATGGGCGCATTAAAGACGAACAAGCAATGACAATATTGCATGTGAGCATAGGCTGCTTGCTGTGGGCACTGAGCCTGCTGAACCCGGTATATGCCCAAGAAAAACCCATCATTCGCTGGTTAACCTGGCAACAGGTGCCC
>Ga0105348_1002360_pt1 | contig 11343 bp, 10 predicted proteins | sample EN8Hudsemesocosm_2_FD_83504 | JGI IMG/M metagenome (GOLD analysis project Ga0105348, IMG submission 83504) | Methane-oxidizing microbial communities from mesocosms in the Hudson Canyon - EN8C Hudson Canyon | ecosystem: Environmental > Aquatic > Marine > Cold seeps | place: Hudson Canyon...
AGTCGCTTTAGCTGAACTTTCCAATTCTCCCGGCATTTGTAAAAAATAACCTACTACCAATGATACTGAACAGACAATTAATAATGTAGGGAACAGCCGTTTTAATCGAGCACTAAAATATTGAACAGGGTTATATTTATCTTGTATCAATGGCATTAAAAAGCCTGACAAAACAAAGAAAACATCAACGCCTAAGTACCCAAATGAAAACCAGCTGATATCTAAATGATAAAAAAGAACAAGGATTACACTAATCCCACGTAATACTTGAATATTAGCGTTCATTTACAAACCTTTATCTATGTTTACTTGTTTACTAGCTTTATGTCGATACAAAAAACAAGACACAAAACCACCTAAAGCAAAATGAATTTGAAATGATGATAGGTAGTCAAACGAACTCATCCAGATAGCTAGATAATAAGAATAAAGTAAAGAAAAAAACCATAGTTTTATATCCTTTGCTTTATATAATTCATAAATAGAGAAAAACAAAACCATAATATAAATGAGGCAAACAAACACGCCAAAACTAAGCATGACTTCTAAAAAGAAGTTATGCGGATAAAAACCAAGTAATTTATCATAAGAGCCTACCCCATAACCAAAGGGGTTTGTGGAGATGGCTTGTAAACTTCCCTGTAGTAAACTCCCTCTATCATCTGAGTACTCTCCTTGTAGCATACCTATCAACTTATAAGCTCCATAACCTAGATTAGAAAAGTCCTCTAGAGTTACTTCATAAAATGACAAAACTACAATCAACAAGGTAACTGAAATAAGAAAACAGCTGAATAATTGGAAGAGCTTATTTTCATTTACGCAATAACAAAAAACAAAGAACATTAAAAAAACTATTGGAAAGATAATGGCGGCCCGACTATGAAGTGTTATGCAATAGAGCATTAATACCACTCCAATACTCAGCCACTTTATTTCCCATTTTTTTAAATAAGAAACCCCAAGATTAGCCACACACATAAAAGATATTGCCATGCTATACATTAAATAATTAGCATTAGGATCCATCTTCATAAGCTTAAGAAAGTCAAATATCAAAATGAATGCAAATGTAAATATATTCATTGCTTTCATACATGTTAAAACATTTAAGTAATGAGCAAAATACAAACCACAGAACATAAAAATTGTAAGTGTGAAAAACTTAAAAATATCACTATTATTAAATGCCGCTAATGGGTAGAAAAAAGGAATTAGGGTAAAGAGTGTTATCATTAGGATAAAAACCAAGCCTAAAGCATTTCCCCCCTTAACGTCCTTATTAGAATAAAAGCTCCCTAACAAGATTAAGCATAAAGCTAAAAATAGCTGGCCTAAATTCCAGAGGTTAACAGCATATATATACTTTAACGCTGAATTAAAAACGACTAATAACAACAATGAATGGAAGCAGAAACTTATTAACTTAACTTTCTTCATACACTTCTTTTACTCCCTTTAACCTATAAGAAAGTTGGTAATATTTTTCAGCGCCTAGCAATTTAATACAAACAAATTTGATTATATAGAGAGCGTAAATTTTAGAACGAGATAAAGTATTTAACTGTCTAACTGCTAACATTTGCTTAAGATGTTTTAATAATGACTTAAAGTTAGGCCAAGAATTAGAAACACCACCAATTTCAAATACAGCAATTGGCAATGAGAATTTTTTTGATTGATAATTAGAGAAAAGAAAAATTAACTGCTCAGAATCAGCAGAGATTGAAAACTTTAAATTGAATTTATTCTTTTGTAATGTGGACCTTTTTATGACACAACACTGATGGCATGGTAATTTTTTTTTCCACCATCGACTTGAACTATCATTTAAGGGGATATGATATTTCTTTCCACCTATTTTTTGAATTGAATCAGAGTAGATAATATCTATATTCGCTTCTTCTTTTAATGCTGTCAGTAGTGCATTCGAATCCAGATTTGAACTAAAACAGTCACCAGCATTCATAAATATGACATAGTCACCTGAAGCTAAGTCAATCCCTTTATTCATTGCATCATAGATACCATTATCGGGTTCTGATATATATCCATCAATAACTTTTGAGTTGTCTTCGATAATATCAACAGTTCCATCTGTTGATGCACCATCAATTATAATAAATTCAACTTCTGCTGTCTTTATCGTATTAACAGAATCGATCGTTTGTTGTAATTCATCAATACCATTGTATACAATAGTGACAATACTTAATACTGGAGGGGTAATCACACTAATCAACCTTTACTTTTCGTATGAATTTTATGGGATTACCCGCCCAAATTTCATTATCGGGAATGTTTTTTGAAACAACCGAACCTGCTCCTATGATAGAGTAGGCGCCGATTGTAACACCTTTCAATATAATGCTGTTTCCGCCAATCCAGGCTCCTGTTTTCACAATTATACCTGCACTTTTAATTTCTCTATCCGGCATTTTATTAATGTAGGGGTTCATGCGGCTTTCAAAATCAATTGAGTGGAAATCAGTATCAAAAAACTTACAAGAACCACCAACTAAAACCTTATCTTCGATGGTTATTTCTTTCGTGCATACAAAGGTACTATTTGAAATACCACTAAAATCACCAATTCTAAAAAATGCGCCATCCCTAACAATTATGTTAGTTCTGGTATCACCACCTATTATATTATGATTTTTCCCACTATTTATTGTGAGATTGCTTCCTAATATAATTGTGCCTCTATTCTTTACCTTTAATAGTCCATTGATTTTCAACTTATTAGGGTATTTAATTTTACAGTAGAGAAGCGTTAAAAAGTTATACATGAAAGACACAAACTTCAAGAGCACTACCATCTTAATTAGACTTTTAATTACATTCATTTTTTAATTTGTCCAAGTTATTCATCAGATCGATATTCATCTTCAACCAATCTTCATCTTTGTTCCACCATTTAAAAGACTGGAGAAAAGCAATAGTCTCTTCATCAAACCTATATTTAACTACCTTTGCAGGGACCCCTCCTGCAATTGCGTAAGGAGGTATATCTTTTGTAACTACTGCCCCAGCAAGTACCATAGCACCATGTCCAATTGTTACCCCGCCTATGATAAGAACACGGTCACCTAACCAACAATCATTACCGATACTTACAGAAACTCCAGTATCTGCATCGATCATTAGTCTCTCATCAAATTGTTGTGTTTTAGAGAAGGTATTGCCATTTTGCTTTTGTAATGAATAGAATACAGGGCTAGTTGAGACAAATGGGTCGGTATATGGATGTGTACCTGAAATAACCTTTACGTCTGGCCCTATAGATGTATAGTTCCCTATTTTACCAGATATATAACTTCTCGGGCCGATATATGAACCGATACCTAACTCTCCTTTAAAAGTTGAATTAGAGTGCAACTTATTCATCCCCAAGAAGGTTGATCCCACTGATATACTTACTGAACTATCGAATATCACCGAATTAGGGTATTTCAATCTAGAATAAAGGTGTCTTAATATTTTCTTTGTATATCTGATCATAAAGAGCTTATTTTAGAGTTTAAAGAAGAGGATAGAAGGCTTAATTATATTTTTTCAATATCTTAGATAGCAATAAATAAGGAATTGACCATATATGTTTTTTAATCAAAGAAGTTGCCCCTGAACTATCTTTCTGCTTAAAGCGTTTCCGAATATTATTAAAAAGGATATTTCCAATAATCATTTTCTCATAAAAGCATTTACCTTCGAAACTAACATAGTTAGACCAATCTTTAGACATTTTAACTGCATTACTACTTAAAAAATTATATTCCATTTTATATGTAAAAATAACGTCAGGAGTATAAACAACATTATAATTTTTAATTAATCTTAGGATATGATCCATATCTTCATAGTATGATATTTTTGAATCAAACATCCCTACAACTTTGAAACAATCCTTTCTAATTAATGTATTTCCCGTCCTTATGAAGTACAAACCTTGCCACAAACCTTTATAAGCATTTGAAAAACAGATAGTATCTATTTCATTACAGTATGAAGCTGAAATAACAGAGCTACCATTTGTTATTTCGAAATTTGCAGTGAATATACTTTCTTCTGGATATTTAAGAGATAAACTATATAAAGTTGTTAAACAATCTTTTTTGATAAGATCGTCTGCATCTAATAAAAATATAAACTCACCATTTGACTTTTCGATTCCAAAATTTCTCGCATCTGAAACACCACCATTCACCTTTGAGTGCACTATTAATCTGGGATCATCGATTTTTGAAATGACACTAAGGCTATCATCTGTTGAACCATCATCAATTATCAATAACTCAAAATTAGTAAATGATTGATCAAGTACCGATAGAATGGTCTCACCGATAGAGTTTTCTTTATTAAATAAAGGTACAACTACAGATATTTTAATATTTTTATTCATTTTATTTTTTGTTGGGCAGGTTTGAGGTAAAGAAATTTAATGACCGTGTTTTTTCATTTGCTAGAATTTCATTAACCATACTGTAATCAATGTCAGTACTGATAATAGTTGATACGTTAGCATTACCGCTTGTCAGTAGCCTTTCCCTAAGGTTAAATACGCCAAGAATAGTTTCAAAACGGCTTAAGCCTCGTTCAATATTTCCGATTGCTATAAAGGGCTTATTGAATATAATTGAAAAAGCAACGCCATGAAATGAGTCCGTTACTACAAACGCTGCATTTTTGAACCCTTTGAGCCAGTCACCAAAATTTTGTTTTTGAGAGGTTTTTAGGCCTTTATTAAAAATATTCACATCTTCGTTAAGAGTATTAGCGACATCATTAATTACCGTCTCTTTATCTAAGTTCATGTCTAATATATAAGCAAAAATTCCCGAGGAAATATGCTCATCTTGTGAACTATACTTGGCAATAAGATCTTCGTAATATTTGACATCCAATAGTAATGTGGGATCTAGTAATCTCTCGGCATGCACATCTAAATGCTTTTGGCATAAATCAGCACCTGCACTTTCTCGCACAGAGATTGCTGTAAAACGTTTAGCTAACTTTGAGCAATTTTCTGTTTGTTTATCATTATAACCCCAAACATCCCCTCCAAAAGAAGCTGCATATGAAAGTAATGTCTTATTACTTTTCATAAAATCAAAGAAGTATGATTCTATATTACCGGCATAATCCTGCCTCCAGACTTGATCACTGCCTACGACATAAGCATCAAATTTTTGAACTGTTCGACTATTTAACTGATGTAAGAATTCTATTGGTTTAGTTCTTACTATTTCATTATTAATGAAGTCTTCAAAATATAAATTTCTATTCTTGTGAATATTTTTAGTAACAAAACTTGATACTACTCCTTTGAGTTTAGATAAAACAACTTTATAAGTAGGCCTGAAAGCAGCAGGAGTTAACTGTATTAATTCTGATGAATGCCCAAGTTCTTCAATCACTTTTTGAAGAGCGTAGGCTTGCATTACTCCACCATAGTTTGTATGCAACGGAAGTGTTAATGTAGCGACATTCATTAATTACCCCTTATAGGTATCAAGATTTTATTTTTAAACATAGTTAACAAGTAGTTACGTTCCGTCCCTTCTAAACCGATAAAGTAAATAGATATTAAAATAGATACTATAGACGTAAAAGCAACAGAAAAAAAACGAAAGTAATCACCAACAAAATTTACGTATACAAGAGCGGGGATAATTACAGATGAAATAGTAACTAAAGAAACCCTAATTATAACCTTATAAAAATAGTCTCTGGTATTAAATGTCATAACTCTTTTTAAAAAGAACAAACGAAAAGCAAGTGTAAAACAAGAAAGGACAAAGCCAATGATTATTGTTACATGAGGGGGGAAACCATTTTTCAGGAAGTAATATGATAAAGGTAGATTTAAAATTAAAATTCCCCCTACTACAGTTTGATATAGTGCAATCTTTCCGGTCGCTTGCATTGCAACCATCAATGTACTTGATAGGCTTTCAATTAAAACAACAACCAGCATTAATTGCACAAAAATAACGGTATACTCAGGAATGTCTGAAAGCCAAAGCGTTAAAACTAGCTCTGCTTCAATAATTATGGGCAGTATTAATAAGAGTAATAAAAAATATGAATACTTTGCACCATAGAGGACAATATTCCTCATCTGGGAAAAGTCTGATGAAGCGTAATTTTTAATTATTTGCGGATTCATCGCCATTTGAAAACTCGAAGAGAACTGTAAGATTGCTCCCTGGACTTGGATTGCAATTGCTCTAGCTGCATTAACTGCTGGTCCAAAGAAAATATTAAGCAGTATATTAACGCCATGAACCATTAGAACATATGCAAGCCCCCCCCATAAACTCCAACCAGAGAATGACAAGAGCGACTTAAAAACAGAGTGTTCCCAAAGAAGTCTAAAATAAATTGTTTTTAAGAAAAAGTGACAATATATGATATTGAGCAATTTAACAAATACTGAAGTAAGAGCAAGTATGCTTGCGTATAAAATTAAATTATCAAAATCATTATTGGTTGATAAGTAAAGTGCTCCACCTAATTTAATTAAAGATTCAATTATAGATAACCATGCTACTACCCCCATTTTTTCATAAGCAATTATTGCAGCACTGTAAGGAGTAATAACGATATTAACAAACACAGTAAATAGACTAAGATGTAATACGATCAATGCCGCATCGATCCGGTCTACGGGGATATTAAGTTTTGTGTTTATTATCCAAATACCGATCACTTCTGAAAACAGGATAATTATGACAGCTAAAATGAAATGAACATTGACTGCCATAGAAAACACTTTAACTAGTACTCCTTTAATTGAACTCCCTAGTTCAAAAGAAATAAACCTTTGTGTGGTAGTCGTTAAGGCACTCGTCATAAAGGCGAGCATTGTGACAATGCTACCTACTACACTGTATACTCCGAAGTCATCAACACCCAGCGCATTTAAAACAATTCTTGAAACATACAATGATATCGTGAGAGTAAATAATAACCTTACAAATAGAAAAAAGGTGTTTTTAACAATTCTTTTATTATTTTTAGTAGTCAATTTAATTCAAATTCATTTTAATAAGTTACGGAGTGGTTTTTAAGCGTTCACAAACCTAATTTATTCATCACTTTTCTCAAGTATTGGTTTACCTTTGTTAGAATTTTTAATCTATTCAAGTGTGGCTCCATTTGAGAGTCAAACTGACTAGCTGATTCACATTTAGGCCACATTATAAGACTTAACTTCCTAACCTTACTTCTTTGGTTTTGAACTAAATTATTGACAATATTAAATGAAAATTTAGGCTTAGTATTCAAACGCTCAACTTGGCCATTTTTTTTCTTTGATAATCGATAGGATAGGCTGTCTATTCTATGCGCTATGTTTCCTCTTTGAGACTGGAGGACTTGCTCTTCACTGATAGAGTCTAAAGGAAGCTGTCCACTCGAAATCCCTTGCTTTATTAACTTATCAATTTCGCTATTACGGCATATTACAACATTATTTCCTAGTGAGGATTTGATATAAGGGGGAATCCAAGCATCACCTATAGATACATCAGCTAACTCAGCTGAAATATCTTCGCAGTAATCACACACTTCCGGTTTAAAAAGACCCGTTCCCCACATATCTCCAACTTTCAACATAGAAATAGAACTAATTTCTTTACTTTTTTTGCCCTTTACTGAGAACAAGTAGTCAGTTGCTATACCAGTTTCCTTCTTATCCCTATACATAGGACTTTCGATATCTAACCTATCTAAACCACATAAACTGGACAAATACTCAGTAAAAAACTTAGTCTTGTAACCGCCACAAAACAGACCTATTTTGTATTTAATTTTCCCTTTTAATTTATCATCATATTTTTCACGCAGTTTAACCGCATGAATAAAGCAAGGTAAACCCGTGATTGCATATGTATAATTGCTCTCCCGTACCTCATTTAACACTGCGTTTAAAGTTACAGGAAAGTATTTCGTATGAGAAGCGCTCACCAATTCATCTGAATCGCCTATAACTTTATATTCATATAACCCTTCAGCATTCGAAGCAACACATATAACTTTATCAATACCCCCCTGAAGCATTAACTGCTCCAAAATCCAAGTTGATAAACCGCCTGAAGAAGATGAACTACGATGAGACTCTGAGTACCCTGCATATAATGAAGAATAAGACCCTATATTTTTATGGTAATGATTATTATCTACATTTGAATTTAAAGAACTTCTTTTATCACCATTCTTTGGTTCAGAATTGAAAGGACATAACTTTTCTTTACCTTCAAGGTTTGATTCAGCTGCATAATTAGGCTGATATATGCCCTCCACATTGAAGTTCATAGTATCTTTACTGTCAGCGCAACCGCCACAGCCAATGCACATTGATGATTGAATTATTTTTTCTACGGGGAAATTTTTCATCTAGTATTATTTAGATATAAAGCTATCAAGCCCTATATGCTTCCTGATTTAATAAAAACCAATCATAGCTTTTTTTCAAGCCATCATTTAGTGAAACAGAATGCACCCACCCTAATGATTCAAGTCTGCTAACATTCATCAACTTACGAGGTGCGCCATCAGGTTTAGTTGTATCAAAGGTAATATCACCTTCAAATCCCACTACTTTAGCAACTGTTTCAACGAGTTCTCGGATAGTACAATCAACACCAGTTCCAACATTAATATGACTTAACATTGGCTCGGTGTTTTCATCATAAACTGACTTTTCTAAATTCATAACATGAATAGAAGCCGCGGCCATATCATCTACGTAGAGAAATTCACGCATTGGTTTGCCACTACCCCATGCAATGACCTCTGAATCATTATTAAGCTTTGCTTCATGGAAGCGTCGAATTAATGCAGGTATTACATGGCTATTTTCAGGGTGGAAATTATCATGGGCACCATATAGATTGGTTGGCATGACACTACGGTAGTCTCTGCCATGTTGCCTGTTATAGCTTTCGCACAGTTTAATGCCCGCTATTTTAGCTACCGCATAGGGTTCATTAGTTTCTTCTAAAGTTCCTGTCAGTAAAGCCGCTTCTTTCATTGGTTGTTCAGCAAGCTTAGGGTAAATACAAGAAGAGCCTAAAAACAGTAACTGTTGAATATTTGCTAGGTGCGCACTATGAATGATATTGCACTGAATCATTAGGTTTTCATAAATAAAATCTGCTGGGTAAGTATTATTAGCAACGATACCACCCACTTTTGCAGCAGCTAAATATACTTGATCTATTTTTTCTGTTTGAAAAAATTCAAGCACCGCTTGCTGGTTGGTTAGGTCAAGTTCTTTGCGTGATCTAGTTATTAATTCAACATCATCACCTTGGCTTAATTGGCGAACAATCGCAGAACCGACCATACCGTTATGGCCTGCAATAAATATGCGTTTTTTTATTGTATTCATTTTCTAACCTTACAAATCTTGATAAGTTTTGAACTCTAGGTTTAGCAAATAGGAAATAGATCCCAGACAAGAAATTTCGGGGATGACGGTATTATCAACCGTTAATAGCAAAGATGACAATATTGCCTAACTTCCCACCCAAGACGACTATTATTTAACTTTCAATAGTAACTGCAAGGTTATAACCATGCTCTTTTAAAATAGCATGTTGTTTAGCTTTGTTTAGATCGTTCTCAACCATTTCAGCACACATCTGTTCTACTGTTATCTCAGGAGTCCAACCTAACTTTTCCTTAGCCTTCGAAGGGTCACCAAGTAATGTTTCAACTTCTGCCGGGCGGAAGTAACGAGGGTCAACTTTAACAATCACGTCCCCTACTTTAAGGGCAGGAGCATTATCACCAGTGATTGCGGTTACGGTTGCAACCTCTTCTAGACCTTCACCCGTAAATTCAAGTGTAATGCCAGCTTCTTGCGCTGAAAGCTTGACGAACTCACGAACACTAATTTGCTTACCTGTGGCGATTACAAAGTCATCAGCTTCGTCTTGTTGTAACATCATCCATTGCATTCGAACATAATCTTTCGCATGACCCCAATCTCGCAAGGCATCCATATTACCAAGATATAAACAAGGCTCTAAACCTTGGGCAATATTAGCAATGGCACGAGTGATCTTACGGGTTACAAAAGTCTCACCACGTCGTGGAGATTCATGATTAAATAAAATGCCATTACATGCATACATGCCGTAAGATTCACGGTAGTTTACAACTATCCAATAAGCATACATTTTTGCCACTGCATAAGGTGAGCGCGGATGAAATGGTGTCGTTTCTTTTTGTGGTATTTCTTGCACTTCACCATACAGTTCTGACGTAGAAGCTTGATAAAATTTAGTTTTCTTTTCTAGTCCTAAGAAACGTATAGCCTCTAATAGCCTTAGTGTTCCCATAGCATCAACATCTGCCGTATACTCTGGGCACTCGAAAGAAACCGCAACATGTGACTGTGCGCCTAAGTTATAGACTTCGTCAGGTTGCACATCTTTAATGATACGCGTTAGGTTAGATGAATCTGTTAAGTCACCATAATGTAAGAAGAACTTCTGATTTTTTTCATGGTTATCTTGATAGATATGATCAACACGTTCAGTATTTAATGAAGATGCTCTTCGTTTTATTCCGTGAACTTCATAGCCTTTATCTAAAAGGAATTCAGCAAGGTATGATCCGTCTTGACCCGTCACGCCTGTAATTAAGGCTACTTTATTCTTTGACATAATATTTCCTAAGGTGATTCTAATTTATTGATCGATAATACCATCAACTAATTATTTAAGCTTTTACAGCCAACCGATATAATTCTCAAGAAAGAATAGGTTGATGCATTTTTAATGTTAATTCCTATCAAGACGATTAATGACTACCTATAATCGCTGTTTTCAATTATTCATGTTAGGATTTTAGGATGAATAATATGAGGTAGTTGCCTGGTATGCTGATACTGTCAGCAGTCACAATTATGGATAAATCAATGTGTATCCATTGATTAATATTTTCATTTGCAACAGTTAATGTGAATAGTGTTAATCTTTATTAATGATAACCCTAACAATTGATACGTAAAGTAAAAACATCAGTAAAAAACCAACAAGCATTACACTTTCAGCAACATTATAATATTCACTAGCTAAACCAACCACTGACATAAAAACAGCTACTATTGAAATAGCAGTAAGTGTTTGATTAGAAGACAAACCTGCACGTTGTAGGATGTGGTGTAAGTGATCTCTGTCAGGTTTAAATGGTGACTTACCATTTTTATATCTACGCACAACAATGGCCAGCATATCCATAAGTGGAATTGCACAAATCCACAATGCGGTAACTGGGCGGAATGAAGCTTGTTCACCTTGAGTTCCCATAGTTAATAACCAAATAACA
>Ga0105348_1002362_pt1 | contig 11336 bp, 10 predicted proteins | sample EN8Hudsemesocosm_2_FD_83504 | JGI IMG/M metagenome (GOLD analysis project Ga0105348, IMG submission 83504) | Methane-oxidizing microbial communities from mesocosms in the Hudson Canyon - EN8C Hudson Canyon | ecosystem: Environmental > Aquatic > Marine > Cold seeps | place: Hudson Canyon...
AGATGATTAAAGCCTGTCATTAAAACCCAAAAAGCCGCTGCCGAAAATATCTTGTGGTTGTGAGTAAATAGCATATTAGTAGACCACCTTGGATACATTGAGAGTCTGCTTGTCCAATATTAGAGTGGGGAATTTGGCTCGCCAGTAGTCTTTTAAAAACTCACTGAATGGAATTTGTTTTCCCTGTTTATGGATGAGGGGAGGGGAGGAAAACTTGTAGTAGGACTGAGAGCATTGCTCACAGTCACGAACTCGTATAATGCCGCGATTACTGGACGCAATGTACTCCACTCGAATACCGCCGGTTTCCCGGGCAATATCCAAGGCTTGGGCAGAAAACCCAGGTGATGACAGCAGTACTAAAAACAGGCTCAGTGTGTATTTCATGGCAGGCTCAAATAAATAACCGGGTTAAAACTCGGTTGTATTAACTATGGGGCCAAGAATACTGAGTGTGTGGAAAACGAATATCTGCCATAAGTCTTAAATAAATCAGACCTAATTAGCGATTGCATCTAGTAGGTAGGGCTAGAGGGGAAATAATTCAGAGTGAAAGCTAAACTTCCACACTTAAGCAGGAGGAGCCATGTGGAATAGGCACTAAAAGCTCTCGTTTTGGCGCCAATACACAGGTAAAACATAACAATTATAGTTTTCACATTGTTTTACTTGTTGCTGGCAGGTGTTCTTGTCTTGACAGTCAGATGAAGAGGCTTGCTCTTGAAAGCGGTCGTCGTCTATGGTTTCGGTACCAATGGCGATGGTTTTTCCTCCTCCTTTTCGATAGATCACCACCGGTCTAGGTGCTATGCCTGAATGAGCTAAAACAATGGAAGAATCATCACTGTCAGTATCGCCATCATTATCTAAATCCACCACCGACATCGCCCATTTTTGATCTAAAGCATATATTCGTGATGCTCCGGTATCAGGTCCACAAGCAGTCGTGGTGGAACCACCGGTTGGTGAGAATGTAGTGAATATAATAGCGCCTGAAAAGGTAGTGGAGACAGAAAGTACTTTTTCAGCCTGGGTGTTAAAAGTGACGTACCAACCCCCGCCGTTGCTCATTAAAACTTGCATGTCACTGGTGAGAGCAGTCTTGCCATTTAGCATTAATGCCGTTGAGTTATACAATTTTAATGGATTAGGGTTTTCGCCTTGGGTGAGAGTGGTTTTATCAGTAGAGGCCTCTGTTTTTATTTGATAGGTGGCGGGTGCGCTATATGGATAAAAATCTTTAATAACATAAAAACGATTTTCTACTTCAGTTGTTTGAATTGGGTGGGCACGATGACCAGAACCAATGGCTATAGTGAGGTAGTCTCCATACAGTTTGTCTTTTACCAATGCCACATTGGGTTTGTTGTAAAAACGGCGGTTGCTTTGTATATCTGTCCCGGCAAGAGAGGCAATGACACCTCCATGGGCAAAATCTCCTGCCCCGCTATTATTCTGGTTTATGTCAATTCTAAAGACGCGTCCGCCTGTATCTGCAGCAAACAGGTAATTAATATGGCCATCACCTGAGATATCGATGGCGGTGATGCTGGCTGGCATACTATTGATCATACTGGGGATGTTTAAATTTGCATCCTGATTGCTTGCCCACCATAGTCGTTTACCACTGGTGGCATCAACCATGTATATGGCGTTGCCTGTGCTATCAGCTTGAGATAGGGTATTGCTGTCTTGAGCTGTGTCATATCCACCTGCAAAGAATAATACAAAGCGACTTTGCCCATTTAACTTTACTTTTGCGACCGTCATTTTAGACCAGGTTTGTGCAAGCTTAGTAAAGTCTCCTTGACCTCCTTCAATTTTAAATATCATTTTTGGTGCGCTTCGATTACTCACATCTAATCCGTAGTAATTATAACCCCCGCGACGCATTCCTGCGTAAATATATACATGCTCACCACTTTCCAGATTACCTGAGCTGTCCAAAATAACGTTATTACTATTAACATCTTTAAACCAGGTGCTAATATGACCGTCCATGCCATAGGGTTTTTCGGCAGCGGCTGCACTGTTGTCAAAATAGATCTTTTGAATCCTATGCAGTGTTTTCGGAATAAAAGCAAACTCCTCTTGCCCTGTATTTGTATTTATGGCGTGGATGAAGCCTTCGTTAGTTCCAAAAAATATAGTTGAATCTGGATTGGTATTTGATCCTCCAAAAGTAACGATAACCGGTTCACTATGAAGAGGGTCTCCAATGGCATAGCGGCTGTCGATTAAACTGCCATCGCCATTAGTATCTTCTACATCAAACCCCATAGACCAATCGCGAACTTTGACAAAATCTTCGAAGGTGTCCGAGGTCATATCAAAGGTGCCTTGATTAGCAAATGCAGAGTATGAACCAAGGAAATTTGCGCTATCTTCACTGTAAATATTACGAATTTTCGGGTTAAGTTTATTGGCGAACCCTCCATCTTGTACATTCTTACCATCGGGTATTGTTGTGTCATTCCATAAGTCAAAAATGCTTTCATTAAAAAAGCCTGTTGCATCACTGATGGCGGGAATGGCAGAGTCAGCTCCTACTACTATCCCTTCTTTGGTGAGTCGATATTTTTTCAAATTTCCTGTCCACTTAACGTTGTCGGCGGGGCGAAATAAGGCATAAAATAAATCGTCTCTATGTTCGGATGCGTTAAAAGCATTAACAGACACAGCGGGAGCAGTAAATGTCGAATCAGTTGATAATATGTCCAGGAATATTGAATCCAGTGCCAAGGTCAAATCTGCCGTATCATTGGCCTCAAAGTAGCGTCCTCCCCCCCAATTGGCTGTACGTTTAAGCAATTCAACGCCGTTAGCTAGGTCAAACCCCCCGATGGTATAGGTAGTAATATCTTGATTGCCTACCTGATCGCTTGAGTGGTCGATATTTTTAAGCCAGTACGCTAGTTCATCCATGCAATCACCGCTACCACTACATGATTTATTTAGTCCTATTGGTATTGTCATACTGTTTATCAAACTTCGAATACTGTTATTTGCAGCACTGTCATTGGTGGGTTCGCCATCGGTTAGTAAAATGATATGGTTCTTTTGACAACTGGCTTCGATGGGAGATTTGTATCGACTGCCATTGTTACTGCGAGAGTCAGTTATACTGATATTAGGTTGAGAGTTATTACCAAACATCCAAGTATCACTACGGTAATATCGGGCCGCTTCATACATGGTTTCTTCGAGGGGGGTTCCTCCTTGTGGGTAATAGGAAGTTAACTTACTGCGAATTAGTGGGCCGGAAATATTAATATCACTGACTGCAACATCAATCATGCCTCCATCAGAGTTTTGATCAAAACGCATTAACCCTAAATTAATATCTTTTAATGAATGTGTTAGCTCTTTAACAACGTTAACCACTACTTCCATGCGGGTGCTACTGGTACGATTGCCAGGGTCATGATACCAATTCATATAGTTGCCACTGTAAAGCCACCTTGAGCTTCCGCTATTACAACGAATAGTATTATCGCTTCCATCCCTTAAGCTGCGCCAGCGCCCACTTCGGTATTGTTGAAAAACTCCTAGTACCTTACCAATTCTATTTATAGTGGTAACGTCATCGCTGCAATCAGTGGAACTGGATTGAGTTAGGGCAGATATTTGGTGACCTTTTGATGGGGTATCATTTAGGCTGTTGTATACATCGCCAAAGTAATAGCTTCCAGGATAAGCAACACTGGTTCTGTAGGCGTTTAGCGTGATATCTACTGAACCACCCATGCTACCTGATGTATCCATAATGAATATGACATTGGAATTTACTCTGTTTGCAGCATCGATGGCGGAGGCTCCATAAATCTCTGTATCATCTGCCAAGGCATAAATACTGAAACAGGCTAATACACAGAGGAATTTGTACACAGGTTGGTAGCCTCTATTAATAAATGACTTTTAATACATTTAGTTCTTTATTATCTAAAATTAAGGTTGGGTATTTGGCATTCCAAAAGTCACTTAAAAAAACTTCAAATGTAATGACGTTTCCTTTCTTGATAATGATGGGTTTATTAATAAATGAATAATTAGACTTGGTGCATTGTTCGCAACTATATACGTGTATCGAGCCGATTCTGCTGGCTGCATTGTATTCAACTTTAATGCCGGTGGTTTCAATAGCCGTGTCGAGTGCGGAGAAATCCCCATGAGATAGCCTGAAGCAACCAAACAAAAGAAACCCTAATATTAACGTCTTCATCAGTTTTCTAGCCGAGGTATTAACTTTCCTTAGCTAAAGGATAGTTTATATTTTTGATTGCTAGTTTCATTAGGGAGTTTAGAGGGTGTAATGTCTAAAACGCTTATTTCGTTATATTAATTAGTTCTTGGTGATTATTAAAAATGACTAGGTTAAACAGCGAAGGGGGGGAGTTGGTAAATGTTTATGATAAAAAAGACATTTACCATGTGTGCTAATATTTTTTTCTACTAAGTCACTATGAAAAAACACTCATAGTGATAGGAGGGAAAGGCGCTATAAAAAGCGCCTTTATTGGAGCTTGTGCTAATTCAACCAGCCGTCGTTTCCTTTTCGGGTTCGATTCCCAATCGAATCTAATGTCAGGTCGCCATCGCTGACTTGTCCCTTTTTTGCTTGGGCAGTTAATTTAACGCATGAAACGATTGGTGTCGTGCTGTTGCAGGTGGATGCTGTAATAGAATAGTTTCCACTAGGGGTGAGATAAGGATTCGAATAACTTAAGTCAGTTAAGTCTACGGTATAGGTGCGATCATTCACCATATACTCAAGCTGCGAATGCATAACCGACTCCAGAGCAGTTGTTCCTTCCCCGCGGTTAGTCTTAACGACACTCTTTTGGTAAGAAGGTATGGCGACACTGGCAATAATGCCAATGATGGTCACCACCACCATAAGCTCAATTAAATTAAAACCTTGTTGTTTTTTCATAATATTATCCTATAAATCTTCATTTTGACGCCAATATGTTGGTTTCACATCACAATTGTCTGTTTGACATGCTGAGATATCTCCGCATGTACCATTGGCTAAACAGGGATCAGTTGTAGCCACGCCAGGAGAGAATCGATTATCGTCAATGGTTTCAGTACCTATGGCAATCGTTTTTCCCCCGCCCTTACGGTATATCACGACGGGTCTTGGAGCGATACCCGAGTGGGCTAAAACCTTGGAAGCGTCGTCGGCGTCGGTATCGCCATCATCATCTAGATCTACGGCAGCCATGGCCCATTTTTGATCCAACGCATAAATTCGCGAGGCTCCGGTATCGGGTCCGCAAGCTGTGGTGGTGCCGCCTGAGGGGGAAAAAGTTGTAAAAATTATCGCACCAGAGAATGTGGTGGACTCGGCTAAAACTTTCTCGCCTTTAGTTGCGAATGTAATGTACCAGCCACCGCCATTACTCATGAGCACTTGCATATCACTGGTAAGAGCCAGTTTTCCATCATTCATTAAGGCACTCGCATTATACAGTTTTAACGGATCGGCATTTTCATCGGATGCCAATGTCAATTTATCTGTAGCAGCCTCAGTTCTTACTTTATAACTTGCAGGGGCATTGTAGGGGTAATAGTCTTTTATTACATAAAATCGATTTTCTACATCGGTAGTTTGAATAGGGTGCGCTCTATGGCCAGAGCCAATGGCAATGGTGAGGTAGTCTCCATATAGTTTGTCTTTGACCAATGCTACGTTAGGTTTATTGTAGAATCGGCGATTACTGCTGGCTTCCGTTCCTGCTAAAGACGCTATCACGCCGCCCTTGGCAAAGTCACTGGCTCCTGAGTTATGCAAATTAAGGTCAATGCGGAATACTCGACCACCACTGTCGGCAGCAAACAGATAATTAACATTACCATCCCCTGTTATATCCACGGCCGAGATACTGGCGGGCATACTATTCACCATTTCAGGTATATCTAAGTTTGCATTTTCATTACTTGCCCACCACAAACGTTCGCCAGTTTTTGCATCGACCATATAGATAGCATTACCTGTGCCGTCCGCTTGGTTTAGAGTGTTACTGTCTTGATTAGTATCGTAGCCACCGCTAAAGAATATAACAAAGCGGCTGCCATCGGCTTCACCTCCAGGGAATTTCACTTTGGTTACCACCATTCGTGACCAACTCTGTCCTAACTTTAGAAAGTCTCCTTTTCCTCCTTCAATTTTGAACTTCATGGAGGGTGCATTTCGGTTAGTCACATCCAATGCGTAATAATTGTTACCACCACGGCGCATGCCAGCGTATATGTATGCGTGCTCGCCGCTTTCCACACTGCCAGCACTGTCCAGTATTACGTTGTTGTTGTTTTTGTCATAAAACCAGGTGCTAATTTGACCATCCATTCCATAGGGTTTATCAGCCGCCGCAGCGTTATTGTCATAATAGATCTTTTGGCTGCCGTGCAGTGCTTTGGGGATAAAGGCAAACTCTTCAAGACCTGTTTCAGTATCTATGGCGTGTATGAAACCCTCATTGGTGCCGAAGTAAATAGTGGAGTCAGGTTTTTCATCTGTACCACCATAGGTAACGATTACTGGTTCGCTGTGCAACGGATCACCAATGGCGTTGCGGCTATCAGTATTGCTACCGTCACCATTTTCGTCGTCAACATCATATCCCAGCGCCCATTGACGGACTTTTACGAAGTTTGCAGCGGTGTCAGCTTCCATGCCAAAGGTAGCTTGAGTGGCAAAGGCACTAAAAGAGCCCAGATAATTGGCGCTGTCCTCGGTGTAGATATGGCGGGTCGCGGGCGTTAATAAATTTGCGACGCCACCTTCCTGCACCTTTTTACCATCTGGCGTTTGAGTGTCATTCCAATAGTCGAATATACTTTCGTTAAAATAACCGGTTGAAGTACTTATGGCTGGTACAGTATCGTCTTGACCCACTACAATACCTTCGCTGGTTAAACGATATTTTTTTAAGTTACCTGTCCACTTTACGTTATCGGCCGGACGAAATAGGGCGTAAAAAAGGTCATCTCTGTGCTCGGACGCATTGAACGCATTGACCGATACTGCTGGAGCGGTGAAGGTGGTGTCGGTGGATAATATATCTAGGAATATTGAATCCAATGCATCGGTAAGTCCGGCGGTGTCATTGGCTTCAAAATATCTTCCGCCACCCCAGTTGGCGGTACGTTTTAGAAGTTCTACCCCCCCAGCCAAATCAAAACCACCTATCGTGTAAGTCGTAATTTCCTGGCTGCCAATTTGGCCGGTGGCATGGTCTGTATTTTTCATCCAATAAGATAATTCATCGAGGCAGACACCGTTACCCGAACAGGATTTACTTAACCCAGAGGGGAGTGTTAAATTATTTACTAGAGCTCGCACATCATCGTTAGCAGTCGTGTCACCGGTGGGTTCACCATCAGTTAACAAAATAATATGATTTTTTTGACAACTAGCATCAATGGGGGATTTGTATTTACTGCCGGAACGTGAAGTAGATACGCTGGTGTTGGGTTGTGAGTTATCTCCAAACATCCAGTTCTCTCCCCGGTAATAACGGGCAGCCTCATACATGCTTTCTTCTAGTGGGGTGCCGCCTTGTGGGTAATATGTATTCAGTCTGCTACGAATTAGAGCACCTGAGGTGGCTATATCACTTACAGGAACATCAATCATGCCACCATCGGAGTTTTGGTCAAACCGCATTAATCCTAGATTAATGTTGGTTAAGGAGTTAGTTAGTTCTTTTACCACATCAACCACCACTTCCATACGGGTACTGGTGGTATTGTTGGCAGCATCGTGATACCAGTTCATATAGTTACCGGTATATAGCCACTTGGAGTTCCCTTGGTCACAACGAATAGTCCCGTCGTTCCCGTCACTTAATGATCTCCACCAATTCCAACGCCATTGCTTGAAATTTCCAAGTACCTTACCCACTGTATTTAGGGTGGTCACTTCATCGCTGCAGTTCGTTGAATCACTTTGGGTTAAAGCTGTCGCGTTGTGGCCATTATTCTTGCCATCGTATTTGGAGTTATAGATGTCACCAACTTTATAATCGCCGCTATAAACGGTAGTCGGGTTGTAAGGATTAAGAGTAATGTCAACTTTGCCACTCATACTGCCAGATGTGTCCATTATAAAAAGCACATTCGAGTTAACTCGATTCGCTTCGTCTATGGCGGTAGCACCATAAATTTCGGTATCATCTGCAAAACTTATTTGACTAAAACACAAGCAGGCTAATAAATAGCTGATTTTATTCATGTAGCTGACTCCTAATAAACCACTTGGAAGACTGATAGGGATTTATTATCCAGTAACAGGGTAGGGAACTTTGCATTCCAGTAATCTTTCAAAAAAAACTCAAAGGTAATAACCTTACCGCTTCTAATAACTTTAGGTGGTGTTGAGAATTTATATATTTTTTGAGTGCACGAATCACATTGGTATACATGAATGATTCCCGTGTTAGAGGTATTGTAAAATTCAACTTTAATGCTGCCCACTTCGATGGCAGTGTCCAGCGCTGTGACGCCATGAGAAACAGAACTCATAAATGAGATCAATATTAATCCAATAAAAAATTTCATTATTAATTCCTAGTTAACATTACCGGCTTGCTTCAAACCGTTTACGATGGCGCCCAGTGTTTGATCGTTGCTGGAAAATCGAAAGGTTGCGATACAATTATGATCAAATAAATACGCTTTATTTTGGCTTTCAACGCCCAGGTCATATCCACCTCGCCCGCCAGGGGCTTCTCGTACATATGCCCAGTCGATTGCAATAGAGTCTGACTTGGGTGGGATAGCGGAGCTTCGGGTACTGTCCCCAGCTGTAGTAATAGACGTTGTGAGCCTGTTATCTTTGGCCCCATTCATTGATGTGAGTAAGAAATTGCGATTACTCGAACCTGCGGCGTCCATAGAGTTGTAATATCGAATGTTAGCTTCCTGTTCGTTACGACACTCTTGATAGGTTAATGAGGTAAATAAACTATTGGCCACCATCTTACTTTGAATATTGCTGCCCTCTAGCGCATAGGCCACAACTAACGTGATAATAGTGAGGAGAATGAGTGAGACTATTAGAGTAGAGCCTTTTTGAGATTTCATTTGCATGCTCCTAGTTTTCACTGGCCGATTCAATTAAGTTGGGTAACTCAATGGTATTGCTGAATATGTTACGTAGGCTGCCATCGGTTATTTCAAGGTAAGGGGCGTCAAGTAAACTATAAGTTCGCTTTTTCTTTTTGGTCTGAATTTTATTGGTATCTGAGCTGTCTTGACTGGTGGTTAAAATGGCGATTCGAATGCTGCGTAAATATTCAAGGGCGTTGTCATCCATCATGGTATCGACGCTCACATAACGAGCCGTGAATTTATCTGTAGGAGTGGCAGCTAGCCCTACCTGAAATTCAAAAAGCTCTACATTATTTATGATGGTTACGGCGCCATCGAACCAGTTGTTATTAGAGTGATCGTAGGTGCGGCAACGTAGCTCACGCATGGTAGCGGCCACATTACTTACCCAAAATACATTCACATAAATACGTTTGTTATTTGGATCCCCCACCACGCGGCCGGTGCAGGAGCGCTTGGTGTCACCCGCGTTGACTAGGAATGGAATGCTTAATTTGTCGCCAAGTGCATCGTTAGGGTTATTTGCGGCACAAGCCTCAGATTGCGGGGTATTGGCACAAGTAACAAGTGTTTCAGCAGTCTTACCTGATGGAACAAGTAAAGGCGGGATATTGTTTGAAGTGAAATCGTCTTTGTAGCCCGCTTGGCGAATAAAATTACTCATGTATTCCATGGCAAAGCGTCCTGTTTCCTGGTTTTGGGACAATGCGCCAGAAAGAGACACGCTACGGTTGGTGGTGATGAATAAATTCATTAAACCCGCCATAACGACCAAGCCGATTAACGAAGATATCATGAGTTCGATGAGAGTGAAGCCGCCTTGTTTCTTCATTAGTTAAGCTCCACTACCATGCTGTAGCTATTCTTTTGGATGCGATTAGCATCAACGGAGCTCCCTTTTTTAATCTGTGTATCCCATTCAAGGTTTACATCATATTGAACGCAGTCGGCAAAGCCACTGTCGGTACTTACTCGAGTACTAAACAAGGTACAGTTTGATGATAACTTGGGGTTAGTCACAAAATCTGAAGGGCTATCAAAAATATTGCTGGAGATGCCACAAACCGTGATCCATTTGTCAAATTCGGCCATTTCGGTGGCGGAGCATGCTACAGCAGCCACTTCCGAACCATTTTTATAATATTCAGCACAGATAGCGGCCGGAGGCGTAGAGCAATCAGTATCGTCACTTAAAACATAGTCTCGCCTGCGGGCACCCTCGGAATTTGCCCGTATGCGACCCACGTAATCTTGCACTATCCACATGGCTTGGGATTGCTGTGCACTGTCTTGTGTTCCTTGTATAACCCGCATGAGCAAGATCCCTAAACCAGAAACCCCTATGGCAATAATGACAGCCGTTACTAGCACCTCTATCATGGCAAAGCCGTGTTGAGTGTTCTTTACGGACATACTCTAGTATCCTTCTTCAAAATGCCTGAAACCATTAATTCATAGCCAATGCGTTGCTTGCCTTTACACCCTTGATAATACATATCAAACCTTCCCAGTATTACGGCTTGGCCATTGGGTAGTATCTGCATGGGTGTATTTCTACTGAAGGTATCGCTAGTGAAAACAGGTGACCCAGGCAAGGTTTCAAAGGTATGCAGGGTTTCATTTAAATTGCTAATGGGGTTGGTTACTTCAATCAACCACCCCTTGGACCAATCCAGTGACGCGTCATTGTTATGAAATTTGGGCATGACACGTACGGTTGAATTGTATTTTCTGGCTTCAGTTCGAGCCAGTTGGATAGATTTTACAAAAAATGGTGCAACGGTCTTGATGCTATTGCTGGTTAATAAAGATTGCATGTTGGGTATGGCGATACTGACGATGATTGCCAAAATCACGGTACTTGCCATGAGTTCAATTAGGGTCATACCCTTTTGATTTTTTAGGTTTGATGATTTCATAAGTATCATTTAAATGCTGAGCGCTAATAATCCCTAATGAAACCGGACTAACGGTGGGTTTTCAAGGGCTCGAAGGGGGTGGGGAGGCCTTCATGTGAGTTTGCTCACAGTTTGTGCTCATGAACAGTGGACTTGTAGCAGGGGATTTTGGAGCTTTGCGTGGGTGCATGAAGATACAGGGAGGAGGCGGGTATCAATGCCCTGATATTACAGGCAACTTAAAGGGGCGAGGGCTGCATAAGGGGCTCCTCCGCTACTGAGGTAGCTATTGGTACGAATGCGCCCTTGGAAGCTAATGAC
>Ga0105348_1002366_pt1 | contig 11326 bp, 11 predicted proteins | sample EN8Hudsemesocosm_2_FD_83504 | JGI IMG/M metagenome (GOLD analysis project Ga0105348, IMG submission 83504) | Methane-oxidizing microbial communities from mesocosms in the Hudson Canyon - EN8C Hudson Canyon | ecosystem: Environmental > Aquatic > Marine > Cold seeps | place: Hudson Canyon...
CAGCACATTAGCCAATCTCGACCAGCCTTTAGCGACAATCAACCTAAAATTATTGTCAAAGATTCATTAGTGCAAATAAATGGTTTGTTTCGTCACGGATTTTTAATTGCACCGGTAGTACTAGAACAAGTGCTAAGTGTGGTCAATAATAAAGTTACGGGTAAAGAGCAAACATTGCCTTATAACCATTTATTATCGGTACAAATGTTACCTAGGCAAACAAGCTCCATACAAAGAAACTTTAAGCAAAGAAACAAAGAGGAAGCTATATCATGAATATTCATATCAATGGTCAGGCATATCCACTAGCTCACGAAACTAAAATAACCATTAGTTCTGCATTAACACTCTATTTTATTGAACCACAACAAAGCACTTTTGCCGTAGCACTAAATGGTGACTTCGTTAGTAAAGAAGATTATGACAAAACCTTTGTTAAAAACGGTGATAGTTTAGATGTGCTTTTGCCTATTCAAGGAGGTTAACGGTAATGCCACTAAATATTTATGGGCAAAACCTAGACAGTCGTTTACTTATTGGCAGTGCGCTTTATCCTTCTCCGCAAGTTATGAAGCAAGCCATTCTAGCTAGCGGCTCTCAAGTTGTGACTTTATCGTTGAAAAGGCAAAATCCAGCAGAGCAAGCGGGACAACAAATTTGGCGCTATCTACAAGATATAATAAAACAGGTGGATGGGTATTTATTACCGAATACTGCCGGTTGTAAAACCGCTAAAGAAGCGGTAACGTTGGCGAAAATGAGTCGAGAAATTTTTCAAACCGATTGGCTTAAACTCGAAGTGATTGGTGATGATTACAATTTGCAACCTGATCCTATTGAGCTTATAGATGCGGCTGAGCAGTTAATCAACGCTGGTTTTAAAGTGCTGCCTTATTGCACTGATGACTTAGTCTTGTGTCAACGCTTATATGATTTAGGTTGCCAAGTTATTATGCCTTGGGCTTCACCCATAGGCACTGGCAAAGGTTTAATGAATCCATACAATTTAGAAACGATACGTTTGCGATTACCCGAAGCAACGTTGATTTTAGATGCGGGCATAGGGAAGCCTTCTGATGCTTGTTTAGCAATGGAAATGGGCTATGACGGAGTGTTATTAAATAGTGCCGTAGCCTTAGCAGATAATCCCGTATTAATGGCTAAAGCATTTAGCCAAGCATTACAGGCTGGTGAGCAAGGTTATGTTGCTGGAATTATGAAACAAAGACAAACGGCCCACCCGAGCACCCCGACACTTGATACACCATTCTGGCACCAACAATGATAGCTAAAAAACCGATAATTTGGACTATTTCTGGTAGTGATTGCTCAGGTGGTGCTGGTATTGCTGCAGATATAAAAACGGGCCATGGTTTGGGTGTTGAAGTATGTACTTTAATTACCGCTAATACCGTACAAAACTCAACTCAGCTGATGTCAGTTAACCCTGTTTCGGTTGCTATTTTGCAGCAGCAAGTTGATGCGCTTATCAATGACAAACCGCCATCGGTCATCAAAATTGGTTTATTAGCAACACTTGATCAAGTGGTGTGGTTAACTACAACACTGGAGTATTTAAAACGAAAGTTACCGAAATTAAGTGTCGTTTATGATCCGGTTGGTCAAGCCAGTGTTGGTGGGAATTTCAATGCCATATCGCTCAGTAATTTAACGCAGTTATTACAACAAGTCGATATAATCACGCCAAATTTAATCGAAGCTAGTGCACTAGTAAGTTCTCCTTTTCCAGCGAAGGGAAAACAACTTATTGCAGAGTTACTTGCCAAAAAAATCTATCAAAAATTTGCCATTAACAGCATTATTATCAAGGGCGGCCATAGCAATGATAGTGAGCAATGTGTTGATTATTGTTATCATCAATTGAACCAATTAAAACAAGATAATCAAGAGAGAAATCATCAGGCCATTAGCTATCAGCTTAGTTCACCTCGAATTGCCAGTAATTATAGCCATGGCGGTGGTTGTAGCTTTGCCAGTGCCTTAGCTTCATTTTTAGCCTTAAACTACTTGGTACGTGACGCTTTCACTCTAGGTAAGGCTTTTATCAATCAAGGTTTTGTGGCAACACAGCGATTATCCGCTGCGCAGCATCATGATTATTATGGCGCCTTTGAACAATTAACTTGGCCATTTAAATCAACAAAAGCAACAGGAACGACAAACACTTTTGTGCACGTTGTTGACGAAATCAATCAACAATATCAAACCTTACCTGCATTTAAGTCGGTCAAATTACAGGGTGAAAAACTCGGGCTTTACCCTGTTATCAATTCAATCGCTTGGCTAAAACGTTTGTTACCACTGGGATTAAAAATAATTCAGTTAAGAGTGAAAAACTTAAGCCAAGATGAACTTGAACGAGTGATCATTGAAGCGGTGAATTTGGCAAAAGATTATGATACTCGGTTATTTATTAATGATTATTGGCAGCTAGCGATTAAACATGGTGCCTATGGTGTTCATATAGGACAAGAGGATTTATGTGCAGCCGATTTAGCACAAATTCAACAAGCCGGTTTACGTTTAGGTATTAGCACTCATGGCTGTTATGAATTTTTACTAGCGCAACAATTACAACCCTCGTATTTGGCGGTTGGCGCTATTTTCCCAACAAAAACCAAAGATATGACTGGGCAGATTCAGGGGGTTGAGAATTTACGTCAGCTATTGGCACTGAGGCCTAAAATGAAAGAACTGCCAATCCCAGTAGTGGCTATTGGCGGTATTCACTTAAGCCGTGCGCCAGAAGTACTAGCTACTGGCGTAGATAGCATTGCCGTTGTTACCGCAATTACACAAGCAAAAGATCCAGAACAAGCGGTAGCTGAATTAGTTGCTTTAACCGTGTCATGTTAACCACTTAGCGACACTGATATTGGCCTTTAACATATTAACCTGTTGCTGATATTTTTCTTTTAAATAAACACCAAAAGTATTTACGTAGTGGTCTAATTGCATTGAAAAGTTAACTGCAAGCAATCGTGCAAATGGTGCAAATGGTGCACTATTTTAAGGCATTACCCAGTTAAAACCCCTAAGCTAAATCAAGCAAATGTAAAAGCCTGCTTGCAACTAAGGACTAATAACTATTTTAGATTGCCACTCTAGCCAGTCTTCATCAAGTTCTTGATGTAAAGGAAAACTATTAACTTGTGTTTCATCGCCTGTAACTTCAAGTTCAGGGCTAGCAAATGCAATTCCACCAGCAATCAGGGTTTCAATTGATTCAGAGTCAATATTAATCCCGGTAAAAATTCCCGCTTCAATATTAATGCCGCTGGTATTCCAAAACTTACTTCCTCTATTTACAAGTGGTGCATAGCGCTTAGCAATATTAATGAAGATATCCACAGTATCAGCAACTTGTGATAAATCAATACCAATCACCTCCCCTACTTTTACCTGACGATAAAGCACTGGATTACCAATACGTACAGAACCTAAGCGTTGTGAAGTTAACTTAATATTTAAACCATAAGGTAATTGCTTAATGGTTGGCGGCAACTCAAGTGCTTCGAACACTGTTTGTTGCATACCTGCATTGTCGCTAGGTAAGAGTGCGATAAAAGCACCTTCGAGTAATGATGCTACATTTTTTGAACCGACTAGGCCTATTTCTGGCTCAACTACCCAAAAACTGACGCCTTGTTTTGCAAATTTTGCACCTATATCATTTAACAAAACTAACGCGGTTACACCATCGTCATCATTAAAAACCAAGCGCGTTACAGAGCCAACTTTTTGTCCTTGATAAACAACCTTAGTTTTTACTTTCAAGCCTGTAAAATCATTAAAATGAATACTGATAGCTAAACCTGCATTTTTTGCTTGTTCAAAATGTTCGAATAATTCAAAACTATCTAACTCTTTAACATCAACTGGTGACTTTCTGGTATCAGTTGGATTATAAAAACTAATTCCACCTCGCATAACAGCATCTACTGACTCCGTTTTAACAACAAAGTCACCTAAACCACCACTGAGCATTATGCCACTGGCATTATAAAAGCGTGTATCTGCTCGTATTAGCGACTTATGCTCATCATCAATGGTTAAATTTATACGAACTTTATCTGCATCTTTATCTAAAGTGATATTATCCACTTGCCCAACGACAACACCTCGATAACTAATGCTGCTCCCTGCTGTAGCTACACTTGCACTGTTTGTCACCAAGCTTAATTGTAAACCAGATGCACTTGGATATTTAGCTGGAGGCGAGGTTAATAAAACGAAATTATTTTTAACTTCTTGATTTTTTTTATTAAGATTAAAAGTTATATAAGAGCCACCTAACAACGCATCAATATCTGTAGCACCAGATAAACTAAGGTGAGGCTTTGCCAACCAAAATTGAGTACCTTTACGCAAAATTTTCTCATATTCAGGCAACAATCCAAGATATAGTTTACTTTGATCTCCTTCAACCTCAATATTGTGAATAGCGCCAATTTCAACACCCCGATGCAAAATACGTGTATTGGTATTAATTTTCTCATTAGCAGAAATAACTAAGGTAAAACTTGTACGCTGCTTTGCTAACTTTTGATTAGCAAAGAGATTAAATTTGTCCCCGTTTACAACAGGTTTATCAACACCTTCATTATCAACATTAACAAACGAGATTCCGCCCGTTAAAATGCTTTGCAGGGATTGGGCTTCTATATCAACACCTAAAAGATTTGCTTTTATTTTCATTCCTGAATTGTTATAAAAGTGACTTGTTGAAGTAACATAGTGTTGATACTCCCTTTGAACATGAATATGAATTAAATGCTGCTCTGCACCAACAGTATCAACAGCTTGAACACTACCAATAACTTGTTGTTTAAAATATATTTTACTACCCACCTGTAATGAATGTCGATCATTAGACTCTATAACTAGATGTAAGCCTGGCTCAGTATATCGATACGGAGGTTTCGCATTATAAACTGAGAATTTGTTTGTTGGCTCACCTTGTAGAGAAGGACGAATACTGATGTAAGTGCCTGTTAATAAGGTTTTTGCGTTCGAAATTCCAGTAAGGTCAATGTGAGGAGACACTAAGAAGAATTGTGATTGCTGTGTTAAATAAGGAACAACACGAGGATTGACTTTCGCCTTAGCTGTAATTTTTCTGGTTTTTGGATCTATTTTACTAAAAGACTCGATACTGCCTATGGTTAAGCCTTGATATAAAATAGCAGCATTATGATTAATACCTGAATTCCAGTCTAAAGTAAGCTCAATTTCATGACCCGTTTCTGCTGATTGAAAGTCAGGATGCAAAGGAAAAGTGTGACCATTTTTGGCTGGTGATAATTTTTCTTGATAGCTTAGTGTATCAACCGCAATTCCACCGCCAATAATAGAAGCTAACGAATCAGTATTTATTTTTATTCCAGCAGTTATTGATGCCGTAACTTGTACCCCACTTGTATTCCAAAAAAGTGAGTTTTCTTTTACTAAATGAGCATATTCTTGTTCAATAAAGATATTAATATTAATATCTTGGTTATCTTCAACGTAGTGATAACCGGTTACATAACCGATAGGAATTTGTTTAAAAGTTATAGGAGAGTTTTCACTAATCGATCCTAGTACGCTAGTTTGTAAAGTTAGGTGCAGCCCCGGCGTCGTCATATCTAACTGTGGAGCTTCATTCAAGGCAACAAAATGATTTTGGCTTTCAGTATCTTCATTGGTGTCAGGAATAATGTGAATATAACTGCCTGATAATAAAGTATCTAAACCAGAAACACCTTGCAAGGAAATATCTGCACTAACCAACCAAAACTTCGTATTTTCAGTAAGATAATCTGCAAACGATTTTGACATTTCAACTTCAGCGATGACCGATTGTAAATCATCAGAGGGCACAACTTTACTAACGATACCTGTCACAAGGCCTTTATAACGTATCTCTGTTTTTTTCGGAATAATACCTGCACCATTTTCAAACTCAATAGTGATGAAAACCCCTTGTTCTGATAGTGCCTTAATCCCTAACCAACCACCAAAAATCAAAGCAATAAAAGGAACAAACCAAATAATTGAAATACCTTGACGCGGTACAACTTCTGGAGATGCTTTTCGCCTATCAACTCTAATATTCGATTTATCCGCTGTCATTTTCTTCCCTATTTCCCAGTGAATCATTCATTTTTTTTATCCCACAGCAACCTAGGATCAAAGCTATTTGCAGCTATCATTGTAAAAATTACCGTTAAGGTAAAATAATTAATCGCGGGCCCTGCTGCAACTGACGTTACAAAGCCGAGTTCAACTACAGCCACCAATAATGCCACCACAAAAACATCAAGCATCGACCATGGCCCTAAAAATTCTAAGACATGATAAAATTTACTGTGCTTGTCTGGTCGTAACCTTATACCCGTATATGCACGGTAAACCAGTACAAATAAACCTATAATTTTCAGTAACGGTACAATAATACTCGCTGTGAAAATAATGGCAGCTATTGGATATAGACCTTGATCAACAAACTGACCAATTCCTGAAAGTATGGTTGATGGATCACCAATACCCAAAGAATATATAATCATAATAGGGTAAAGGTTTGCTGGAATAAAAGCTATTAATGCCGCCATATTCCACGCTAAAGTATATTGTAAACTATGAGGTTTACGTTGATAAAACATTCCATAGCAGCGAACACACTTAATCTTTCCCCGTTTGTCCGCATAACTTCGCAGCGTATTAAGTTTATGACATTTAGGGCAAAGAGCAAGATTGCTGTTTTTCGCTGTATTAATCGACAAACTCATCCTCCAGCTTTTGCCAAATGTAATCAGGATCTAACGCAACAGAGGCCATAGTAGAGCTAATAAGCCAAAGAATAAAAGCTAACAATCCCATATTCACTGACAGCTCAGTATCATCAATTAACTTATACATAGAAACAACAATCCCTAACATAAATACATTAAGCATTGCCCAGTTATCTAAATAATGGAAAGCACGAAAAAAATGCAATAATGACGGCTTTAATTTACTGAATTTAAAACAGTAGGTTATATAAAAAGAACCCAATAATCGTACAACAGGCACCGCAATGGCAAATAAAAACACTAAAACGGCGATCATCAAATAACCACGTTCAATAAGTACGATAATACAGTCAAGTAATGAGGCATGATGATATTGACCAGCCAAAGTCACCCCCATGATAGGGAGTAAAATGGCGGGTACTAGTAAAAATATACCCGCCATTGACCAATGATAACTGCGTTCAATTGAATCAACTTTACGCTCTGCCATAGTACTACCACAACGAGTGCATTTCACGCTTTGGCCTTGCTTTAATTCAGGCTTGTCATATAGAGCATCACACTGTTGGCAGGCTATTAATTGCTTAGTATCGATATTGGATCCATTCAAATGTAGATAATCATAACAAGTATTTTAGGAGATAAAATAAAAGAGTCAAAAACACTATAAACAAAAAAGCAGCAATAAATGCTGCTTTTTTAAAATATGAATAAATAGTTCTCTACTATTTAAGTGAAGACATGTATTTCACTAACTCATTAATATCACTATCAGATAGTTTTATAGCAATATTACGCATCATCTTATTATTGTCATTTCCACGACTACCGTCTCGGAAAGTTGTTATTTGCTTTTTCAAGTAATCGGGGTTTTGACCTGCAAGCGCAGGAAACCCTGCTTGAGCCATACCTTTACCTTTAACACCATGACAAGCTACACAAGCAGTAATACCTTTTTGAGCATCACCACCAAAATATAATTTATGACCAACTTGACTAGTTTCTCCGGTTCCTTTAGTCACTTCTTGAACCGCATAATATGCTGCTAAATCATCCATATCCGTAGCACTTAAACCAGCAACCATACCAACCATTACAGGATCAACACGAGCGCCTGATTTAAAGTCGGCTAACTGTTTAGCAAGATAAGTAGCACTTTGGCCAGCTAACTTAGGGTACATTGGCACTAAGCTGTTGCCGTCAGTGCCATGACAAGCAACACACATTGCCGACTTTTCTTGACCCGATTTTACATCACCAGCATAAATAGCCTTAGCAGATGTTGCCGTTACAACTTCAACATTAGCGGCAGGAGTAGAAGCTTCTGTTGTTGAAGTAGAATCGTCAGAACTAACAGCAGCTTGTTCACCACCACGTGATTGACTTGAGAAATACGCACCTAAATCAGCCATATCTTGTTCAGACAGGTTAGCAGCCATCGGCGCCATCATCATATCGGTACGAGCACCTGATTTAAAATCCGCTAACTGTTTTGCAATATAAGCAGATTGTTGACCAGCTAGGTTAGGGTAAGTAGGGGCTGGGCTTATACCTGTGGCGCCGTGACATGCTCCACACATAGCAGACTTAGCCTTACCTGCTTCAGCATCTCCCTGTACAGCCGATGCTGTATTGAACATACTTGCTCCTAACAAGAGTGAAAATATTATTTTTTTCATTAAATTGCTCTCTGCTTATCGTTAACTAAATGTGTAATGTTAAATTATGATGGATTTACTTTTAAAATAAATCTCAAAAAGTGACGGCATTTTACACTAATCTATGCGGCGTGTAACATTATCTGAGAAAAATTCATTGAAAAAACACACTATTTAGCATTTTTGCTAATTATTTTGATAATAAATAAACAAGAATAACGCTATAATAGCAGTATATTTTTATTCTGAGTTAAGCCCTTGTCTTCTACCACTATACATTTAAGCAAAGCAACTTTTACCATCAGCGCACCAGACATTCGAAAATTACCAGAAGATAGCGGTATAGAAGTCGCTTTTGCTGGCCGTTCAAATGCAGGTAAATCAAGCGCATTAAACACCCTAACAAATCAAAAAAGTTTAGCTCGTACCAGTAAAACTCCTGGCCGTACGCAACTTATTAACGTATTTGAAATTGGAAACAACAAACGCTTAATTGACTTACCCGGTTACGGTTTTGCCAAAGTACCATTAGAAATGAAAAAGAAATGGCAAAAAGCTTTGGGTGAATACCTAGAGAAACGTGAAAGCCTCAAAGGTTTGGTTGTATTAATGGATATTCGTCATCCGTTAAAAGATTTAGACATGGATTTAATTCAATGGGCTGCCGATAGCGAATTACCCGTTTTGGCCTTACTAACCAAATGCGACAAATTATCGCAAGGTAAACGTAGTACAGAAGTACTTAAAGTAAAAAAAGTATTGGCACCTTTAAATGCCGACATAAAAGTTCAGGCATTCTCATCACTTAAACGTACGGGCTCTGAACAAGCAAATACTATTATTTGTGATTGGTTTTCAGAAGAGCCTGATCAAGAAATAATTGACTAGAAAATGTAAAATCTACCCCTTAATTAGGGGTAGATTTTATCCTTTTAGTCTCTTCGATTAACTCCATTAGACCGAATTTTATTCACATTTAAGTTCATTAAATGTCGAAGCACATAACGAAAAAGAACTTTTTTAACCCCTGAGAGGTTACTACCGTGACTTGAGTAAAAGTCATCTGGCTGAGTATATTCACCAAAATCATCTGCTATTCCCTCACTTTGTATATAAGTGTCTTCTCCTTTCCAGTCAATATCTGGTGCAGCAAGACATTTAGTTGCAATACCAAAGCCTGAAAATCCTTCACTTTGATTAGCAAAACTATGTTGAATTTGTTTTAGGTATGCTTGGTCAATGATATAACCTTCCAAATTAACCCAGCGACCATTCTGATAAACTTCAACCCAACTGTGGATAATACGTTTTGGCGCAAAGAAAAACAGATAATTGGGAATTGCACCACGCTGTAATTCATTAAAAATAGTAAAACCATGGAAGCGTGTTGATACTCCAAGGGCACGTAACAACGCAATTAATAATGTTCCTTTTGTATTACATTGCCCGTAACCATCTTTAAGCACTTGGCTTGCTGATAAGCGATCATCTGCGTTATAGCCAAAGCGAACTTCATCACGTACATAATTATAAATTTCACCAATAACATCGAATTGTGACAAAAGGCGCCAATTTCTTTGTTCAATTAACGTTTGAATCTTCGGGTGATTAAAGTCCAACATCGGGGTTTCAATTAGAAAATCTTTGGATAAACTAGTCATGACTTCGTTTTCCTTTAACTGATGCAAATAAAGAAAATCCAGCCAGCAAAAAAATGGGGTGTAAAATAAAGCCATGGAATATAGATATATCTGCAATACTTCCATGAATTAATGTTGCCAAAACAACTATTAACGAAATAATAGTTAAAATCGAGGTGTTTATTTTCTGTTTCATAGGTAATTCCTGCTCAATGAATATACCTATAGAATAATCAATCGCTCAACAGGAAACTTGAATAAACTGGCTAACTTTTATTAAAAAGAGTAAGCGCTTGCCTAATTGACATACCAAAGCTATTTCGAAATGTTCGACTTAAATGGGCGCTATCTGAAAAGCCAGCCAGATGAGCCGCATTAGTAGCAGAGTTATTATTTATCATCGCTTGAATCGCACACATCATTCGTCGCCATAATAAATAAGGTCGCCAAGCAATACCTAACTCTTCTCTAAATAAATGCAGAAAACGACTTTCCGATAAAGCCAATTGACTAGCGACCTCTGCAGCTCGCCAATTTGATGGTTTGATGCAATCACCGTGTAAACATTGATTTAATTCAGATAATAGTTGTTGAATGCGTTTGTCCTTCACAGTGCTTTTATTTGTAAGTAAGGATTGATTCGTGAATTCTAACGATCTAAAAAGAGGAGTTAAAAGTTCAGTTAAATCTTCTGCTTTTGTAGGAGGTTTCACTGATGCAGAAAAAGATGAGCTAAAAGTCTTGAATGATTGTCCTGCTAATTTAACAGATAACTCTCGCCCTAAATCACTCTTGGGCTCGCTCAAGATCACCCAACCTTCTGACATTTGAAGTTGATGCTCAACTTTTGAATCGACAATTACTAACGTTGATATATCATTTTCATTTAAGCTACAAAGCGAATTACTTTTAGGCCATATCACTTGTATCGCATGGTGACTATGGGGAGCAGCATCGAAACTTGAACCATATATAATGACGACACCTGGTTGAATCCAAACAGTAGCTTTAATCACACAACTTGCCCATTAAGTGAAGATAGATTTATATGTTGTCACAAGAAGCAATGACTGGCTATAACTTTACATTTGCATGCAAACATCAAATTTTAGGCAAAAAAAACCAGTAGCAAAGGCTACTGGTACATGTAAGCTATGGGGAAGCTAGAATAAAATTATTACAATAAGCGTTCGTTAGGGAACAAAACCATTATAGAGCAACAACTCTATAAATG
>Ga0105348_1002367_pt1 | contig 11319 bp, 9 predicted proteins | sample EN8Hudsemesocosm_2_FD_83504 | JGI IMG/M metagenome (GOLD analysis project Ga0105348, IMG submission 83504) | Methane-oxidizing microbial communities from mesocosms in the Hudson Canyon - EN8C Hudson Canyon | ecosystem: Environmental > Aquatic > Marine > Cold seeps | place: Hudson Canyon...
ACTTTGAAGGGTTAACTGTTCTTAAAGCGAGTAGTCATAATTCGGCCTCAGGGCTTTTTAGGGAGCAAACAGTTGATATCAAAACCTACCCCTTTTTAAATTGGCGTTGGCGTGTTGAAGAGCCGCTTCCCCCTTTAGATGAAACCCAAAAGCAGGGCGATGATTATGCGGCAAGAATCTATGTTATTGTGTCTGGCGGCTTGTTTTTTTGGCGTACTAAAGCCTTAAATTATGTATGGTCCAGCCGAACAGAAAAAGAGTCGGTTTGGCCTAATGCTTTTGCACTAGGCAATGCTCAGATGATCGCTGCTAGAACAGCGAGAGATCCTGCAGATGTTTGGTTTGTTGAGAAAAGAAATATCTATGAGGCATTAAAGCAGTGGTTAGGCCATGAAGTAAGTGAAGTTGATGCAATTGCTATTATGACAGATACTGACAATTCCGATGGAAAAGCAACTGCATTCTATGGGGATATTTATTTTTCAAAAGAATAGCTCGCTGTGAGTATTTTTTACCTCAAGTACCTATAAGGTGATCCAAAGTGATCTCAAGAGATTTCACCCCGTCTCTTCCTGCTATTTTTACTTCATACATCATTTTGTCTGCTTCGGCGAGTAAACCTTCGACAACTTTTTCAGGTGAGCCCTTGTAAGGTTCTGAGTAGTTCAAACTGATTACACCAAAGCTAGCAGTTACTTTTATTGGCTTGTTGTCTGTCTTAATTTCAATCTCTTTAATGGCATTACACAACCTTGTTGCAAGTGATTTTGCGAATTCCGTATCAGTGTCATGAAGCAAAATGACAAACTCTTCTCCACCATATCGGCAGATTAGCTCACCGTTACGGCAGGTTTCTTTACTAGTAGAGGCGATAGCTTTAAGTACTTGATCTCCGATGGCATGGCCATATTGGTCATTCACATCTTTGAAATGGTCAAGATCAAATAACAGTAATGAAATAGGGCGTTGATGACGAATAGCGTTGGCAACTTCCTCAATCGCTCTTTCTGTAAAGGCGCGTCGATTAAGAAGTGTGGTTAGATAGTCTTCTCGTGCAAGCTTTTCGAGTTTGTTTTGGCTAGCCTGCAATTCAGCCGTGCGTATTAACACTTTTGATTCAAGTTGTTGAGTGAGTGTATTTAAGGCAATTTGTTGCTGCCAATCCTGAACTAAGTAAATCATTAAGGAGGCCAAGGTGAATAGGATCAATCCCCATTGGCCCGCATGCCCAATCCAGGTAATTAAACCATGGGCACTTAGCATATCAAGTAGTAGTGAAATAAATAATGTCAGGATGCCAAAAGCCATTAAAATTCCAGGCAAGCCTTGCTGGTAAAATAGTTTTTTGCAGCCTGAAAGTAAAGCCAGTACCAGAATAATAAATAGCACATCAAAATAAGGGTAAGCATTCACGAAATTGAATGTAGTGAATGCGGATAAAGCGGCTACACCTAAAGCAAAAACAAGCGTAATGATTAATACCTTGCGTGCAATGGCTGGGGGCGTTTCTTTCAGCCAGGCTAAAACAATAATGGATAAAAAAGCAGGAATAAGAAAATAACTAAATGCGGCGACGTAGCGCCAAAATAAAGGCTCAAATAATACCACTTGACTGAGTTCATTTTCTGAAAACATCATAATAGCCAAGTTAAATGACAGCATTCCGGTTGAAACAGCGACCGCTCTGTCTTTTTTTATCGTGCCCATAATAGTACTGATGATACCGACTAAGAGTACAACCAGAATGAAAGAAAGGCCCGCGATACCACTGCCATAGATTTCATCTAGTAAGTTGAATCGGTTTCCAATAGACGCCTCGCCAGAAAGGCCGATTGAGGGGTAATCAGAGAAAATACGAAAATAAAGGGTGTGCTGATCATAATCGTTTGGAAGATGAAAAATATGCCAAGGCCAGCCTTCAAAACGGCTGTTTCCCTGAGCATCAATTTTACCAAAATGATAGATTTCCTGGCGTTTATGAAAAACTTCCATGGTGAGGTCAGCGGCGCTGATAAATAAGTAGGGGTCTCGCCAGTTGCCTGAAGGTAAGTCAATTTTTACCCATAGGATGTTCTTGCCTTGTCGTCCCTGCAGGTTTTCTGGGAATTCAGTTTTTGTCCATTTTGCCTGATGATATTGCCACTGACCGGATGTCTGGTCTTTAGGAAGGTCTCCCCAATGATAAAACCAATTGCCCCGGAGTACTTGAGGGCTGGTGTCTTGGAGCTCAGTCTCTGCCCAGCTTGAGCTTGAGAATAAAAGACATAACCATAATGTGGTCACTGTAATTGGTCGAAAAAAATTCATGGAGATAGGTATTTGTATTTTGAGTTTTTATTTGTATAGGGCGTACAGCTTAGTAGTATAGCAGCACAATGAAATATGAGCATGACTAATTTATTGTGTATTCTCTATACTGGCAAACACTTTTGCATGTCAATGACTAGCTTTAGCGGCATACAATTTCGTATCCTATACTTCAAATAATATAAAATAAGGAGTTAAGTAATGACGCTACTCGTTTTAGGCTTATGCCTATTTATTGCCATCCATCTATTTCCTGCTTTTCAAGCACAACGTACGGCACTGATTGAGCGCTTTGGCGAACTTAAATATAAAGGCCTTTTTGCGCTGGCGTCAATTGCCAGCTTTGCGTTGATTCTAATCGGTAAAGGGAGCGCGCCTTTTGTTGAAATCTGGCAGCCGCCCCAGATGCTTGCATTCGTGACCAAACTACTCATGCTGCCTACGATGATTTTGTTGGTTGCAGCTTATATCCCTTCTAACTTTAAACGAAAAATTCGACACCCTATGTTAATGGCTGTGAAGGTTTGGGCCTTAGCACACCTGTTAATTAATGGTGATTTAGCCTCTATTATTTTGTTTGGTTCATTCCTTGTTTTCGCGATTTTAGCAATGATTAGTGCAAATAGGCGCGCTGAATGGAAAAAGCCGGAAGAGAAAAGTATCTTTTTAGATATTCTGGTGATATTGATTGGTGGTGTTGTTTACGTAGGTGTTGGGATGCACCACCTACAATTGTTTGGTGTGGCGATCATGTAATGGTCAGATTATAAATAAACTTAAATAGGTACCAACATGAACCTGTTCTTTTTTATCTTAAGTCTAGTGAGTATTGCGTTTACCATTAATGTGATACGGCCTTTGTACCAGCATCCGAAATGGATAGTGCCCAGCTTTCTGTTTGGTTGGTTGGTGGGGGAGTTAGCGATTCATATCGTATTGGCTCAACTATTTATGATGTCGTGGTTTATCTTCTTCGGGGTGGTGAAAGGTTTTTGGGGGGCGACGGGCGTTGTGTTATTTTTTTCCTCCTGGATGATGCTCGCTTACCACTACTTCTCAGGCTATAAAGCCAAGGTCCTGATGGACCGTATTGTGATGCCTCATCGCGAAAAAGAAGATTTAAGCTCTTGGAGTCGTCATGTTGAGCTTGATATGACACGCCTGTTACTGCCTTTTTCCAGTTGGAAATCCGATGAAGTCAACACCATTAAAAATGTGGTTTATCAGGAAGTGGACGGCTTTCATTTAAAACTTGATATTCGCCATAATAAAAATATGGAACGAAACGCACCTGTTCTATTGCAAATACATGGCGGAGCCTGGACGCATGGTTATGGCAGTAAAAATGAGCAAGGCGTACCTTTAATGGTTGAAATGGCAAAACGTGGTTGGGTGAGTGTTGCTATTGACTACCGGCTTTGCCCTGCCGCTGCTTTCCCTGAGCATATTATTGACTGTAAAAGAGCGCTGGTTTGGGTCAAAGAGCATATACGAGAATATGGTGGCAACCCGGATTATATCGTAGTAACCGGTGGCTCAGCGGGTGGGCACTTATCCTCCTTGCTTGCTTTAAGTGCAAATGAGGCTGCATTTCAACCCGGCTTTGAAGATAAAGATACCACCGTACAAGGCTGTATTCCTTTTTATGGCATTTATGACTTGTTGGATCAGCAGAAGCTACAACGTAGCCTTGGTCTTGACATTATTTTGCGCAAAAAGATAATAAAGCAGACAAAAAAAGAAAATGAAGCCTTGTATCGCCTAATGTCTCCGGTGACACACGTCAATAAAGATGCGCCACCCTTTCTCGTGATCCATGGTGACAAAGACTCACTGACCTCTTTAGGTGAAGCGCAATACTTCGCTAGCCTTTTGGACGAAAGCTCCACCCAAACAGTTGAGTTTGCAGAAATAACCGGGGCACAACATGCCTTTGATATTTTTAGCTCGGTACGTAGTGATTATGTATTGTTTGGTGTAGCCGAAAGAATGTGCCAATGGCACCGGGATTTTGAGGGTAAATTGAGTAGCGAAAGTTGAGTATTCATCTCCAGGTATTGAAGGTCTTGAATCTGAAACTTATTTAATGGGCGTTGAACATGTTCGAATTGGGTAATGAAGCAGAGGCTAGTTGCTTTAGTTTGACTTAATCAAAATCAGCTTCGCGAATAACGGCTAAGAATTCTTCACCAAACTTTTTGAGTTTTTGGTCACCCACGCCCGATATTTCCAATAAAGATTTATCGTTGTTCGGTCGATGTTCAAGCATCTCTCGTAGCGTAGCATCATGAAAAATCACATAGGGGGGTACGCTTTGCTCTTCAGCCATTCGTTTTCTGCATGCTCGCAGAGCATGCCAAAGTGGTAAGTCTTTTTCTTCAATATCATCCATAACACGGGGGCGGCGGCTTTCTTTTCGAGCTTTTTCAGCCGTCTTAATTTCATGGCGCAGTTCTAAGCTTACTTCGCCACGCAAGACAGGGCGACTTTTTTCAGTGAGTGTTAATACGCCATAGCCTTCTGCGTCGACCGCTAACAGCCCTCGTGCAATAATCTGTCGCATAATGGTACGCCATTCATTCAGGCTATATTCTTTGCCAATACCATAGGTTGAAACTGACTGATGGCCAAACTGGCGAATTCGCTCATTATTTGAGCCGCGTAATACATCAATAATATAGTTAGCACCAAATCGTTGGCCGGTACGAAAGACACACGAAAGCGCCATTTGTGCTGGAGTGGTTGCATCCCAGGTTTTTGGTTGTTCGATACAGTTGTCGCAGTTTCCGCAGGGTTCTGCTAGCTCATCACCAAAATACCGCAGCAATACTTGGCGTCGACAAGTGACAATCTCACACAGGCCAAGTAATGCGTTAAGGCGTTGCTGCTCAAGACGTTTGAACTGTTCATTGCCGTCAGACATTTGCGCCATCTGCTTCAACTTTACAACATCTTCAACACCATAAAGGAGGAGGGCTGTTGCGGGGGCACCATCACGCCCAGCACGGCCGGTTTCCTGATAGTAAGCTTCGATGCTTTTAGGCATGTCCATATGTACAACAAATCGTACGTCGGGTTTATCTATGCCCATACCGAATGCAATGGTCGCAACAATAATCACATTTTCTTCGCGCAGGAACCTATCCTGGTTGCTTTTTCGTGTCTCTGCTGGGAGGCCCGCATGAAAAGGCAGAGCGTTGTAACCACGCAGACTTAGCCACTCGGCGAGGTCATCAACTTTTTTTCGCGACAAACAGTAGATAACACCGCAATTACCTTCTTGTTCATTTTTCAAAAAATGTAAGAGTTGATCGCGAGCTTTATTTTTTTGTGTAATACGATATTGAATGTTTGGGCGGTCAAAACCACAAACAAAATGGTGTCCATTGTGTAGGCTTAAGCGTTCAATAATTTCTTGCTGGGTGCGTTCATCGGCTGTTGCCGTAAGTGCAATTTGTGGAACAAGGGGAAATGTTTCACGTATACAGGATAGCCCCAGGTAGTCTTTACGAAAATCATGACCCCATTGCGATACGCAATGAGCCTCATCAATGGCAAATAAAGCGATATGACAACGCTGTAAAAGTCTGATTGTTCGTTCCTGTAATAAACGTTCAGGAGCGATGTAAAGCAAGTCAATGTTACCTTCTAGCAGCGCTCGCTCAGTATCTTGTACTTGTTGATAAGAGAGTGTTGAATTAAGGAAGTTAGCCCGGACACCGACTTCATGTAAGGCTTGTACTTGGTCTTGCATCAGGGCAATAAGTGGAGAAACCACAATGCCCACGCCGTCTCGAACGAGTGACGGGATCTGAAAACAGAGTGATTTTCCGCCTCCCGTAGGCATAACAACGAGCACGTCATTACCTTTACAAATACTGTTTACAATTCTTTCTTGCTCTCCTCTAAAGGACGTGTAGCCGAAGGTGTGTTTAAGTACGTCGAGAGGGGTCATAATGCCAGCTTGTTAGAAATTAAGTGTGAATTAAATCATGTAACGAGCTTTTGTAAAACAAAATTTGGGGCTGACTTTGTATTTGTGTCTCTTTGACTGTGCTTGAGGAAGCCTTAAGCATAAAAAAGACAAAAAAAAGCGGTGACTTGATGCCGAAAGATCAAATCACCGCCTGAAAGTAGGGCCTTGTAGGGAGGCCCCAGGTAGACAACTAAGGATGAAATACTGTGAGCAAAAAGGCCTGAAGTTTTTTGCTCAAGGTATTTCACCTCGATGAAATGTATCTTAGGGATAGGTGGGGCTTAATTTGATCGTCCAAAAGGATTAAGCCCAGGCGTATCGGGCTTAAAATGTGATGCTTGTCACAAAATATTGATATGGCGTGATAACCGCTGCTGTATTTATAGGCGCAGCAGAAGTAATTATAACGCTACTGAATGAAAATCAACTCGAACGCAAGCGAAGTGCAATAGTAGACAAAACTGCTGCGGCACGGGCTAAAATTGAGGGTGAGTTCAATTCTGTTGTGGCACAGTAAATTTGGCCACTTTGTGGAGTTTACTGGACGAAATGGTGAGTATTAGTAACAAGCAGAATATTGATTGTTTGATTCAACCTCTACCGACGTCGTGTAAAAGACACCTTCTCTCTAATCTTATCGTATTCTTGATTAGATCGGATTTTATGTAACTCTATGTTGAAACTATCTCTAAGCTTCTCGTTGCTGAAAGCCACATACCACCATAAGGTATTATTTGGTAATGGGTTGAAAAGTATATCTGTATCCACGTCTCTTTTACGTTGTTGAAAGGAGGGGGCGAGCACATTGACCCACCATTTTAATAAGGTATCGTCTATGATTATGACCTCGCACTTTTTAGACAGCCAATAACGAACCTGTGCTTCTTGATGGGGAAACTCTTTATAATCACTAAAAGTGGAAATCTGGTCTGCGAATTCTGTACCAAGATTCTTTGCTGCGTTTTGCCATGCACAGACTGACCGGCCCTTTAAATCCGCGTAATTATTAAATTTAATTTTGTCCTGGGAACGACTGACAGCAAAGTTACGGTACGCTACAAAAGGATCAGAATAGAACACACCATCATTGTTTTTCTGGACTTCAACTATAACGTCTACGGTCATGTTAGATAGCTCGTACTCCATGCGTTTATTCGGGGCAAACTGTGCTTGAAATTGCCATTGAAGTCTAGAGGAAATAAGTTTGAACAGTTCATATGAGATCCCGCTAGGCGGGTCTTGAGATATAAAAGGCGGTCGTGAAACACCAAACATCACAGTTAACTCTTTTGCCCATGCGTTAGAACTAGCAATTACAAAAAGTAGAATCAGGATAAGTTTATTCACTCACACTCTCTCCATAGAAATTACTTATTAGTATAGTACAGGGTTAAATCCTCATGCTTTGTTTAATTAATAAAATGAAAGATTATCCTTAAATCCAAGTACCTCCTAGACCTCAGATAAAAAAAATGAGATAAATACGGCGTTTTTAAACTTAATAATCCCTATTGAAAGCTTTGCATGACTCAACCCCCTAGATTCCGGCTGAAGAGCTCGCCGGAATGACTAAATTGTTTAGTCAAACGGGCACGTGCAAGGCTCTTCTATTATAAAAATTGGAATGAACATGAAAAAAGTTTTAATTGCTGCTGTTGCCCTAGGTTTAGTTGCGTGTCAGCCTGCAGAAGAAAAAATTACCCTTGATAATATTGATGCAAAAAACAGCTATGCGATTGGTTTAAAATTTGGCGATTCAATGAAACGTGAAATTGAAGAACTTCAATTAAAAGCTTTTTTTAGCGGTGTAACCGATGGCTTTGAAGGAACAGACGCAATGTTGACGCCTGAAGAAGTTGCTGCAACGATGCAAGCTTTTCAAGAGAAGAAAATGGCTGAAATGAAGCAGAAGTCTGAAGCTGCATTGTCTGAAAATAAATCTGCAGGAACCACTTTCTTGGCAGAAAACAAAATCCGTGAAGGGGTTAAGACTTTAGAGAGTGGTTTGCAATACGAAGTGTTAACTGCGGGTGACGGCGCATCGCCTTCTAAAGAAGATAAAGTAACCGTTCATTATCACGGTACGCTAATCGACGGAACGGTTTTTGACAGCTCTGTTGAGCGTGGCAGCCCTGCAACATTTGGTGTTGGCCAAGTGATTAAAGGCTGGACAGAAGCTTTACAGTTAATGAAAGCTGGCGATAAATGGAAACTATTTATTCCTTCAGACTTAGCTTACGGTCCGCGTGGTGCTGGCGGTAAGATTGGCCCGAATGCGGCCCTTATTTTTGAAGTTGAATTGCTTTCAATCGAGAAGAATAGCTAGTATTAATTTAAAGTGAATTGTGTTCCTACGCTTTGCGTGGGAACACATATAAAAGACTATACTTATTAACGTACCTCCTCCTCTTCCACCCCCGCCTCCTACAAGCCCCCAAACGAACAACCCGTGTAATACTCCAGAAAGTCCAACATATTGTTTAAGCTCTGTTGAAAAAATGTGCGATAAGAAGTCGTCATCAATGCCCCTGGCTGATTAAGTGTCGTTGATATATCAAAGTATCACTGAGCTGTGAATCAAACAGGTAAGCAATGAGTGCGAGCAATAATACTAATAAGGGTGCTGAATATTGTTGAACTTGTTGAGGAAAAAGTTTTAGGTTAAAAATTGCACACTAGCAGCATCTTAAAATTGTGAACACGCTTGCTTGGAGTTTAGATTAATCATAATATTAGTAAGTTCTAATATAGTGCTGGGTGTGAAATTATGACTGTGATAAAAAATGTGACATGTGATGACTTGTTAATTCAAGCGCGAAAAACGCTAAAAATACTCGATGCAGATGAGGTGTTAAACTTGATTTCAGGTGGCGCAAAGCTATTAGATGTACGAGAGCCCGCTGAGTTTGAAACGGGCCATTTATTCGGTGCTGCGCATGTACCCAGAGGTTTACTTGAGTTTATGGTAGGAGAACACCCTGCTTTACAAAACGTTGAGCAGAACCTTGTTGTGTATTGTAAAAATGGTGGTCGCTCCTCTTTAGCCGCGAATTTATTGCAAACAATGGGTTTTACCAATATTTATATGCTGGCAGATGGCATTGAAAACTGGGTTGCGTCTGGCAAGGATGTTGAAATACCTGAAAACCAATATCAGTCTTAGTGATGGTATAAATACTAAAGAAGGGATAAACGTATGAATGAACAAACAATTAGTGAACATGTTGCTCTGGTAAGTTGGCAGCGTAAAGGTGAGTTCAGCCACCTGGGATATGACGAAAGCCATCAAGCACAAATTTCAGGTATATCGATTCCAATGTCGACAGCCAACACGCCAGATTATATTGATCCTGAACAAGCATTAGCCGCCAGCCTTGCAAGTTGTCACATGTTGACATTTTTAGCTTTAGCGGCAAAAAAACGCTTGGTGGTTGAAAGTTACGATGTGCAATCGACTGCTTATGTTAGTTTGAATGAACAAGGGAAAACCTTTGTTGACACGATTAAAATCAAGCCTGAAGTAGTATTCTCCAAAGATTCAGATGTAAGTAGAGAGCAGCTAGAAAAAATGCATCACAAGGCACATAGCCATTGTTTTATCGCTAATTCACTGCTGAGTGAAGTGGTTATGGAAATTCCTGCAGACTAAATTGTCTTGGGCGACACTATGTGTCGCTTTGGTGTTTAATATAGTCCCTGTCGCTAGGAGATAACTTTTAGCTTAATTAACAGGCAGGGCTTATATTATGTTTAGAATCAATGCATTTACTCAAAAAGGCACTAAATTCCGTTTTCGTATCAAGAGCAGTAGTATTCACGAAGTGCGTGATGCGCTGAAAGAAATTTTTGAAGGGCAGACCATGCGTTTGGTCTTGGTTGAACCGGTTTAAGCTCTTTCTCTTGTTAAGAATAATTTGCTCTGATGGCATCCAATGCTTGAATGAGATCATTACGAATTATATCCGGAGATAAAACTGTTGCTTGGGAACCTAGAGATAATAGCCAGTTTTTTAACTGTATCGTGCGCCTGACTTCTGCTTTTAGTTGCCATGTGTTCGTGTTTATTTGAGTTAAAGACTGGCTAGTGCTGATTGGGCTTTCTTTTAGGTCAGAAATTAAGTTTGATTTATGCTGTGTGGTGCTGAGTGTCAGTATCAATGTGTGCTTAGTGTTGTCTGAATAATCGAGAAACACATCCATATTACCTTCATCCAAGTAGTCCCTTATCCGAAAACTTTCAGGTACGTTGTTGCCTTGCCTGCTTAACGTAATATCCTCAATTTTATGAATTAGAAAGCTTCTAAAGTTGTGATTATTTTCTTTATCGTCTGTTTCTTTTTGAATGTCCTCGTGCTTTTTTCCTACCAGATATAACTTGGGTAGCATAATGGCGACGCCAAAAGGGTGTAGCTCATACTCTTTCGTGGCTGTTTGAGCCCGGTATGAAATATTTACTCGCTTCCCTTGTAGAATGGCTCGGTAAATTGTATCCAGGATATGCATGTCAAAATGTGGGGCTTGCAAGCGTTGTCCGCGCTGAAAAAACTCAACTGAATTACTTAAGCGCTGGTAGTGAATCGGTGAAAGTTTTTGTTCGCTTTTTTGTAGTTTGGCTTCGGCATTAAGGAAAATGCGTTTTAGTTCATGCTGTGTTGAAGACGGCAGTACTTGTTTTAAATGTTTCTGAGTGACCGATAAGGCTAAAGCCATAAATGCCGGCATGCGTTCAAAGTCATAATTTAATTGCTGGTAAGGGTCTAAACGCCAGTGGCGGCTTTTGCCTAAACCTCTTTCAACTAACAGGCCGAAGTCATTATCAAATTCGCCTGCTTCAGTTTCACTTTCTGCGCCTAAAAGAAAAGCTAAATCACGCTGAATTAGACGGAACTGGCTTTTTTGTTTTGCTTCGTTGAGGTCCAAATAACCTGCATCAATCAAATGCTGAAGAATTTTCTCGCTACCGACACTACTATGTTTGGATTTAAGAAAATTCAGAATTTCGAGTCGTCGAAGAAAAGTCAGCATTGTTTTATTGG
>Ga0105348_1002371_pt1 | contig 11312 bp, 9 predicted proteins | sample EN8Hudsemesocosm_2_FD_83504 | JGI IMG/M metagenome (GOLD analysis project Ga0105348, IMG submission 83504) | Methane-oxidizing microbial communities from mesocosms in the Hudson Canyon - EN8C Hudson Canyon | ecosystem: Environmental > Aquatic > Marine > Cold seeps | place: Hudson Canyon...
CAGTTCTACAACCGATAATTTAAAGCCTAGTGTGTAATCTCGCTGACTGCGCTTTCGTAGGGGCGGTGTAGCTTTGTCCATCAATAAGTCCTCAAAGTGTAAACTTATTTCAGGACGGGACAATCAAAAGATAAAAAAAGGCCCCGCATAGCGGGGCTTTTTTTATGGCCGGGGGTAAGTCGGCCAGGCTGGAGAACTTGGTAAAACGTTAATCATCATCTTTTGTCACTGATCAGCTACTGGCTCACATTGAGTTGAATGCATATTGTTAAAATAGATGCAGACATCTAGTGTGGCTTTTGTATTTCAGTTTTTGATTAGCGTCTATTGTTAGGTGTCTATCTATACGACTGAGGTCCAGATTATACGAGTTTATGACTTGTTGCAAATAGTAATTGTTTGCATTTGTGAGCAAGGTTCTTCATATTTTGTGTTGGAGGTGTTTCAGATGGAATTAGGTTCAATCTTATTCTGGGGTGTTGTTGCTGTTGTGATTGTTTATTCAATCATGATTTACAACGGCTTGGTGCAGCTTAAACACAGTGTGAGCAAGGCGTGGTCCAATATTGATGTACTTCTAAAGCAGCGTCATGATGAGCTGCCAAAATTGGTGGAAACTTGTAAGCAGTATATGTCCTATGAGCAAGATACCCTGACTAAGATAATGGAGGCGCGAAGTTCAGTGGCTTTGGCGCAACAATCGAAAAATATGGGGGCTTTGGGGCAGGCGGAAACCCAGTTACGTCAGGGCTTGGGGCAGCTGTTTGCGTTGGCGGAAAATTACCCTGAACTAAAGGCCAACGACTCATTTCAGCATTTACAATCAAGAATTAGTGGAATGGAAAATGCGATTGCTGACCGACGAGAATTGTATAACGAATCGGTCAATCTAAATAATGTTCGCATTGAACAGTTTCCTGATGTGCTGATCGCTCGCTTTTTCAAATTTGTTGCCGCTGAGTTGTTACAGTTCTCTGATGCTGAGAAGACCGATGTGGATTTGAAATCCTTATTTAATAGTTAGACTTGATAACTAAGTTCAACAACTAGGCTCAATAGCTAAGTTCAATAGTTAATACTAACTTCGCATTTTGGCTTGAGGCATCGATAAATGTCAGATCTTTTTTGCGCTGAATGTGTGCGCAGCTCTTCTATGGGTGATTTTTGGTTTCCCATATTATTTTTACTGGGTGCTGCTGTAGCAGGTTTTTACTTTGCGTTTAAATATTTGCGTCAAGCACGCTTTATTGAAGATACCCCGACCTCAAAAATTCGTTCAGCAGCACAAGGGTTTGTAGAGTTGATGGGTATGGGCAAAGAGCATACTAATTTATTGTCTTCACCGCTCACTGCAGCATCGTGTATTTGGTATCGTTTCAAAATAGAAGAGTATCGACGTTCTGGAAAAAATAGTAGTTGGCACACCATAGAGTCAGAAACCAGTGATGCTCTTTTTGAGCTGCATGATGGCAGCGGTGTCTGCGTGGTGGCACCGAAGGGTGCTGATGTACATACCCATCGTAAAAAAACATGGCGAGGTAGCATGCGTCACCCTATAAAAATGGTCAGTACAGGTATTCTTGGAAGCTTGTTAGGAGGCCGTTTTCGTTATACCGAAGAACGTATTCATGAAAATGATCCTGTTTATGCGTTGGGCTTTTTTGAGAGTTTAGGTGGGGGCCGTACTGGTTTTGATATGAAAGAAGCGGTGCGACAAGTCGTTAATGAATGGAAGGCAGATTATCAGAGTTTGTTAGTTAAATTTGATGTTAATGGTGACGGTGAAATTGATTTGCAGGAGTGGCAGCAGGTGCGTGCCGCTGCGAAGCTTGATGCAGAAAAACTGAAGCAAGAGCATCAGGATGCACCAACAATAAACATGCTAGCCAAGCCGCCGGGGCATTATCCGTTTTTATTGGGAACTAAAAGCCAGGAAGAGTTAGCGAAAAGATATCGTTGGTATTCCTTTGGTTGTGTGGCTGTTTTCTTGGCCGCAGGAACGGTTAGTGTATGGTTGATAGGTGCGCGTTTTTCCTAAGCGAATAATGCGACCATAAAAAATGCCCTAGCGATTTGAATCTCTAGGGCGTTTTTCGTTTAGGCTGGTCTAAGTAGAGAATTCCGTCTTAAGCAGTAAATCTACTGGTTAAATTGTTAAGATCGCGGGACAAGTTAGATAATGTTGCAGCAGTTGATGTGGTTGATTTAGCACTTTTCGCGGTGTCGTCTGCTATATGTGTAATTTCTTCGACATTACGACCTATCTCTTCTGCAACACTGGTTTGTTCTTCGGCGGCGGTGGCAATCTGCGTGTTCATGTCGCGTATATCGCTTACAGCTTGTGTAATGACTTGCAGAGACTCGCCAGCCGCTTGCACTTGCTCTACGCTGCGCTGAGTATGACTGCGACCTTCCTCCATTACAGATACTGCGTTACGAGCACCATTTTGTACGTTTTCAATAATATTTTGAATTTCGGCAGTAGATTCCTGGGTGCGTTGTGCGAGTGTTCTTACTTCATCCGCTACAACTGCAAAGCCGCGGCCTTGTTCTCCTGCCCGCGCAGCTTCAATAGCTGCATTGAGTGCTAATAAGTTGGTTTGTTCGGCGATACCCTTAATAACATCAAGCACAGTACCGACGTTGGTGGTATCCATTTCAAGTTTCGCGATAACTTGAGAGGCATTTTCTACCTCTGATGCAAGTTGGGTAATGGTACTGATGGTTTCCCCCATCACTTGAGAGGCTTCAGTTGAAGAGTTGTCTGCAGCTTGCGCAGCATCGGCGGCGCCGGCAGCATGTTGTGCTACTTCTTGAACCGTGGATGTCATTTCATTAATTGCAGTGGCTACTTGGTCTGTACGTGAGTGTTGGTTGGCGGTGCCGGATTCTATCATTTCAGCGGCCGTGTTCAGTTCTTCTGAGGCTGTAGCAAGATCACGTGTGCTGCCTTGCAGGTGTGGTATTAAGTCTGAAATATAATTATTGAGTTCTTTTGCCGCTTGAGCCAAAGAACCCAACTCATCTTGGCGATCAATAACTATCTCTTGGTTGAGTACACCTTGGCTTAGTTTGCTTATCTTATCAGTAATGTACTGAGTTGGTTTAGTAACACCGTTAATAATGATTAATGCACAAACAAATGCCATTGCTGCGCCAACAGCAAGAAGTATAAGTAAGCTTGTTATAGCTGTTGCATTTGCCCCCGCCGTAATTTCTTCAGCGTTGTTATGAGCCTTTTCGTGTAACTGTTCAGCCAAGTTGGCTAGTAATTTCGATGGCTCTCGATCAATACCTTTAACAGCTTTGTCTCCAATATTTGGGTCAAAATTGCTGCTTTCAAAGCGTTTTTTCCCCCGACGGTATTTTTCTCCCATGGTTTTATGCGCTGCTATAAAAGACTCTGCTGATGCTATCTGATCTTTGTCCGTTAGGTTATCTTGGAGCTTTTTAGTGAGTTCTTGAACTTTCTGCTCCTGGCTAATAAATTTGCCCCAGTATTTTTGGAAACTACTGTTATCACTGCCGCGGATAAGTACGTTTTTCCATTCTTGAACTTGGGTCTTAAAGGCAAGGTTCGCTTCGCTTGCTGCACTGGCATTTTCCATATCCCCTTCAAGTAGTAGTTCAAACTCATGAATGTTGTCTCTTAGCATGGATTGGCTAAAAATTGCCGCTAGAATGGTAAGTGCTAGTCCACCAAAAATTACAGAAAGTAGTTTGTTACGCAAACTGGAGTTGAACCAATCCATTAGAAGAGACCTCGTAAATAAGAACATAAGCACTATCTACATTTGAAAATGTGATAGAGGCAAAACTGCGTTTTGAGTATAGACCATATATTCATAAACAGCCGATATACCAAGAATTATCGAGAAAAGGTAGATATAAGAAGATGAACTAAGAAAAGGGCTTTTGTTGCTCTAGAATTAATTTAAGAAGGGAGATATTTGCATCTGGCTAAAGATACAGGACTCCGAATATACGGGGCTTGATATGGCCATCACATGGGGTAAATACCGCTTGGTAATGTGAGGTGCGTGGATGAAAAATATTGCGGTTATTGGGTCTGGTAAGATTGGTTATGCCATTGCGCGGTTTCTTGCTGACACAGACGACTATAGAGTAACTGTTGCAGATAATAGTGCAGCATCATTGGCTCGCTATGATGCTGAGCAACATATTGCTACCCAGATCTTGGATGTGACTAAGTCGGAACAATGCCAGGGGTTTATTGCTGGCAAGGATGCGGTGATATCAGCTTGTTCGTTTGATTTGAATAGAATTATTGCCGAGAGTGCTTTAGCTACCGGGGTTAGTTATTTTGATTTAACGGAGGACGTGAAAACGACCCGTTATATATTTGGTCTTTCAAAAAAATGTCAGGTTAACCAGGTATTTGTTCCTCAGTGTGGCTTAGCGCCTGGTTTTATTTCTATTTTAACGCATGCCCTGTGTGAAAAATTCGAAGCTCTGGATACGGTAAAAATGCGGGTTGGTGCTTTACCCATGTATCCCTCCAATATGATGATGTACAACTTAACTTGGTCTACTGATGGCTTAATTAATGAGTACTGTAATCCTTGTGATGCGATAGTTGATGGGAATTTACTCAAGGTGCTACCACTGGAAGGTTTGGAAACCTTTTCCCTGGATGGTAAAGATTATGAAGCGTTTAATACTTCCGGCGGATTGGGCACTTTGTGTGAGACCTTTCAAGGAAAGGTAAATAACCTAAATTACAAAACGGTTCGCTATAAAGGTCATCAGTATTTAATGCGGTTTTTAGTCAATGAGTTAGAGCTGAAAAATAGGCGAGTTATTCTTAAAGATGTTCTTGAAACGAGTGTTCCAATAACACGGCAGGATGTTGTTCTTGTTTTTAGTGCGGTGAGCGGCACACGCAAAGGGCGACATGAGCAGATGTCTGATGCGAGAAAGATATATCACCAAGATGTGCTTGGTGAGCATTGGAGCTCTATTCAGTTAACTACCGCATCCGCTATATGTGCTGTGGTTGATTTGTTTTTTGAAGGAAAGCTTCCAAACAAGGGTTTTGTCAAGCAAGAGCAGGTTTCATTAGTACAGTTTTTAGAAAATAGGTTTGGTCATTATTTCGAAAGCAAACTATAACGACGGATGTATGTTGTAGTTAATTGTACACAAACCATTCATTTTGGAGCGTGTAATGGATACGTTAAAACCTACAGGGCAACAAAAGACTGATCTCCTAAAAGGAAATGTATATCAAGATAACGGAGAGTACCATGCTATGGTTTGTGGTGATGTTGGTTATTCGTCGGCTAGTCATTTCTCCAGTTCCTCACCCATAGATGGGTACCAATACGCGACGGTTGGTATCGCATCAAAACAGCAAATAAATCAATCCGTTCAAGTTGCAGAAGAGGCATTTAAAGTATGGCGCTTGGTTCCTGCCCCCCGGCGGGGTGAGCTAGTTCGTCAAATTGGTGAAGAGGTCAGGGCTAATAAAAAAATGTTGGCCCAACTTATCACGCTGGAAGCTGGAAAAATTATTCAGGAAGCTGAAGGAGAGGTGCAAGAATGGATTGATATGTGTGATTTTGCGGTGGGTGTTTCGCGGCAACTCTATGGATTGACTATTGCCAGTGAACGACCAAGTCATCGCATGATGGAGCAATGGCATCCGTTAGGTGTAGTTGGGGTGATTACGGCTTTTAATTTCCCTATGGCAGTTTGGGCCTGGAATGCCATGCTAGCGCTGGTTTGTGGTGACGCAGTTGTGTGGAAGCCTTCCGAGAAAACGCCTCTGTGCGCCTATGCATGTCACGAAATGTTTTTGCGTGCTGCGCAAAAAATGGATGATGTGCCTTTAAATTTGTGTGCTGTGGTTCAAGGCGATGCAAGTGTTGGCAGCGCAATATGTGATAGCTCTCTTGTGAAGTTAGTTTCGGCAACAGGTTCTGTTGCGATGGGACGAAAAGTGGCTCAAACTGTATCGAAACGGCTTGGAAAGTATTTGCTGGAGCTGGGCGGTAATAACGCCATGATAGTCACAGCTAAAGCCGATCTGGATCTTGCTGTACGTGCTATTGTTTTTGCGGCTGTGGGTACCTGTGGACAGCGCTGCACGAGCTTAAGGCGGCTCATTATACATGAGTCTATTTTTGATGAATTGATGGCTCGATTAGTAAAAGTTTACCCTACCTTGCCTATAGGTGATCCGCGCAAGGAAGGAACTTTAATAGGCCCCCTTATCGATGAAGCGGCATTTCAATCAATGCAGTTAGCTATCCAACGTGTGACAGAAGAGAAGGGAAAAGTTTTATATGGCGGTGAGCGGGTGGACGGTGGATTGGGTGAGTTAGCGCAAGGTTTTTATGTTCGACCTGCGTTGTCAATAGTGGATAGTAAGTCTTCGCTGTTGGTGGAGGAAACCTTTGCTCCTGTTTTATTTTGCTTAACTTATTCTGTGTTAGAGGAGGCGATCGAGTTGCATAATGCTGTTCCTCAAGGTTTATCATCAGCCATATTCACACAAAATGTTATGGAAGCGGAGTCTTTTGTTTCGACGAAAGGCTCTGACTGCGGCATAGCTAATGTCAATATAGGCACCTCTGGTGCTGAAATTGGTGGTGCGTTCGGCGGTGAAAAAGATACTGGCGGTGGACGTGAGTCAGGTTCTGATGCGTGGAAGAATTATATGCGGCGTGCCACTAATACAATCAACTACGGGTATGGTTTGCCGTTCGCGCAAGGTGTAAGTTTTTCTTGGGATTAGTATTAAAAAATCGGTTTTATATTTAATGAAATATTTATGTGCTAATGGTCGTGCTGTGTTGAACTAGAGATAAAAATTGTGCAGCAGTGATAGGTTTTGAATAGTAGTAGCCTTGGGCTTTAGCGCAATGATTTTCAATTAAATATTTTTCCTGCTGGATGGTTTCAACACCTTCAGCGATAACATCCATGTCTAAGTTGCGGCCTAGTTGGATGATGGATTTTACAATGGCGGTGTTGTATTTATCTTCCAAGACATCGCGAATAAATTCACGATCAATTTTTATTTTATCCAGAGGTAATCGTTTTAGGTAGCTGAGTGAAGAGTATCCGGTACCAAAATCGTCGAGTGCCAATTTCACACCGGTTTTTTTAATCGAATTTAAACGGCTGATGGCAGTAGAAATACTATCCATGACCGCGGTTTCTGTGATTTCGAGCTCTAGGCTATGTGGTGGGATGCCTGTTTCATCAATAACCTGCTGTATCGCAGAATCAATCGAATCCAATCGTAGTTGCTTGGTCGATAGATTGACTGCAATAGTGAGATCTTTAAATCCTTTCGAATGCCAATCCTTGAGTTGATGGCAGGCGGTTTCTAAAACCCATTGTCCAATATCGATAATTACAGGATTGTTTTCAGCCAATGGAATAAACTGATCTGGCGGAATTAATCCCTTTACCGGATGTTGCCATCGGATTAGAGCTTCTGCGCCTTCAATGCGTTTTGTTTGTAATGATATTTGGGGTTGGTATACAAGAAAGAATTCATTGTTGGAAATGGCATTGGATAGGTCTTTTTCGATTTGTTTTCGTTCCCGTATGGCGCTATCCACACTGGCCACATAAAACTGAAATCGGTTTCGGTTTTGGGTTTTGGCCAGGGTCATTGTGTGTTCAGCTTTTTGTAACAGTTTTTCCGCATCAAGTGCGTCATCGGGAAACAGAGAAATACCCACCGTTGCACTAACTTTGATGTGTTTGTCAGCGATGATAAATGGTTGGTCTAGATCATCCAGTATGCTCTGTGCAAGCTTTGCAGCTTCATAAGGGTGTGAGATTTCTTCCTGAACCAGTGCGAAAAGATCACCACCCAAGCGTGCTATGGCCCGTATGGATTCGCGGTTGTGCCGTAGACGATCTGCTAATGTTACTAGTAAATGATCACCTGTTTTATAGGTGAACTGCTCGTTAATACCTTTGAAGTCATCGATACCGCACACAAGAATTGCGATGAGTTTTTTTTCCTTGTGGGTATCTTGAATCATTCGTTGTAATTGTTTTTGCAGCATTAAGCGATTAGGCAAGCCCGTAAGGTAGTCATATTGGGCAAGTCGTAGTACGTGAGCTTCTGCTTTTCGTCGTTTGCTATGATTGCGCTCGATAGAGCCTAGTAGTTCATTGGCTGTTTTAACCCACACTCCAATTTCATCCTGATCATGACCGGGAACTGTTGGTATTTTTTGTTCAGTGGGTTGGTCCGGGTTTATCTGAATTAGTGAATTTATCAGGATAGATAGTGGGCGAGTTAAAAAGAAGTAATAGACCAAATACAAGACTATCGCCAGGGTCATGGCTCTGAGTATGCCAGAGAGAAATACCACAATGGAGCGCCGTAGGAATCGGCTACCCTCACTAAAAGTATCGACGGTAATAACGATATCGCCATAATATTCATTAAAAGGTTCGCCTCCGAATAAGCCGACTTTAAAGGTCTGTTGAGGGCTAAATATCCAGTCGGTTAGCCATCGGTGCTGGCTAATTGAGAGTGGACGTTGATTTTCCGCCAGCATAGGTTCTTTGGGGTGGCCAATTCCTGCAAAGCGGATGGAAGAGTCTCCAAAAAGACCATTTACTACTTGTTCCGCCATTTCTTCATCCAGGCTATAGACGGCTTGTGTGGCTGGATCTCTAACCATGTTGAGGATTTCTTCAGCGTTATGTTTGATACCTTCGCGTGAGGCATAAGCATCCAGTACTATCTGGATAAAGCTTACAAATACCCCGACGCTGAATGCGGTCAGGAGAACATACCTTAGCAGTTTTACGGAAATACTCTTGCGATGGTCAAAATTCATTGCAAATAGCGTTAGCCTGAAAAATCAGCTTCTTGTGTTTATATAAAGTTACGATGTTATACCTAAAAGCTTAATCTAAAGGTGTCAATCTGCCAGTGCTATGTGGTGTTTAATTGTAAATGAGCTTTTGTCCCTTGTGCCTGTGGAAGGTTGAATTATTATGAATACTAGGATGCGAGATGAAACTGATTAAGGTGGGTTGTGGAGACATTTCTTTTGGTGATTAGACTGTTGGGTAGGGGAGTGCTGAGTTTTAGTTTTTTTTGGCTGACCGCTTGTTCATCAGGGGTAGTTGTTGTGTCTGATGTTGCGACTGATTTAAGAGAGGTCTTAATAGAAGAGCAAGGTGGCTATATATCCTTTGTGGGCACGATTGTTTATTTGGATCATTTCGGAGGAGTCTATGGTATTCGTGTGGGAGAGAAGTTTTATGACCCGATGCAACTCCCTTCGGTTTATCGTCAGCAGGGAATGAGAGTTAAAGTAAAAGCGAGACTGCGGGATAGATCGTCAGAACGACACTGGGGGCAAATGGTTCATATTGTTTCTATCGAAGATTTGGCCAGAGATAAGAATGCAGTAGAAGAGGAAGGGTAATTTTGAAGAGGGGTAAGAGCCACCCGGATTAATCTTATTACTGAGATCAGTAATAAGGAGCCATCAGCTCCTTATTACTTGGTATTCACCAATAATGATTGCTAATTACTTAGCAAAGTTTTCGTTGGCGAACCCCCAGTTTACTAGATTCCAGAAGCCAGCTAGGTAATTAGGGCGCACATTACGGTAGTCGATATAGTAAGCGTGCTCCCATAGATCCACAGTAATTAGCGGTGTTACACCACTTTCAGTGATAGGAGTGCCAGCATTGCTTGTGTTAACGATTTCTAATGAACCATCAGCATTTTTTACTAACCAGGTCCAGCTAGAGCCGAAGTTGTTAACGGCTTTGTCGTTCAATTGAGCTTTAAAATCATCGAAAGATCCAAAGGCGCTGTTGATGGCTTCAGCAATTGCCCCTGTTGGTTCGCCACCACCATTTGGGCTCAGGCTATTCCAGTAGAAAGTATGGTTCCATATCTGAGCTGCATTATTGAAAACTGGGCCAGAAGAAGATTTGATGATCTCTTCTAGGCTTTTACCTTCAAATTCGGAACCAGGTACCAAGCCATTCAACTTATCCACATAAGTTTTGTGGTGTTTGCCATAGTGGAATTCGAGGGTTTCAGCTGAAATATGTGGTTCAAGTGCGTCTTGTGAATATGGTAAGGCAGGTAATTCAAATGCCATGAGTTGTTCTCCTTTCGTTTAAAGCATATTAGAGGCGTTACCACACCTCTTAAATTGATTCGATAAGCTATGTGCCGTTATTTTTGGCGAGGACATTATGGTAGTTTAAGCTACGAGTCGCAATGAATGATCTGCAATAGCTCAATGGTCAATTAGGATGCAGATCTAAATGTGATTACACTAGGAATCAACGCCATATGAAGGAGATAAGGTTAAATAATGACAAATCAAGATAAGCCGCTGGAAGACATTCCTAGTTTCAAGTTGGATTCGGACGAAATTGACCGAAGATCCAAAGGTGTAGGTTCTTCTATGGCTAGAGGAAAGAAACCTTCACGAGCGAAGAAAGGGAGAGCTGGTATTGTTTGGTTTGCCATGGTGGTCATTATCATGGGAGGCGCAGGAGGAGGTTACCACCTGTTTACACAGAATCAGCAGTTACAGGAAGCATTGGTGAGTGCTACGGGGCGAGTACATAATTTAGAGCAACGATTGTCAGTCACGGATGAAGGCATTTCTCAATCTGATGTGGCGCGCAAGGTGAAGCTCAAAGAGTTGGGAGCTGAGGTGCGAAAATTATGGGATGTGTCTAATAAACGCAATAAAGCTTGGATACAGGAGAATCAATCCAGTCTATCTTCTATGAAGAGTGGCGTTGCAAGCCTTAAAAAGGGTGTCGCTACACAGAAAAAATCTATTGCGAGTTTAAAAACACAATTAAAACAAAAAGATGTGTTAGGCAGAACTGTCGCTGAAGCTGGTCGAAGGTTAACGGCTTTAGAGTTAGCTGTGGAATCACAGGATTATGCCGATAATAGTGCAGTCGATAGGGTTAATTCTCAAGTAATGGCTTTGCAATCGTCGCAAGATATATTGAAGTCTTCTTTGCAGCAACGGCTTCAAGAAGTGGAGCAGGCAATTGACGCATTTGATAGCCAGCGATTACAAATTAATCGTTCATTGCAGGAATTGAAAACGCAATTAAAGGCCCAGTTAAGTGCTACAACTCAGAAATCAGCCGTATCAAAACCAGTTGTTTCTCCAAAGTAAATACGGAGAGCAGTAATAGATAGTTAAGGGGGCGCAGTTGTTGGACCATTATGGTTATTACGTGTTCTCCATCTTTAGTGAGATTTTATTGTGAGTAATAACGCTTTATTGTTTATTGATTGGTTGCTTAAGCAACCA
>Ga0105348_1002373_pt1 | contig 11306 bp, 11 predicted proteins | sample EN8Hudsemesocosm_2_FD_83504 | JGI IMG/M metagenome (GOLD analysis project Ga0105348, IMG submission 83504) | Methane-oxidizing microbial communities from mesocosms in the Hudson Canyon - EN8C Hudson Canyon | ecosystem: Environmental > Aquatic > Marine > Cold seeps | place: Hudson Canyon...
CCTGACACGGACATATCTGAGCTGACGTTTCCTTTTTTAATCATATACCGGGCGGGCGAACCTCCTTGGCAAATCAATGCCGACTATGGCAAGGTATTACCTAGCAGTAAATCCGACGGTGAGATTATTGAGCTATATACAAACGTTATAGTTCATCGTGAGCTAGAAGATGGAAATACAGTCACCTTAAATACCGAAAAGTTGATTGTCAAACCTGACCAAGAATATGCCGAAACCGACATAGCCGTAAAAATATCCAGCGGCCCCAGTAAGGTGAACAGTGTCGGAATGAAAGCATTTTTTGCAGAAGACCGCATCGAATTTTTATCTAAAGTAAGAGGCTTGCATGTACCTATTCAATAATCCCCTTCTCCGGCTAGTATTAATAGGTTTTTGGCTAATTGGTCAGGCCTACGCCCTGCCTACGGACCGGCAGCAGCCCCTTCATATAGACGCTGACTACGCCAGAATGGACGATGCCAAGGGTATTTCTATTTATACGGGTGACGTCAAAATCACCCAAGGCACACTATTGTTAACTGGTGAAAAAGTAATAATTCATCACAAAGGTGGCGATATCGAAAGTATTTTCACTGAAGGCGATCTAGCCCACTACGAACAGCAACCAGAAACTGAAAAAGAAAAAGTTTATGCTGATGGTGAGATCATTGAATATTACGTATCTAAAGAACAACTTGTCCTAAAGAAGCAGGGCTCTTTTAAGCAAGAAGGTAATCTTATTAAAGGCGATTACATTGAATACAACATTGCTACGGATAAAGTTATTGCGAAAACAGATCCAAACTTACCCGCAATAGAGCACACAAAAACAAACAAAGAACGAGTAACAATAACAATTCAACCAAAAAACCAAGACGAGAAGAAGTAGATTCCATGTCAACGCTCAGCGCACTCAACCTCGCTAAAAGTTATAAAAAACGTCACGTCGTACAAGATGTTTCTCTGAGCATCAATAGCGGTGAGATTGTTGGTCTTCTCGGCCCTAATGGCGCAGGCAAGACAACCTGCTTCTATATGATCGTTGGCTTGGTAAGAGCGGATAAAGGTCGAGTATTAATCGACCAACAAGATATCACTTCTCATCCCATGCATGGCCGCGCAAAAAATGGCCTTGGTTATTTACCGCAGGAACCATCTATTTTTCGCAAGCTGACGGTTGCTGATAATATTATGGCGATACTAGAAACGCGCAAAGGTTTAACCCGGAAAGACCGCAAACTACAGCTAGAGCAATTATTACGAGAATTTCATATCACCCATATCAAAGACAGCTTGGGCATGAGTTTATCGGGCGGTGAACGCCGGCGGGTTGAAATAGCAAGAGCGCTAGCGACCGACCCAGCCTTTGTTTTGTTAGATGAACCCTTTGCTGGTGTTGACCCTATTTCAGTCAATGACATCAAAAAAATTATTCAACACCTGAAAGATAGAAACATTGGGGTATTGATCACAGATCACAATGTACGTGAAACCTTAGATATTTGTGAAAAAGCCTATATCGTTAGCGAAGGCCATATTATTGCAGAAGGTGATGCTGACCATATCCTGTCTCACCAGCAAGTAAAAGACGTATATCTAGGTCACCAATTCTCCCTATAAAGAACAAAACAAAAGCAATAAAAATGGAAAAACACATAGAAACCACTCATCTTCATAGCAACCACCTTCATAACAACTATAATTAACATCAGGCATATAAATTGCTAACCTGAGCATCCTGTTAATAATTAACCTCTGTGTTTACTGTTTCTTTGAGTAGTCAAATATATGAAGCAATCGCTCCAGATTAAGATGGGTCAGCAGCTGACCATGACACCTCAGCTGCAACAAGCCATCAGATTGCTGCAACTATCATCACTCGATCTACAAGCTGAAGTCCAAGAAGCTCTTGAATCCAATCCCATGTTGGAATTGGAAGAAGAAGGCGATCAAGGCAAAAATAACGAAAATAGCGATAGCACAGAAACAACCAACGAGTTATCAACTGCTGATACCAACCTCGATGAGCCCCATGGCGATGAAGCGACTAGCTATGAGGACAGTGATTATCAAGACAACACCTCCTCGGATATAACCGCATCAGGGGAATCAGGCTCTACCGAAGTGGATATGAATCAGGAACAAATGCCTGATGAATTGCCAGTGGATAGTGCCTGGGATGATGTTTACCAGCCCTCAATGCCTGCATCCAGTGGCGGCGGGGAGGATGGCAATTTTGATTTCGAATCACGTAACAGCGCCTCAGAAAGCCTCCAAGACCACCTGTTATGGCAACTCAATTTGACTCCCATGAGCGACGTTGACAGAGTGATTGCCATGTCCCTCATCGACGGCATCAATGATGAGGGCTATCTCACACTCGATATTGATGACATGCTGGAAAGCATGAACCAATCTCTAGCCAACGAAGATGTGGAAATCGAAAACCTTATCGAGCGGGATGAAATAGAAGCCGTGCTTCACCGTATACAGCGTTTTGATCCACCAGGCATTGGTGCGAGAGATTTGCAAGAATGCCTGCAATTACAACTTCAGATTCTTCCGGAATCTACACCTTGGCTACCCCAAGCGAAAAAATTAGTTAGCCAACATTTGGCACTTTTGGGCAGCCGGGATTACACTCAAGTTATGAAGTTGATGCGACTAAAAGAGCCCGAGCTCAAAGATACCATCACCCTGATACAAAGCCTTAACCCTAAACCAGGCTCAGACATAGCTCCTGAGAATACAGAGTACGTGGTACCTGATGTAAAGGTTGAAAAGAAAAATGGCCGCTGGCGCGTAGAACTGAACTCAGAAGCAGCTCCCAAGGTACGTATTAATACCTCATACTCGTCCCTGGTAAAGAAAACTCAGTCCAGTGCAGACACGACCTATCTTAGAAACCACCTGCAGGAAGCACGCTGGCTTATTAAGAGCTTAGAAAGCCGTAATGAAACATTACTTAAAGTATCCTCGCAAATTGTTGAATATCAACGGGGTTTTCTCGAATATGGCGAAGAAGCCATGAAACCTCTGGTATTGCATGATATCGCTGAGATTGTGGGCATGCATGAATCAACTATCTCTCGTGTAACCACCCAAAAATATATGCACACGCCTCGAGGAATATTCGAGTTAAAATATTTTTTCTCCAGTCACGTCAGCACCAGTTCCGGTGGCGAGTGCTCATCCACCGCCATACGTGCCCTGATTAAAAAACTGGTTGCAGCGGAAAATCCAAGAAAACCGCTGAGTGATAGTAAAATCGCAAATTTGTTAGAAGAGCAAGGGATTCAGGTGGCTCGTAGAACCATAGCCAAGTACAGAGAGGCTATGATTATTCCGCCATCGAATGAGCGAAAGCGCTTGGTCTAAACCTCCATCTCAGGAGGCTAGCTAAACAGAAGCCTTAAAAATGGTTTCACTGAACTGCAACAGGAGCGACTATGCAAATTAATATTAGTGGTCAACACTTGGAAGTAACTTCAGCCATAAAAGAATATGTCACCAGTAAAATTGGACGATTAGAAAAACACAATGACACCATTACTAACGTTCAAGTCACCCTAAACATAGAAAAACAACGCCAACAGGCTGAAGCTAAATTAAGCGTATTAGGCGGTGAAATCTTCGCCAATGCAGAACATGACAATCTTTATGCGGCCATTGATAACCTGACCGACAAACTCGATCGGCAGTTAATTAAACACAAAGAAAAGAAAACTAGCCGCCTGCAGGGCGACACTCACTAATAAAAACTAGATACCATGAAAATCCGTGAAATTCTAACTCCCGAGCGCACCTTTATTGGTGTGCTCGGCGATAGCAAGAAACGTGTTCTTGAGAACATTGCCGAATTCATTCAAAACCATTCGAACAATTTAAATGCTCATGATATTTTTGATCATTTAATAAGCCGTGAACGCCTAGGCAGCACAGGTATAGGAAAAGGCATAGCTATCCCCCACTGCCGACTCCCTGGTAGCCAATCGACTTTTGGTGCTCTTATCCGCCTTGACCAAAAAATTGCGTTTGATGCAATTGATGACAAACCAGTAGACATTTTATTTGTTATGCTGGTACCAGAAGAAGCCCATGATGAGCACCTGCAAACGCTAGCAACCATTGCAGAGCTTTTTGATAATGATGAGTTTTGCTCAGCGCTTAGAAATGCATCAGCAGAAAACGAGCTTTATGAAACGGCTACAAACTGGCAGAACAAATAGAATTCACTTTTCATAGATCAACTTATAGGACATTGCCATGCGCCTGGTGGTTATCAGTGGACGTTCGGGTTCCGGGAAAAGTACAGCGCTTCATTTGCTAGAAGATCTTGGTTTTAACTGTATTGATAATCTTCCCGTTAAATTACTGCCAGCTATAGCGGCAGAACTACAACAGGAAAACTCCATTCATGATCGTGTCGCTGTTAGCATTGATGCTCGAAACCAACCTGAACAATTGGAAAGTTTCCCTGACATTCTGAAACAGCTACAAAGCGCCAACCAAGATTGTCAAATTATCTATCTCGATGCATCAACACCCACACTGATAAAACGTTTCAGTGCCACTCGACGTCGCCATCCACTCAGCACAGAACAGGTCTCACTAAAAGAGGCCTTAGAAAAAGAACGACAGTTATTAACGCCCATCACAGATGCGACTCAACTCACTATAGATACGACCCACATGAACATGCACGAGTTACGCGATTTGGTAAAAAAACGCGTTGCACAGCATGAAGGCCAAGGTATTTCTTTACTATTTGAGTCCTTTGGCTTTAAGAATGGCGTCCCTATAGATTCTGATTTAGTGTTTGATGTGCGCTGTTTACCCAACCCTTATTGGAATCATGCTCTACGAGCATTATCAGGAAAAGATGATGCCGTCATTGAGTTCCTGCAAGAACAAGGCTCAGTCAAAGAAATGAAAACAGACATTGAGCAATATCTTCGCAAATGGCTCCCCATGTTCGAAGATAACAACCGTAGCTACATGACAGTCGCTATTGGCTGTACCGGCGGGCAACATAGATCAGTATATCTAGTTGAATCATTAGCCAAATCCTTTAACGAAACATACAATAGCGTGCAAGCACGCCACAGAGACCTAAGTTAGTCATTCGTAACTATGATTGAATCTAATATCGAAATAATCAATAAATTAGGCCTTCATGCTCGTGCAGCAGCCAAACTTGTCTCGACGACATCAGCCTTTAGCGCGTCAATCCAAATTGGCAAAGACGGTAAATGGGTAGATGGAAAGAGCATCATGGCGGTTATGATGCTGGCGGCCAACAAAGGCACTACGTTAAAGCTAAAGACTGAAGGGCCTGACGAACAAGATGCGATGAATGCCATAACTCAACTTATTGACGATTACTTCGGAGAAGGCGAATAAGTAAGGCCATGCATTTTAAAAGGGGTTCGAAAATCGGATTTAGTCAGCCTTTAGCTACAAACTTATAGTTACACACTTAGTATCGCAAACCTTGCTTTCACAATTTAGCCCTAGGGGCTGCCCCTTCAACCGAAGCTCGACAAAGCGCAATCAACAGCATTATCTTCATCTTTGATATACATGGCTTCGTCTAATTCGCTGGGACGAGCTTTTTAAACTCTCTTAAAATTATACTTAAGCAAATATCACCCTGGCCGACCTATGCCTCAATCTATAGAGCAGCAACAGATTCAACAACAATTACAAGAGTTAAAAGACGCTCTGGATAGCGGCGTATTTGTACAAGTTCGCCGCATGCTGAATAGTCTGCCAGCAGTAGATGTTGCTCGCCTATTAGAATCATCTCCCCCAAAGGCGCGTAATATTTTGTGGGATATGATAGAAGCTGAGCATCGTGCTGATATTCTTCAGCATATAGGCGATGACATCCGCGCTCACTTTCTTAGAAAGATGAATACCAGCCAGCTCACTGCGGTGGCTGAGGAGTTAGACACAGATGACCTAGCTGATGTTTTGCAGCAGTTACCAAACGCGGTTACGCAACAAGTACTTCGCTCCCTCGACACTCAGGACCGGCAGCGTGTAGAGCGTGTTCTCTCCTTCCCCGAAGATACCGCTGGCGGTTTGATGGATACGGATACCATTACCGTACGCCCCAGCAATACTTTAGATGTGGTCTTTCGCTATCTCCGCCGTCACAGTGAAATTCCACCAATGACAGATAATTTATTGGTAGTGAACCGCCGCGATGAGTTTATAGGCTTACTTCCCATCGCCAAAATGCTGGTCTCCGATCTCAGCATCACGGTTCGAGAAATAATGATCACTGAGGTCGAAGCCATATCGGCCGATTTGGATGATGCCGAAGTTGCTACTCTCTTTGAACGCCATGACTGGGTATCCGCGCCTGTTGTGGATAAGCAAGGCAAACTACTGGGTCGCATCACCATTGATGATGTAGTTGATGTTATTAGGGAGGAAGCCGATCACTCACTGATGAGCATGGCAGGACTCGACGAAGATGAAGACACCTTTGCTCCAGTCCTTAAAACCACCAAACGGCGTTCAATATGGCTAGGCTTGAACGTCGTTACCGCCGTCATAGCCTCCATGACCATTGGCTTATTTAAAGACACTATCGAACAAGTTGTCGCTCTCGCCATACTCATGCCCATCGTAGCCAGTATGGGAGGCATTGCAGGGAATCAAACCTTGATCGTTGTGATTCGAGGAATGGCGCTTGGTCAAATAGGTAAAGCCAATGCGCGCTGGTTGATGTCGCGAGAACTCGGCGTAGGTGTACTTAACGGTATCTTGTGGGCATCCGTAGTAGCCGTGATTGCGGTGATTTGGTTTGAAGACCCTCGTATAGGAATTGTTCTCGCAGCAGCCATGCTTATAAATCTAGTAGTAGCAGCGATAGCTGGTGCAGGCTTACCGCTGTTATTACGTGCCCTTAAAATAGACCCTGCGCTTGCAGGTAGTATGTTCCTCACGACCATTACCGATGTCATAGGCTTTATGACCTTTCTCGGTTTAGCAACATTAATTTACGCTTAATTAACATCGCTCAACTCTTACCGTCGGACTGACAAAAGAAACACTCCTAACTATACCCTCTTCGCTTATTCTCCAGCGACGGTCATAGATTCAACGAGAATAGAGCCCGTACGAACACTGCTTCGCAAATCAATATCCTCACCAATCTCCACGATATTTTTATAAATATCACTCAAATTACCTGCAACGGTAATTTCACTGACCGGATATTTAATCTCTCCATTTTCTACCCAAAAGCCACTCGCACCTCGGGAATAATCACCCGTCACAATATTCACTCCCTGGCCCATCAATTCTGTCACCAACAAACCGGTACCCATTTCCTCACACAAGCCTTTAAGGTTTTTATCACCGGTAGAAACAAATAGGTTATGAACGCCTCCAGCATTAGCGGTAGTATCCATCCCCAACTTGCGTGCGGAATAAGTTCCAAGAACATAACTATTCAACACACCATCTTGTACAAAAAAATTATTTCGAGTGGCAACACCGTCACTATCGTAATAGGCGCTGGCTAGGCCTTTTTCTAAATAAGGCTGTTCATATATTTGAACGCCTGCCGGAAAAATGGGCTGCCCTAATTGATCCAGTAAAAAAGAGGCTTTTCGATATAAACTGCCGCCGCTGATAGCACCCATAAAATGTGATAACAACCCTCCCGCTATTTCTGCTGCAAAAACAACCGGATACTTACCTGTCTTCACTTTCTGCGGGTTTAAGCGCTCAATCGTTCTAGCCGCCGCTTTTTTCCCAACGGTTTCAGCCAACTCCAAATCAGAAGCATCTCTTGCAACGGAATACCAATAGTCACGCTGCATATCACCCGCTTGCTCTGCGATAGCAACACAACTAATACTGTGTCGTGTCGATGCCTTTCTGCCAATAAAACCATGACTATTGCCATACACTCGGCAGCCTTGATGACTATTAACCGTTGCTCCCTCTGAGTTTGTGATTAATTTACTCTGAGCATAAGCGACTTCCTCACTATTTTTAGCCAGTTCGATGGCCGCTGCGGTATCAATATCCCATGGATGATAGAGATCCAAGTCCACTTCATTTTTTGCCATTAATGACAAATCTGCCAGTCCAGCAAACGTATCTTCAGAGGTGTATTTGGCAATCTGACAAGCCGCCTTTACCGTATCTTTCAGTGCCTGTAATCCTGTATCAGAAGTACTGGCTGAACCTCGACGTTGACCAAAGTAAACTGTGATGCCGATGCCTCGATCGCGATTAAACTCGACGGTTTCTACGTCCCCTTTTCGTACGGTCGTAGAAAGCCCCATATCTGCACTAACGGCAACTTCAGTCGCGTGCGCACCTTCGCGCCGGGCCTCAGCCAACACAATGGTCGCTACCTCGGTTAATTGATCCTGTTGTGCATTTATATCCAGGTCTAGAACGGCTGGCTCAGTCCCCATGGGTAACGAACTCCTAAAATTAACTGTCGTGATGAATGACACCATTCTATGCTGTAAACAAACACCAGACAATTTAACTGGTAAGCTTTATCATATGCAGCAATTACATTATTGAAAGAAGAGCATGGTCCCTGATGGATTTCCACGACGAGCCCGAAGAAATAAGCAGAAGCCAGATAAAGCGCGAGATGGAAGCTTTACAAAAAATCGGCACAAGAATTGTTGAACTAAGCAAAGAACAGCTGGCAACCATCCCCATGCCAGACACGCTTGATGTCGCAATAACGGAAGCGAGGCGTCTTAAAAGTCACGAAGGAAAAAGACGGCAGCTGCAATATATCGGCAAACTTATGCGATCCGTGGATATTGAGCCCATCGAGCATGCACTGAACTTGCTCGATGCCAGCTCCAAGGAGCACGCCACCAAACTTCACCAATTAGAACGATGGCGGGACCGCTTAATTAAAGAAGGCGATGCGGTTGTGGGCGAACTGTTAATGAAGTATCCCGATGCTGACCGCCAGCATATTCGCCAATTGATTCGTAATGCGAAAAAAGACCTCACGCTAAATAAGCCCCCTTCTCACAGCCGGAAGTTATTTAAGTACCTACGTGAGTTGGATGATGCGCAGCAAATTCAGCCTTGAGTGTTTCAGGACAGTCGCACTGCAATCAAAACGGGTAGCTACTAACGTCAGCTACCCGTTCCTCCTACCGTAATTTCATCAATTTTCAAGGTAGGCTGCCCCACACCAACAGGTACCGACTGCCCCTCTTTACCACAAACACCGACCCCTTTATCTAGCTCAAGATCATTGCCCACCATACTGATCTTGCCCATGCTCTCTGGACCATTGCCAATCAAGGTCGCACCTTTTACCGGCCGGGTCACTTTTCCATTCTCAATTAAATACGCCTCACTGGTAGAAAACACAAACCTACCGGAGGTGATATCAACCTGGCCACCCGCAAAGTTTACCGCATAGATACCGTTTTCAACGGACGCAATAATTTCTTCCGGTGCATGTTTGCCCGGTAGCATATAAGTATTAGTCATACGCGGCATAGGAATTGAAGAGTAGGACTCTCGACGGCCGTTCCCCGTTGGCGCAACGCCCATTAAACGGGCATTTAACTTGTCCTGCATATACCCTTTAAGAATGCCATTTTCGATTAATATATTGTGCTGGGTCTGGGTACCTTCATCATCAATATTCAATGAACCTCTCCGCCGTTCCATTGTACCGTCATCAACTATAGTACAAAGACTCGATGCAACTTTTTCACCCATGCGCCCAGAAAATGTAGAGCTACCTTTCCGATTGAAATCACCTTCAAGACCATGGCCCACGGCCTCATGCAATAACACCCCAGGCCACCCAGGCCCTAAAACAACCGGCATAGTTCCCGCTGGAGCAGCGACGGCATCTAAATTAATCAAGGCGATTCTTACTGCTTCACGCGCATACTCCAGCGCTAAGCCCTCAGCCAAAAACATCTGATAGTCCAGCCGACCACCACCTCCCGCACTACCACGCTCACGTCGACCATTATGCTCAGCTATAACGCTAACATTTAAACGTACAAGTGGACGAACATCTGCAGCCAATGTTCCATCGGTCGCAACAACCAATATTGTCTCGTGGACACCCGATAAGCTCACGCTGACTTGCGTAATTCGTGAATCAACTTTTCGCGCTTCTGCATCCACCTGCTTTAATAGTTCAACCTTGTCTTGTTGGTTCAATGACGACAACGGGTTTTCCATGCCATACAACTGAGGGTACGATTTTGATTTCCAGGCTTGTACAGATCCATCCTGTCCAGCAGAAGCAATACTCTTAGCAGCTCCCGCCGCCTGCTCCAACGACTTCAATGCAATTTCATCGGAGTAGGCAAACCCTGTTTTCTCACCACTGACCGCCCGCACACCAACACCACGATCAATATTAAAGCTACCATCCTTCACAATACCGTCTTCTAGCGCCCAAGACTCGTGACTCAAAGTCTGAAAGTACAAGTCGGCATAATCCACCTGATGACTCATGACACCACCCAGTATTTGCTGGAGCTGGTGTTCAGATAATTCAGCAGGATCAAGAATTTCTTTATTGGCTATAACTATATTGTTTGTCATGTAAGTACCGAATTAATTCTGTGTTTGAATCACTTCAACGGGAATGGAAGCGCTTCCAAACATTATACGCCTATTTTCCAATACCGGAATTTGAGCACGAATTTGCACAAGACTATCTAGCTCAATATCAGCGATGACGACACCCTCACCTTTTTCATGAACGGCAAGAATATCCCCCCAAGGATCAACAATCATACTATGCCCGTAAGTGTTGCGCTTTTCACTATGAACCCCACCTTGATCTGCGGCGATCATAAACACCTGATTTTCAATAGCACGGGCTCTTACCAAGGGTTGCCAGTGCACCGCTCCAGTAACCTGCGTAAACGCAGCAGGTAAGCAAATAATTTCAGCACCATGATCAACCATCAATCGAAATAATTCTGGAAAGCGCAAGTCATAGCATACAGCCAAACCCAGCACGCCTATCGGAGTATTAACTAAAACGACCTTCTCACCAGGTTGGTAGATAGCAGATTCGTGATAGCGGGATTGAGCGTCATCCACTTGCACATCAAAAAGATGAATCTTGTTATAACAAGCAACTTCAACACCTTGGGGCGAGATTACGAAACAAGATGCAAAGAATTTTCTCGTCATCGTTGGAGTAGGAATAGTCCCCCCTACTAACCATACCCCCCTACTCTTTGCCTGCTCGGTAAGGAATGTTCTTATACGACCACTGGCGGTACCTTCCTCTTGCGCCGCTTTTACCGTGCTAA
>Ga0105348_1002376_pt1 | contig 11296 bp, 8 predicted proteins | sample EN8Hudsemesocosm_2_FD_83504 | JGI IMG/M metagenome (GOLD analysis project Ga0105348, IMG submission 83504) | Methane-oxidizing microbial communities from mesocosms in the Hudson Canyon - EN8C Hudson Canyon | ecosystem: Environmental > Aquatic > Marine > Cold seeps | place: Hudson Canyon...
TAACCGGCATCAAAAGCGGCATTCCATTGCTTATATTTATCACCAAAACGGATAACAGCAATATCACAACGTTCTATTAAATTCTTGATTCTCATTGCATTTACTTTAGCCGATTTATGATCTCGCCAAAACTGTTGTGCTTCTGCACCTAAACCGTCCCCTGCACTGTCGCTAGAATCATGATCAGTGTTTGCAGAAGTAAAAGTAATATCTAAGTCACTATCTCGGCAGCCTTTGATAATTTGCTCACGCCAATCTGTATGGATTTCGCCTGAAAGATAAACGTCTAATTTCATATCTGTGCTCTCTAGTGTGTAAAGGGTTATCGCCATGGGTTGCAATTATTATATATCACTCTCCAAGCAAACTTAATGAAATCAGCTTTCACAATGTGAAACCCGCTAACAAAAAAAGCTGTTAAGGTGATACACCTTAACAGCTTTTGCTTTACTGAATTTCAGAGAAACTCTACTCTTTTAAATGCTCGACTATATCTTCAGCAATAGCTTTCTCTTGCGCTAAACTATCTTGCTCAACTTTAACCCGAGGCAGAACAGCATTAAGTGCTATCGCCACGAGGCCGCATAAACTAATACCCGCTAAACTAAAATCAGCATTACCTATAGCCATGCCACCAATACCAAAAACCAATGTCGTTGATACAATGACTAGGTTTCGTTGCTCAGCTAAATCTACCTGCGCTTTAACCAAGATATTCATCCCTACTCCGGCAATTGAGCCAAAGAGTAAAATTAAGATCCCTCCCATAACAGGCGCAGGAATCGTTTGTAAAGCAATACCAAACTTAGCAACAAACGCAAGAAAGATGGCAAATGCCGCAGCCCAAAGCATTATTTTGGGGTTAAACATTTTAGTTAACATTACCGCACCAGTAACTTCAGAGTATGTGGTATTTGGCGGCCCACCAAATAGTGAGGCTAACGATGTCGCCATACCATCACCTAGCAAGGTACGGTGAAGACCAGGCTTTTTAGTATAATCTTTACCGGTAACGTTACTTATCGCTAAAATATCACCAACGTGTTCAATCGCAGGAGCAATAGCGACAGGTAGCATAAAGAGAATAGCGGCGATGTTAAATTCTGGAGTAACAAAGTTTGGCACGGCAAACCAAGCACTGCTAGCAATAGCTTCGGTACTGACCATCCCCATTAATGACGCCATGATATAACCAACAAAAACCCCAGCCATGATTGGAATTAAACGAAAAATCCCTTTACCTAAGGTTGCCACTAATAGCGTAGTTATTAGTGCAGACATAGAAACGATTAATGAATCCGCATACGGGAAGAGCTCTGCTGCACCATCACCTGTTTTACCCATCGCCATATTTACTGCAATGGGCGCAAGACTTAAGCCGATAACCATGATAATTGGGCCAGTAACCACAGGTGGCATCAATCTATGTAGAAAGCCTGCGCCTCGTACCGCTACAATTGCAGCGATGACGACATAGACAAGGCCTGTAACAAACAGTGAGCCCATAGCGGCGGCAATACCCCACGTTTGCACTGAATAGGCGATGGGGGCAATAAAAACAAAAGAAGAGGCAAGAAACAACGGAACTTGCTGTTTAGTGATAAATTGGAATAACAAGGTACCAATACCCGCGGTGAATAACGCTACACTTGGATCTAAACCTGTTATTAACGGCATCAATACCAACGCACCAAAAGCCACAAAAAGCATTTGTAAGCCGGCAAGGGCATTTCGCCAAACGGGTTGAGTAAAACTAGTTTGCTGTAGAGGTTTATTTGTCATGCAACGTCCTATGGAAAGCTGATATTCATTAACTCGTCACTAAACGAAATACTGCTTAGCGGTTATTTAGTACCAAATATTTTATCCCCTGCATCACCAAGACCAGGAATAATATAACCATTCTCGTTAAGGTGAGAATCAATAGAGGCGGTATAAATATCAACGTCTGGATGAGCATTTTGCACTTTTTCAATGCCTTCAGGAGCAGCGACTAAAATCAAAGCGCGAATATCTTTACAACCGGCTTCTTTCAATATATCAATAGTGGCATTCATAGAGCCGCCGGTTGCCAACATAGGATCGATAATTAATGCCATACGCTGATCAATATCACTGGTTAATTTTTCAAAATAAGTAACAGGCTCTAAGGTTTCTTCATCTCGATACAAACCAACAACACTAATTTTTGCACTAGGCATTAGCTCTAACACGCCATCAAGCATACCAATACCTGCGCGTAAAATTGGCACAACAGTCGCTTTTTTACCAACTAAGCGTTTACCTGTTAACTCACCATCCCAACCTTGCATCTGGTAATCTTCAACGTCAAGGTCTTTAGTCGCTTCGTAAGTGAGTAAACTTCCCACCTCTGCGGATAGCTGCCTAAAATCACGCGTGCTCATATCTTTAGCACGCATTAAGCTAATTTTGTGTTGTACTAATGGGTGTTTAATCTCTTTTACTGACATATTGTGTTCTCCAACAAATGGTTTGCGCTATTCTCACATAAACGGCTAAGAATACTTAAAATGTTTAGCTCACCTTACTGAATAAGATCAAGAAAAGGTGTTTTAGTGTCATTAATCGTAGTAAAAACCTGTCCATTCAATTAAACCACTAAAGACTTAACTAAAGCTCATTCTTAAAAAAAGCACTTCGATCAATCGCCACTCAAATTAAGTAAGTTTGCCGGCGAGAACTGATCAGTTAATACCGGGCTATCTTCCGGCCAATTTTGCTTATTTTTAGTCGATTGAATACGCTGAAACAGTTTATTAGCATCTACACCAACCTTTAATAAAGCCTCGCTAAGTTTAGCTGCATTTTCTTTATGCACCATAACACTAGCACCTTCTCCAAATGCATCGGTGAAACCGTGGTTTTTCGCCAATATTATCCGGTTACTGTTATCTTTATTAGTTACTTGGTAAAAGTCACCAAAAACTGCTTTATAGGTCGCTGACTCATAAGGATATAATTGACTAGACGAAAAAGTATTCGCGGTCAGAATACCTTCATCACTCAACAGCATTTTTACCTCTAATAAAAACTCTTTGGTCATAAGGTGCTCAGGAATATAGTCGCCATTAAACGCATCAAGAATTATCCAATCATATTTTTGTTTTTTCAGCACGGCTCTTTTGACAAATACACGCCCATCCTGACTGTAGGTTTTTATTTTATCGTTCTCTAAAAAGGCAAAATACTGGCGAGCTACTTTAATCACACTTTGATCTATTTCGATATTATCGATACGGCTATTTGGCAATAACTGATGCAAAGTATTTGACATAGTACCGCCGCCAAGACCAATTATTAAGATACTCTGTGGCTCAGGGTTAATTAACAAAGCGGTAAGTAACTGTTTGGTATAGTTAAACAAAAGTTTTTCTGGATTGCTTTTATAGTAGCAACTTTGCCTCGTTTTCGAGCTTTTAACATTAAACTTTAGACAACGAACATCCCCCTTATCTTCTACTAATATATTGCGATATAAGGAACGTTCACTATGAATAACTTCCGCTAGAGTAGTATTTATCAGCAGCAGCGGCGTAATAACTAACAAAGCAAATATGCGTTTACACATCAGTTTATGCATGACGTATCTCTCCCTCGGTTAGCGTTGACTTGTCTTTTGCCGTTACTTTATCAACTACAATCGCAGTTAAACCTAATACACTCAGTACCAAGCTAACCGTTACTATTATGCTGTCTATTTCAAACCACATCACGAAGTAAAACGAGGTGATAATTGTCCCCAACGCACTACCTAAGGTAGAAACAAAATACAATCGACCAGCAATCTGACCACTTTCATTCGAATTTTTAACGAGTAACCGAACTGAGTAAGGCGATAACATGCCTAATATAATCGTTGGAATAAAAAATAATACGGTAGATGCTAATAACGAGCCGTAACGAGAATCCTCAATCGCCAGAAAGATACTCTCCATTAACCAATTACTTGAAGTGACAATGGGTAATAAGGTAATACCAGCAAAAATAAAAATTGCACCGTAACGAGTCAACGAAGCTGAACGTGTCGAAATCTTGCCACCGAACAAATAACCTAACGATAGACTCAGCATAAATACGGTAATAATACTGCCCCAAATATGAACACTACTACCAAAGAAAGGGGCAAGAATACGCCCTGCCAAAAGCTCTACACACATAATAGAGAAGCCGCTACTAAAAGCGAGCAAGTAAATAAATAAATCATTGTAATTAAGTGAGTTCTTTGATGTTTGCATAGTCATCTGAGTTCTTATTATAAGTATTGATTAGTCACTGTAATTTATTTCCAGTCATTTGAATAGTAAATACCCAATCGCTGATGCATTGTATTATAAAACCCCCTTGACAACGCTGTCATTTAGTATGATTATTGAGCCGTTATATTGCAAAAAGGTTAATAAAAAGTTACACAAAACACAAAAAAATAAAAATAGGCTAACTAATGAAAACGATTAAATTATTAAATACTGCAATTCTGGCAGCGCTGTGCACATCACTCACAGCCCATGCGACAAACCCAAAACCTGATCCCGATAATCCAAATGGCTATATTCTCAGCAGCACTGATTTGCTAACGAGTGAACAAGCCAAGACTCAAAACCCAATGTATAAGATTTGGTCTAAGGCACTTGAAATGAGTAGTAATAATGTTGTAAATAGCATTTTACCTAACTCTGCAACAAACCCTGCCAATGTAAAAAGAGCTGAAAATGTATTTGGTGAAGCCGAGTGGAATTTTCTAACACAGATGGCAGCACCTGAATACACCTACACACGCTTACTGAAAGCGATTGGCAAGTTCCCTGCCTTTTGTGGTGACTATGCAGATGGACGTGATGCTGATGCTATTTGTAAAAAATCCATCATTACCGCCTTTGCTCACTTTTCTCAAGAAACCGGGGGCCACATCGCAGTAGATAATACTTCTGACAACCCAGAACAGCTTGAAGAATGGCAGCAAGCACTCGTGCATGTAAGGGAAATGGGTTGGTCTGAAGGGCAAGCCGGCTACACCACAGGCTGTGGTCAAGATGACTGGCAAAACAGACGCTGGCCATGCGCACCAAATCAAGGGTACTTTGGCCGTGGCGCTAAACAATTGTCTTATCATTTTAACTATGGTGCTTTTTCTGAAGTAATGTTTGATGGTGATGCTACGGTATTACTAAATGATCCAGCACGTGTTGCTGATTCATGGTTAAACTTAGCCTCTGCTATCTGGTTTTTCTTAACACCGCAAGCACCAAAGCCAGCCATGCTTCACGTTATTGATCGTACTTGGGCGCCTTCACCTGACGAAGTAGCAGCAGGCATTGGATATGGATTTGGCACAACCATCAATATCATCAACGGTGGCATTGAATGTGGTGAACAAAACAGAGAAAAAGGACAGCCTGTTAACAGGATAAGATACTGGCAAGGTCTTGCTGATCACTATCAAATACCGCGCGACTCAGACGAAACAGATACTTGTTGGCAGCAGACGCCTTTTGGTAGTTTAAACTTAAGTAATGCTGAAGATGTTCTGTATACCAACTGGGAAGGTGACTGGCAGTATTATGCTGACCGCCCTGAAGGATTTTCTTTTGAGTGTAAATTAGTCGGCTATCAAACAGCATACTCAGCACTTGTAGCAGGTGATTATGAAAAGTGTGTTACCAACTTCTACCAATCACATCAAAACTGGCCAGCGGTTAGAATAGTTGATCAAATAACGGATCCAGTAGAGCCTCCAACAGATTCTAACCAATGGGATGCAAATAAAGTCTATTTAGCAAATGATGAAGTTAGCTATTTAGGGGGAAAATATAAAGCGAGTTGGTGGACCCAAGGTAACAAACCGACTGAAGGCGGACCATGGAAGTTAATTTCTGGTAGCACACCAGTTGAACCACCTGTTGAGCCAGAGCCTCCTGTTGAACCTGAACCACCTGTTGTGCCTGAGCCTCCTGTTGAGCCTGAACCTCCTGTTGAACCTGAGCCTCCTGTTGACAATACAACTTGGGATGTTAGTACCGTCTATTATGGTGGCGATAGCGTGCTTTATAACAATGTCACTTATACTGCGAAATGGTGGACTAAAGGTGATAAACCCGATAGTAGTGATGTTTGGAAAAAATAACTAAGTTAATTGCTTTTCTAGGCTACCAACATTGAGATTAAACATTAAAACCTCTCGCCTGCGTAGAGGTTTTTTTATTGTCTAATTTTGATGAACAACATATTTTATAAATGAAGTACTGATATTAAGCCTCATCTAAGGTTACAAGATAAGTTAACACCATGAAGTTATTAAACATATAGTGATAGCAACTGACTAGTCCATCGTTTTTATTAATTTAAAGCAGATTCATTAAGAATAGTTATTCTATTATTTATAAATTTAACGCTAAAGTTAGACTAAATAGCGGCTAGGGAGCTATTTATAATCACCAGCTGAGGTTATTTACTTATGCTGACAATTAACTAATAAATAGCAGACGATTTATGATACCGAATATGGGTTCAAGGTGTCTGAGCTGAATTTTTTAAATAACAGAGAGTGAAAATGGTGGGCCTTCGCAGACTTGAACTGCGGACCTGCCGATTATGAGTCGGATGCTCTAACCAACTGAGCTAAAGGCCCATTTTCACATATTTGGCCTGGTTTTTCTGATGCGTCAGTTGAATATGAAAAGCTTTCAGCTCCAACCAAGCGCGTGCAGTATAAGCATTTTTTATTTTGTTGTCACCTAGTCAGCTTCAAATAGTGCGGTTTTTTTTACTGACAGCCTATTTCTTAAGCAACAGTGATTAGCTTGACGCTAAAAGCGATAAGTTATACCCGCACTCACTTCACTTTGAAACCAAATATCACTAGAAATATAAATAGCACAGGTATCTACATCACAAAAGATTGCACTATCTGAATTAAAAAAAGTGCCATAAAGTCGACTATCTAAACGCAAACTAACATTTTCTGTTAGTGATATCTTACTTGCTAAACCGACGTTAATGGAAAAGCGCGTCTCATCACTTAGTGCTTTATCTTTAGGTGCTAAATGCGATAAACCAAAGCCTCCGGTAACCAAGATAGGTAGCGGCCCATCCGAAATAGGTACATTGCCGCCAATATGAGCATAAGTGATGCTAAGATCGGTATTTCCCGCAGAAAAATCATCCGAATTTGAAAAGCTAGTGTTGTAATGGCTAACTAAAAACTCGCCTTGACGCTTTCTATCAAATGACCACGCAGTTAATAGACCATAACTGGTTTCTTCACTGAGCTCTATTCTATTGTGAATTTCATTCCTACTGGTATCAAAGTCCCCGCCAAAGCGATAACCAATTAGCGGTGTAATTTCAAAGTTTAATGCTTGCTTTGCTTTAATTGGCATAGCAACAACAGTAAGAGCACAGGCTAAAGCGATAACAGCGCGCATAAAAATTCCTTATCTCGGACAAATAAAAAGAGTAAGCAACAATACCTACAGGTATTACTAACTTACTCTTTTTTATCGGTATTTAAAACAGTATTTTAAATAGAATTTATAACTTTACGTTTTACTCACCGTCTAAGAAGCTTTTCAGCTGCTCTGAGCGTGAAGGATGACGTAATTTACGTAATGCTTTTGCTTCAATTTGACGAATACGCTCACGTGTTACATCAAACTGCTTACCAACTTCTTCCAAAGTATGATCAGTATTCATATCGATACCAAAGCGCATTCTCAAGACTTTCGCTTCACGAGCTGTTAAACCAGCGAGTACTTCATGAGTAGCACCTTTAAGGTTTTCAGACGTTGCAGAATCAACAGGAAGCTCACCACTACCATCTTCAATAAAGTCACCTAAGTGTGAATCTTCATCATCACCAATAGGCGTTTCCATTGAAATTGGCTCTTTAGCGATTTTCAATACTTTACGGATTTTATCTTCTGGCATTACCATACGCTCAGCTAATTCTTCTGGCGTTGGTTCACGGCCCATTTCTTGTAACATTTGACGAGAAACACGATTTAACTTGTTAATGGTTTCAATCATATGCACTGGAATACGGATAGTACGCGCTTGGTCAGCAATTGAACGTGTGATTGCTTGACGAATCCACCATGTAGCGTAAGTTGAGAACTTATAACCACGACGGTATTCAAACTTATCTACCGCTTTCATCAAACCGATGTTACCCTCTTGAATTAAATCAAGGAACTGTAAACCACGGTTGGTGTATTTCTTAGCAATTGAAATTACAAGACGTAAGTTGGCTTCAACCATTTCTTTTTTAGCACGACGCGCTTTCGCTTCACCAATTGACATACGACGGTTAATATCTTTAATACCGTGAATGTTTAAGTGAGTTTCTTCTTCAATTTGGTTTAACTTGTAAATACAACGTTCAACGTCAAGCTCAACATCACTTAAGCGAGTTGAATATGGGTTACCTGCCGATTTTTCCGCTTCAAACCAATCTTTAGACGTTTCATTACCTGGGAATATTTTAATAAAGGTTGTTTTAGGCATACCGGCACCAACAACACAGTGCTTCATGATTAAACGTTCTTGCACACGTAATCTGTCCATTACGCTACGCATGTTTTTCACTAATTTATCAAATAATTTAGGGATTAAACGGAATTCTTTAAATACGTCAGCGACAGCATCGATAGCTTCTTGGGCATCTTTATGACCACGACCTTTAGCATCGATTATTTTGTTTGCATTTTCATGAGCTTCACGTAAAGCAGTAAACTTCTCACGCGCTAGCTCAGGATCTGGACCAGTATCTTCTTCTTCTTCGTCCTCATCATCATCGTCAGAGCCATCTTTATCTTCGTCTTCTAGCTCTTCTTTTGATAATTCACTACCAACATGCGTTGCTGCAGCGGCTACATCATCATCTTCAGCATCTGGGTCTAAGAACCCAGTAATGATATCGGTTAGGCGAATTTCTTCTGCTTCGAAGTTATCCCACATTTCTAATAAATAGTTTATTGCAGGTGGGTATTCAGAAACACTACGCTGTACTTCTTTGATACCTTCTTCAATACGCTTGGCGATCACAATTTCGCCTTTACGAGTAAGAAGTTCTACAGTACCCATTTCACGCATATACATGCGAACAGGATCTGTTGTACGGCCAATTTCACTTTCTACCGTAGCAAGTGCTTGAGCTGCAGCTTCAGCAGCATCTTCATCAGTATTTGCTTCGCTCATCATCAAGGTGTCTTGATCTGGTGCGTTTTCAAATACTTGAATACCCATATCATTAATCATACTAACGATATCTTCAACTTGATCAGAGTCGATAATGTCTTGTGGAAGATGATCATTAACTTGCGCAAACGTTAAATAACCTTGTTCTTTACCTTTGGTTATCAAGTCTTTAAGTCTAGATTGAGGAGCTTGTTCCATTGACGAGTGTCCACCTGTATATAATAAATATGGGATGTAAAATTTGTGCTTGAAATATTAGTAAAGGCTAATAAATGGCGCAATAAAGCCGGAAATTATAGCGAATTTTTCAGACAGTTACCAGCTAATATCTTGTCTTAATCGCCCTTTAAAAAGCCAAAGCATTATCGGCTAAACTTCATTAGTGCAGCTAAGTATAGCTAATACTATAAGTTAAGCATTTAATATCGCTTGTAACTCTTGCTTTTCTTGGGCTGTCATTTGCCCGGCACGTGCTTTTTGTAATAAAACTTCAGCGCGCTGTTCAACGAAATTATTTAATAGTTTTTCAATACTATCGAGAAAAACATCCGTTGCTGCATCGGCTTCAACATGATGCTGCCAACACATCAACTTAGCCAATTGCGCCCCCTGCTCTGTACCGCGAAAGTATTCGAGTAATTGTGGCGTTTTTATTTCAGGGTTTTGCTTACAGACCGCGAGTACTTGGCTTAACAAGTCAATTCCAGGCGCCGTTAGTGGCTGTAAGACATTCATATCATCTAAGTTAGTAGCTATATGGGGATGCTCTACCAATAAAGCAAGCGCTAATCTTACGGGCGTTACTTTCGTGCTCTTTCGCACGGCTTTTTTTGGCTCGTTGGCTTGCGTTTTTTTGCTATATTTCGCTAAAAATTGCTCCGTTCCCATGCCAAAGCTATTGGCCAACTCTGTCAGTATTGCATCTTTTAAATGACTCTCAGGGAGCTTATCTAAATAAGGCTGAAATGACTCCACTAAAGCCGCTCTGCCTTCATGACCACTCATATCTATTTTCAACATGAGCTGTTCAAATAAAAATTTTGATAACGGCATAGCGCTATCAAGAAACTCTTCAAAAGCTGCCTGTCCCTGTTTTCTAATTAAAGAATCTGGATCTTCACCATCAGGGACAAAAACGAATTTTAACGAAAAACCATCTCGAATAAGGGGTAAAGCATTTTCCATTGCACGCCATGCAGCATCACGTCCCGCGTGATCGCCATCGTAACAACATATCACATCGGGTACGGTTCTAAATAAGGTTTGCAGTTGTTCAAACGTGGTTGCGGTTCCGAGTGATGCCACGGCATAATCAACACCATGTTGAGCAAGTGCCACTACATCCATATAGCCTTCAACCACAACTAAGCGTTTCAGTTGTTTATTGGCTTGTTTGGCTTCATGTAAACCGTAAAGCTCTTGACCTTTGTGGTAAATACGAGTTTCTGGTGAGTTCAAATATTTTGGTTTTTCATCACCTAAGACACGGCCACCAAAACCAATCACTCGACCACGTTTATCACGAATCGGAAACATAATACGACCACGAAAACGGTCATAAGGACGGTTTTTCTCACCCGAAATAGCCATACCTAGATCAACCAATTGCTGATTAGCTTGTCCATTTCGCGAGAAGGAGTTCATCATGCCATCCCAAGCATCGCTGATGTAACCAATGCCAAAGCGTTTTACCACTTCACCACTTAAACCTCGACCTTTCAAATAATCTATTGCTGTGGCTTTGTCTTTCGCTACTTTTAATTGCTGTTGAAAGAAACGACTGATTTGTAGCATCAACTCATAATCATCTTGTTTTTGTTGATGAATTTGTTGTTGCCTGCGCTGTTCAGCTGGGCTAGCAGTATTTTCTTCACGAACAACGTCCATACCGCAATGTGAGGCAAGCTCTTCTACCGCATCAGGAAAATCAAGACGATCAAATTCCATCAAAAAAGAGATGGCATTACCGTGTTCACCACAACCAAAGCAATGATAAAACTGCTTATCTTGACTAACAGTAAGAAGGTGATTTTTCATTATGAAATGGACAGCAAGCTTGGTAATTTTTACCTGCTTTTTTTAA
>Ga0105348_1002377_pt1 | contig 11292 bp, 9 predicted proteins | sample EN8Hudsemesocosm_2_FD_83504 | JGI IMG/M metagenome (GOLD analysis project Ga0105348, IMG submission 83504) | Methane-oxidizing microbial communities from mesocosms in the Hudson Canyon - EN8C Hudson Canyon | ecosystem: Environmental > Aquatic > Marine > Cold seeps | place: Hudson Canyon...
CGCGCTCTGTCAGCTCCTTGGCCGCCCAGCCACCGGAAATACCCGAGCCTACTACTATGGCGTCGTAATCGGTCTGTAAGCTCATAAGTAGGGCCTCACTTTATGTGTACTGCGGGTTTCAATCGATTCATTCATTACGATGTCCATTGGTGACCCACCTCATCAAAGTTCATATCTTCGTAGCGCATAGGCATAGGGTTATAACGCAGCTCTTTTGTGGCCCCCTCTTCTGAGGTGTAGTAACCCAACACCGCCAGCTCTTTAATCTTGTAAAAGAAGGGTTTATTTTCATCTTCTTTAGGTTTTACAACGTCGTCATTCCCCGGCGCCTTGTAATTTTCTGCCTCTCGCTCGGATTGCTCCAACGCTTCAACACGCTGCGGCTCGCTACAGGTCAAAAAATCCTTGGTAAAACGCTGCTGGCAATAGTCATTCAGTGATTGCAAACCGTTAAAGTAAATGCCACGTTCGGTTTCCGTATACCAATCAGAAACCATTAATTCGAGGAAGTGCGGCACACCCGCATCTATTGCCCCAAGTGTGTCGGTGCGAGGGATAATCATATCCGCCAACACCGCTGTCATTTTCTTCTGATCAAAGCTAAACAATAAATTTTCGATTTTAACTCGACCATCAACACCCGCCAATACAGCCTGGGCCACCGATGCTGATGCCAAGCCACCGAGTAATATGGCGGTATTCTTTAACAGCTCTCTGCGTTGCATGCTTCGCGCTCCCATTGTGCCTCTGTGGTAATTTCTACAATCTGTTCAAGGCGGATATCCCGAGACGAACTGGCCAGACGCACGGCGTAGTGACCCGCCTTGAGGTGCCACAGTTTTTCTTCAGAGAAAATACGCAGCTGTTCAAGCGGCAATATAAATTCAACCTGCTTAGATTCGCCCGCGTCTAGGTATACTTTATTAAAACCTTTTAAGCTCTGTGGTGGCCGTTCTTTACCATGGTCACAATCGCCAATATAAAGTTGCACCACCTCCGCACCCGCTCGCTCACTGGCATTGGTCAAAGTCATCGACACCTGTAAACAATCATCAGCAGCAAAACTTTTTCCATTGAGCGTTAGGTTTGAATACTCAAACTGGCTATAAGAGAGCCCATGACCAAAGGCAAAGAGCGGTTCAATGTCCTGCTGATCAAAGTGGCGATAACCGACAAAAATATCTTCGTCGTAATGCACCTTTTCTCGATCACCTGGGTAGCTGCGCGGCGACTGATGCGCCGGACTGTCCTGCAAACGTTTGGGAAAACTCACCGGCAGCTTGCCCGACGGGTTGGCGTCGCCAAATAACACTTGGGCAATCGCCGTACCGCCCTCCATGCCCGGGTACCAACACTCCAATACGGCCGGCACATCATCAACCCATGGCATCGCCAGCGGCCCACCGTTGATCAACACCACCACCGTATTGGGATTAACCGCCAATGTTTGCTTAATCAGTTGCTGCTGTTTTTCTGGTAAATCTAGGTGTTTGCGATCGACACCTTCCGAGTCCTGACCGAAGCGATGGCTCAAACCCACAAACAACAAGACGGCATCGGCATCAGCGGGTTTTTTAACCCACTCGAAGCGGTTGTTATTTTGTGCCTGTAACCCCTGCCAAGGCGTGACCTCATAGGGAGGCCAAACACCGGCGCTGCCGCCCCATAAAGGCAGGCAATTTTTCTTCTTGAGTTTTGGCCCCAGCAGGGCAATCTTTTTGTGTTTTTCAGGGTTTAATGGCAATAACTTCTGCGTATTTTTCAGCAGCGTCAGGCCGCCCTCGGCCATTTCCCGTGACAAGGCCTGATGCTCGGGTGTATTGCGACAGCCTTGATTTTCGCTCTGCGCGTGATCCGCATCGGCGGCACCGTCCAAATGGCCGGTTAGTAACATGACACGCAGCAGACCACAGATGGCGTCATCCAGCTCCGCCTCAGTGAAGTCACCATTCGAAAATTCTGCACTCAAGGCTTTGGTTTTACACTTAGAACCCTTGCCAGGCATTTCCAAGCTCAAACCCGATTTCACACAGGCCGCGCCACTGGACGTGCGACGCACCGCGAACCAGTCACTGACCACAAAACCTCGGAATCCATAGCCATCGCGTAGAATATCCTGCAACAAACTTGAATTCTCACAGGCCGCCACGCCATTCACGGCGTTGTAGGCGGCCATGATCGACCAGGCGTCCGCCTCTTCCACCGCTGCTTTAAAAGCCGGTAAATATATTTCTTGCAGCGCCCGCTCACTGACCTCGCTGCTGACGCGAATGCGGTTTGTCTCTTGGTTGTTCACCGCAAAGTGTTTTACACAGGCGGCCACGCCCTGCTGCTGTACACCTTTAACCATGGGCACTGTGAGGCGAGCGTTGAGCAGCGGGTCTTCACTGAGGTATTCAAAGGTGCGGCCGTTGAGCGGCGTTCTAGTGATGTTAATCGCCGGCGCCAAAATGGTCTGTGCGCCTACCGATTTACACTCATCGGCGAGGGCTTCCCCAAAGCGCTCCATCAGAGACTCATCCCAACTGGCGGCTTGGGCAATACCCGAAGGAAACGCGGTACACCGCTTCCAACTGGAGTGGAAAGCAACACCGCGTGGGCCGTCGGTCATCTTGAAGGGTTTAATACCCAAACGCGTCACCGGTTTGGTTTGCCAAAAATTCTTGCCCGCACACAGGGACAGTTTTTCTTCAACCGTCAATGCGGCCAAAAGAAACGCCAAGCGCACTTCGATGGGTTGGCTTGCATCGCGAAAATCCACCGGGGTTTCCGTAGTTGTATTCGCCATGTTCACGCCCCAACAGATTTAGATTTAAACAAGCGTCGAATCAAACGATAGACACCATAAAACGCGCCCAGCACCAGACCCAATAGCACCATAGCCAACAACCCGCCCTTCACCAACAGAGGGCCATAACCCTTTTTATCGGAACGGGTGCCGCGCATATAACGCTGGCGCGGTTTTTCTGCGGCAATATTGGTTTCTAGGTCGGCAATGATCTGCTGCATAGCCGCTACTCGCTCTGGGTGTTCATCCACAAGGTTGTTTTGCTCGTAGGGATCATCCTTCAAGTTAAACAAGAGCAAGCCGTGTGAGTAGCGATCCATTTTTAAAATAGGCTCAATCAGTACGGGATAACCCTTGCGCGGCAACTTGATTTTCCAATCGCCATCGCGGTAACCGGTTACCTCGGCGCTGCCTGCAGACATATAGAAGAAGCGCTGTTCTTCGCGTTCAACTTCAGAGGTCAACAGGTGGGTAATGTCCTCACCGTCGATGGCGCGGTCGGTCGGCAGCTCAACACCGGCCAAGGCCGAGAAGGTCGGCATCAGGTCGACAAAACTCGCTACCGAATTTTGCACACTGCCCGGCGCAATACGCGCAGGCCAGTGGGCAACGGTGGGTACTCGCTGCCCGCCTTCAAAGGCCGAACCTTTACCGTCGCGCAATGGGCCTGCTGTGCCCGCATGATCGCCCATGCCCAACCAAGGGCCATTGTCAGAGGTAAAAATCACCAGGGTGTTATCCAACAAGTCCAGCTCAGCCAACTTGTCCATCACCTCACCGGTGCTCCAATCCAACTCCTCCACCACATCGCCATAGAGGCCACCTTCCGATTTACCTTCAAACTCAGGCGATACGTAAAGAGGCACGTGGGGCATACTGTGGGCGAGGTAGAGGAAAAACGGCGCCTTCTGATGACGCTCAATGTAGTCCAAGGCTTTTTCTGTATAGCGCTTGGTTAGGTAGCGCTGATCAATCGGCTCGTGAATGATCTTCTGGTTTTCATAGAAGAAGAAGTTGGCCATATCATTACTGAAAGGCACACCATAAAACTCTTCAAATCCCTGATTCCAAGGCATATAGCGATCCAAATGCCCCGGATGCCATTTACCCACCATGCCCGTATCGTAACCAGCCTTCTGTAGCTGCTCGGCAATGGTGATTTCAGAACTGTCCATACCGTCATGGGCGTCGTACATGAATACATGCTCAATGCCCATACGCGCCGAGTAACGACCTGTTAGCAGACCCGCGCGGGACGGCGTACACACAGGTGCCGCCGCATAGAACTGCGGCAGCTTCAGACCCTGCTCGGCCATTTCATCGATGCGCGGCGTATCAATCGTCTCGGAGCCAAAGCTGCCAATATCCCCATAACCCAAATCATCGGCGAGAATCACAATAATATTGGGAGGGGTGATTTGAGCCGAACCGGTGGTGTCTGGCTCAACGGCAGCCGAGCCCAGCAAGGGCAATAACAGTAGGCAGCCGCCACTCAACCATCGAGTCAGTGTGCGGGCTAGGTTGGGGCATTGGGTCATATCGTCGGATTCCTGCAGATATATCTGTTATTTGAAACTCAGAATATACCCGCAGAGTGTTAAGTTGAATGTGACGCCCTGCTAACAACTTGTCATTTTCTGCTATCTCCACGTATGGACAGGGCTAAAAATGAGTCGACAAGTCGGCTTAAAAGCGTTTTAAATAGAGAGATCTAAGTAACTTTTGAATAATAAAAACAGCTGCCGAGCTTAAACATGGAAAAAACGACTGCCTTGAGCCAAACGCAAAAAACCGCACTTCTCTGCTATCAGTGGTTCTGCGGTGGCCTTGTTGAAGAACAGCTAAATGGCGACGAGATCACTTCACTGCAAACCTTTATCGGCTCTTCCATGAGCATTAACGAAATCCAGAAATTTGGGGAACGCATCCGCCAGAGTAAGGATTATTCCGCTAAGGAAGCCCAACTGATTGAGCGCTGGCGTCCATCCATTGCCTCACCCCAACCACCCAGTGACGCCCATGCGCAGCAGTTCCTACAAGAGCTCATTGAAAGTTTCGACCACTCCCTGATTTACGATCACAGCGTGGTGGCCAATGTCACCTACAGCGCGCGCGGGAATATGTCAGACAGAGACAAGAATTTTTTGGGCAATATGCCCTGTTGGACACTGCATCTTACGACCCAAGGCAGCGCCTTATTCTTAAATGAGAAGATGGAATTAGAGGTAAAACCGGGTGATATGATGCTGCTGCAACCAGAGGCCCAGTACCACTATGGGCTGCACCCAGCCGCTGATGAATGGGAGCACCTATGGGCACTGTTTCAACCGAGACCCCATTGGGGGGAGTGGTTAAACTGGCGTGAACTCGACACAGGTATCATGCACCTGTCCATCCATGACCCGCAGGTTCACCAATGCCTAGAACAGCTGTTTAGAGACTTAATCGAACTTAAAGATTACCCGGGCACCTCTCGATCCGATCTTCAATACAACCGCCTCGAAGAGCTGCTGATTCGCGCCAAGGAAACTCAGACCGAAAGCGAAAATCCAAAGGCCGATCAGCGCATTGGCGCCGCCTGCGACTACATCATCAAACACCTTGATCAACGCTTCAGTGTTGATGATGTTGCCGAGGCCTGTAACCTATCGGCGTCGCGCATTGCCCATCTATTCAAACAGCAGATGGGCATGAGTTTAAAAGCGTGGAGCAATAATATGCGTCTACAAAAAGTGCGCAAACTGTTGATCAGCAACAACGACAGTATCAGTGTCATCGCCCGCCAAGTTGGCTACGAAGACCCTGCACAACTGGCGAAAAACTTTAAAAAGAACATGGGCTGCAGCCCGCGAGAGTTTCGTCAGTCGTTTAAGGTGTAATTTGTACGCCCTAAAAAGGTTATTTGGACTTTAAATCCCAATCAATACGCCCTACCCACATGTCACGATACATCAGCCAGTCACTGACAAAGCTATAGAACGGGTATTCAAAGGTGGCGGGTTTGTTTTTCTCGAACACAAAGTGCCCCACCCAGGCCCAAAAGTAACCCTGTACAACCCCGACCAGCAGGAGGATCGGCGTTGCCCCCAATACCACCATGACCAGTATGATCAAGGCTATGCTTGTCCCAATAAAGTGCAATAAGCGGCAAACTGGGTTGCTGTGCTCTGCCAGGTAATATGGGTAAAAATCTTTTAGGCTTGTAAATTTTTTATCTGACATATAAAACCTCAACGCATGACGGGTTCGGTGAATGGAGTGAAAGCCGATTTAATTAACATTATATAACCACTCGGCAAGCACTTTCTGTCAAAAAGTTTACATAGCCCTTGCTAGTTGCTACTGAAACTTTTCAACCGTTGTAAATCATGCACCACGATTCTTCCATCCTTCATGGAAATCAAATCGTGTTCGAGCAGCTCTTTAAGGGCCTTATTAATACTTTGACGAGAGACCCCCAAACCCTTACCCAGCTCCTCCTGAGGCAGCTTGAAGGTAAATTCATGCCGGCCACTGTTTTGTGTTGAGTAGCGGCTGGCAGCGAAATACAAACGCAGGGCTAACTGTTGCGCAAGGGACGACAGGGATATATTTTCCAGCACCGCATAGGTTAGACGCAGCCGGTGGTTAATAAACAGCAATAATTGGTCGGCAATTTCCGGGTGTTTCTCACGCAATCGCCAAAACTCTGACTTAGACAACACCTGCAATACCGCATCGCCGTGGGCGCAGGCATTATTGGCACGGGGTAACCCATCAATCAAACCCAACTCGCCAAAGCAATTACCCTCGTCGACGACATAGGGGACATACTCCTTCCCTTCGGCCGAAATATTACTGATGATAATTTGCCCTTCTAGAACACGATAAAGCGCCAAGCTTTCACTGCCCTGCGCATACACATAGGCGCCTTGCTTTAAGCTCAGTGTTGTCATGGCTTCAAGGATGTCGTCTTTTACCGGCTCCGGCAGCGCGTCGATCCAACTGGTTTCCTGCACGGGTATCATTATGGCCTCTTCTATAAATACACAGTGGCTAATCGTTACGGTTCTAACTCTCTAAGGCCTTCATCTCAGGGCTTAAGTACCTCATTAATTCGAGGTGCCTTCAATATACGTATTGTTCTAGCCTACGTGAGTAGCGCCCCAGCTTCCAATCATAACCCCCGTTAAAAGTGAATATAGGTTAGCAGCCTACACCAGATTATTAGCAGTATCGTGCATTGTACCAAATACAGCTGCGGCTTAATCTAAGGCCATACGCCACCCTGCGCCCAGAACATCGCTAAAAGATTTATTACCATGAAAAGATCCTCTGTCTTGAAAAAACGATATTTTTATACCGCCTGGCTGCTTCTTTTCATGGTGACATCACCCGCCTACGCCCTGCAGCAGAAACAACCCAATATCATCCTAATACTGGCCGATGACTTGGGTGTAGAAACCATTGGCAGCTATGGTGGCGAGAGCTATAAAACACCAAGGCTTGATCAACTGGCTAGCGAAGGCATGCGCTTTGAGAATACCCACGCCCAACCCCTGTGCACACCGTCTCGGGTAAAACTGATGACTGGGCAGTATAACTTTCGAAACTACCAGCAATTCATGTACCTCGACCCCAGCGAAATCACCTTTGCTCACCGTTTAAAAGAGGCGGGCTATCGAACGATGATTTCCGGTAAGTGGCAACTGGTGGATAACGGCATAGACAATACCCAAGGTATGCTACCGCAGCACTCTGGCTTTGATGATTTCTTCCTTTGGCAGGTACGCCGAGACGATGCTGGCTCACGTTATTGGGGGCCGCGTATCTCCAGCAACGGCCAGCTGAATGAATACACAGAAGAGCAGTTTGGCCCAGACCTATTCAATCAACGCGTCACCGACTACATAAAGGCCGCGAATGATCAGCCGTTCTTTATCTACTACCCCATGGTATTGCCACACCTCCCGCTGGTGACCACACCCGATAGCCTTGATGCCGTCAGTAAAGAAGAACAGTTCTCGGGCATGATTTCCTACATGGACAAGTTGGTGGGTCAGATAAAAACCGCCGTCGTTGAGAAGGGGCTTGCTGAAAACACCATCATTTTATTTATCGGTGATAATGGCACTGACAAGCGAATAGTCTCAGTAAGAAATGGCATGGAGGTGCCAGGCGGCAAAGGAAAAACCAACGCCAGCGGTACGCATGTACCCTTTATTGCTTGGTGGCCAAACACCATAAAACCCGCCCAACTTGACCACAACCTGATTAACTTGAGCGACTTTTTTCCAACACTTATGGAACTGGCTGGCACCAACATGCCTGCCGGACACCCTCGCGATGGCATCAGTCTGGTTGATGTTTTAAAAGGCAAGGCCAGCGCTCCCATCCGCCAAGAACAGTTCATCCATTACTATCCAAGGTGGATGCACATGCCGGCACGCTACGCCTTTGACAATCAATGGAAACTTTACGAAAACGGATCGTTTTACAACACCCTTGAGGACGTGGATGAAAACATCAACCTGCTCAACAGTGATATGAATACAAGTCTCAATAAAGCCGCCTTAGACGCTCGAGATCGGCTGAGCAACAAGCTTGAAGCCATGCCGGGCGCCCCCGTACCCTTCTGGCCTACTGCGCCAAACAAAGTCTATTGGCTGGTTCTTATCACGAGCCTAGCGTTGTTAACCGCCTTGGGGTTTCTCCTGTTAAAGCTTTATAGAAGAAAGACATAAGATCATGAAGCACTTTTATATTTCGGCACTTTTATTGGCTTTTACCTGTTCAGCCCTCAATGCCTCCTCTTCCGTTAATGGCCTCCCTGATGATGAGCGGCCTAATATATTGCTTATTCTCAGTGATGATCATGGTGTGGAAGACAGCGGGGCCTATGGCAACAGTGTCATAGCAACCCCCAACATCGATCAACTGGCGACACAAGGGATGCGCTTCGACAACGCCTTTGCCACCCAAGCCATCTGTGCGCCCAGCCGCCAGTCGCTGTATACCGGTCTCTACCCATTGCGCCATGGAGGTCATCGCAATCATACAGAGGTCATACCCAGCACCCTAAGCCTACCCCACTACTTCGAACCCCTTGGCTATCAGGTTCACCTAGCTGGTAAGACACATTTTGGACCCAGTGAAGCTTTCCCGTTCAATAAATTGTCAAAATCAAAAAACACCTTCTCGGACTCAAGCAGTAACATCGCAAAATACTTTGCCGCCATGCAGCAAGTATTTGAACAAACAGAGCAGCCTTTCTTTATTGTTGCGGCAACCTCGTTACCCCATACCAATGTTGGTTTGAATGAAGGTTACCCAGAGCCGGTAAATTACCAACCGAAAGACGTACCCTTACCGCCCTATTTGATTGATACCCCCGAGACCCGCATTGAGCGAGCGGGTTACTACGAACTGGTCTCCGGATTAGACAACGATATAGGCACCCTATTAAAACTGCTTGAAAGTTCTGCCTCGGCCGACAACACCCTGGTGATTTACACCAGCGATCACGGTGCTGGGTTTGCCTTTGAAAAGTGGACGAACTACGACGCAGGTTTACACGTGCCTTTGATCGTAACCTGGCCCAACAAAATCCCGCCTAACAGCGAAAGCGACGCATTGGTGAGTTTGATCGATATACTGCCCACACTGCTGGAAGCCACTGGCGGAACAACACCGCACAACATAGACGGAAAAAGTTTTCTGCCAGTACTGAAAAGTGAACGCGAAAACCATCGGGCGTTAGTCTTTGCCAGCCACACCACACTCGGTATCAGAAACGCCTCCGACGCCACGCCCATTCGATCGGTGCGCAGTGAACGCTACAAGTACATCCGCAACCTAAACCCTGACGGCCTCTTCACCAATAACGTCACCGAAAAAGGCCAAGGGGGGTGGTTCAGCTGGTTAGAGCAAGCGCAAACCGATGCCGTCACAAAACAACGTACACAACACTACCAAAAACGCCCCTATGAAGAACTTTATGATCTATTAAACGACCCCTATGAACTGAATAACCTAGCGAACGACGCCGGTCTTCAATCACAAAAGGTCTATCTAAGCACTCAGCTCGACACATGGATGATCCAGCAAAATGATCTGGGGCTCGACGCCCCCGTCACGCCGATGAACATGCCCTGGTGGCAGATGCTGCTCGCCGGTGTGTTTTTTGCCATCCAGTGGGTTATCGGCCTCTTCTCAGCCAGTTAAAAAAGGAACACCCTATGAACAATAACCTTAGCCCCTGGCTGTTCGCCGCCAGCCTGATAAGCACCGCGGCTATCGCCACCGAACAACGCCCAAACGTACTGTTGATTCTCACCGATGATCAGCGCTGGGATGCGGTGGGTTACCACGACAAACCGCTCTTGGGGATTGATACCCCCACGGCTGGCCGAAGAAGGCGTACAGTTTAACAATATGTTCGTCACCTCTTCACTCTGCTCACCCAGCCGCGCGTCGTTTTTGTCCGGTACCTACGCCCACACCCACGGCGTACGCGATAACTTTACCGACTACCCGCGTGAGCTGGAAAGTTTCCCCATGGCCATGCAAAAGTCGGGCTATCAAACCGCCTATATTGGCAAGTGGCACATGGGCGAAGCCGACGACTCTCGCCGCCCGGGCTACGACTACTGGGTAACGCATAAAGGTCAGGGAAAATACTTTGATACCACGTTTAATGTGGATGGTGAACGCCAGACAGTAGCCGGTTACTACGCCCACGTTGTCACCGACATGGCCAGCGACTGGATAAAAAATCGCGACAAGGATAAACCCTTCGCAATGGTGCTGGGTCACAAAGCGCCCCACGGGCCTTTTATTCCAGAAGAAAAATACGAGAACACCTATGACCATGTACCGGTCAACTACCCGGACAGTGCGTTTAATCTGGAAGACAAACCCGACTGGGTAAAAGAGCGGCTGCCCACCTGGCACGGTATTTATGGACCATTGTACGGTTTTCGGGAAAAATTCCCTGACATGAGCCAAGCCGCCCTTGCCGACTTCCAAAAATTTGTGCGCAGTTACACCGCCACCATCAACTCGGTGGATGACAGCGTCGGCCGCGTATTAAAACAACTCGAAGACGAAAACATACTCGATAACACCATCGTCATCTACAGCTCCGACAACAGCTTTCTGTTAGGTGAACACGGCATGATCGACAAGCGCACCATGCACGAGGCCAGCATTCGTGTGCCTTTGGTTGTGCGCTACCCCAAAGCCTTTAAAGCAGGTAGCCGTGTCGATCATCAGGTGCTGAGCATTGACTTGGCCCCCACCCTAATGGAGCTCACCGGCGCGGGCGAGCTGGCAAACGCGCATGGCCTATCCTGGGTGGCAGCCGCGCAGGACAAAAACGCCGATTGGCGTGAAAGTTGGTTGTATGAATACAACTACGAAGAGCAATTCCCCTACACACCCAATGTGCGAGGCGTGCGCAAGGGCGACTGGAAATACGTGGCCTACCCCCACGGCGACGGCGGCGCGCTGCGCCACAAGGAAGA
>Ga0105348_1002381_pt1 | contig 11285 bp, 7 predicted proteins | sample EN8Hudsemesocosm_2_FD_83504 | JGI IMG/M metagenome (GOLD analysis project Ga0105348, IMG submission 83504) | Methane-oxidizing microbial communities from mesocosms in the Hudson Canyon - EN8C Hudson Canyon | ecosystem: Environmental > Aquatic > Marine > Cold seeps | place: Hudson Canyon...
GCTTTCCCCGATACCAACCAAGACCTCTCATCCATATGAATATTACGATAAGCCGCCACAAATGGTTTCTGCGCCACCAGTAATTTCTCTACTTCCCAAAAAGCCTCTGCTGACGTATCCGTTAAAGCTCGTCCATTAGCCTTCAGCCCCATACCAACAAGAACTTGTGTTGTTTCCAGCATGATGATTTTCCCCGCCAGCTCTGGTGATGGTGCGTACAGATCTTTCCAACGGGTTAAAGGCTTTGAGACAAGATCAGAGCGATAAATAATACCCATGGTTCCCCAAAAATAGGGAACCGCATAGGCTCGCCAGGTTTCATCGGTAGATATAGGCTTCAACGAAAGATAATGGTGGTTTGCAATTTTTTCCGTGTTTATCTTCTGCACCCAATCGTTCGCAATATACGAATTAACCGCAGCCTCATCCACACAGATAAGGTCGTACCCCTGCCCTCCACTATGTGCCAACATAACATCGCGTTCATCGTCATCGCCGTAATAGATGAATTTGACCTTAGCGTTGAACTTAGCCTCAAATGCTTCAACAACCGCGGGCTCTATGTAGTCTTCCCATGTCAATACAGTGAGATCCTGCGCAAAGGATGAGGCTGATATTATTTGCGCAATAGCAGCTAAGGTATAGGCCGTAAAAAGACGTCCATACTTGCTTCGGGTTAACGGCATGATTCACCCAGTGGCTGTTGTGAATTGGATACCTGTTAACTATAGACAATGACGTGTCAAAGAGAATTATTGCCTGATTTGTAATTGTTAATACCTCGACAACCACAAAGAAAAGTCATGAATTTCAATAGAATAGACCGCACTGGCATCAACCCAAAGATCTATCGATGCCAGTATACAGTTACATTTGAAGCTTTATAGAAGGATGACGGGGGTCATTCCTCAGAGGAAGTATATATTTTGAAGTTTTCTTGATAGTCCTCTAGGTTGTCCTCAAGCATAGTGCGAAATTGATCCGTTACGTGGTTTAGTGCTTCGTCTTTATCTTCCTTAAAGGCTTTACGATCTTCCGAACTAACCGCCACAATATGTGCACTGAAGCGAGCAGCGGCATATAGGAAAGCATCGTTTACGGTACCGGCATGCTGCTGGTCCGTTTCGTCATTGGCTAGGTCTACAAATTTATCAACCAGATCCCAGAAAGCCTTATCTTTGTTCTCATCACTCATTCTTTAAACCCTATTTATTTCTCACTAGTCACTATGTGTAACCACCAATCGTCATCTACAGCTTCAGCAATTATTGAAAATGGCATCCGTTTTGGCGGCCATCACAAAATCATTTTTATGCAGACCGTGGATTTTATGGGTCCACCAAGAAATAGCAACTCTCCCCCATTCAATAACAATAGCAGGGTGATGCTGTTCCGTCTCTGCAAGCTCGCCCACAGCAACACCAAAAGCCATAGCATCAACAAAGTTCTTGAAGATAAAACTTCTCTTCAATTGGTCTACAGCATCAACGCGCTCTATCTTCCACTGGGACAGCTCACGCATATATTCCACTGCACCTGACTCTGTCACAATCGGTGCACCTGTCCTGCAAGCTTCGCAGGAACTCTTAACCAATTCAGTCATACAGACTCCATAATTCGCAGTTATTATCCGAAACAGCCACTTGAACTCGAACTACTAATAATTCAATTCAAAAAAACAAACTAACTCGATACGGAATGAACAATATCTGCCAGTTCAGTGCAGCTGGATATTTTCAACTTTCGATAAACCCGAGACAAATGATTAGATACCGTCGAAGCTGCAACACCGAGTTTTCTGGCAGCTTCTTTAAAAGACAAATCTTGTACAACCGCAGACTCTTTCACATTCAACAGATCTAGCGGGCAGGTTTCCCATAAACCAACGCAAAAGAGATCACCTAACGGTTCAACTAAATAACACAACTTATCCTGTTGTAGCTTACCCTCCTGTATTGTCGTTTCTGTTTTCAAAACAAAGGGTAAGTTAGGCATAGAATGTTTGGGGAAATAGTCTGTCAACAGCTCCAAAAACTCTGGCTGAACCTCAAGGAATAAACCATATCACGGTGTCAAAACCCCTATCAACAAAGTTATCTTCGATTATTGCCAAGAGGAGTTTAGTAAAGAAATTTCGAGCCATTAACAGTAGACCACGCCTGGCAATCTGCTTGCGCTGATAATCAGCTTCCGTAACAACTCAATTACTACCCCAACTTGGTGATTCAAGTAAATTCCCCCTTAGGCTGACCAAACCTATTCAGCCAACAATAAAAAGGCCCGCTTCATCACTGAAGCGGGCCTATCTTTTACTGCATACTACTTTGACGACTTATATTTAAATAATAAGTGTCGAAGCCTTAAGGTAAAACAATATCAAAGGTCATATCTGGCTTAACCTGCAAGCTATTAAACTTAAGCAAGGACAATAAACCATCTACTTCCATCTTATCGGCAGAAATCGCGTCTTTCGGCGTCGTAATTTGCAACGCCAAATCAATGTAAGTTTCATGATCAACGGTTACAGTCGCATCGGCATCTGCAACTGGCTCACCAATATAGTGATGCAGAACCGCATTCTCAATGTAAACCACGTGGGTCTCATTCAAGTCAGTGAAGGTGAAGTTAATGGTCAAATCAACACCATCCGCTTTTTCACCATCAATACGCGCAGCCATCGCATCGAAGAACTTCTCAATCGGTGTATGCATCACCATGTCTTTCGCAATTTTAAAATCAGTACCTTTTTCAGGACGATTATGACGTAGTTCATAAGCACCCGTCAGGTACACATCACGCCATGGTCCAGATTCAGACTGATAGCCCATCTGGTCATAGGCTTTTGCCAATAAGGCACGTGCCTTAACATTCTTAGGATCTGCAAACACAAGATGATTGAGTACTTCTGCCACCCAACGGTAGTCACCTTTATCATAGTAAGCTTGAGCTTGAGTAAGAACATTCTCAGCTCCGCCCATGAATTCAACATAGCGCTTACCCGCTTCTTCTGGCTGATGTGGATTTAGATTTGCAGGGTTACCATCAAACCAACCATAGTAACCTTGATACACAGCACGAGAGTTGTGACGAACAGTGCCGTAGTAACCACGACTTGCAAACGTAGTACGCAAAGACTCAGGCATCACTAACTTGTCAGCAATTTCCTTCGGTGTATAACCAGAGTGAGCTAGACGAAGAGTTTGATCGTGAATGTACTTATAAGTATCACGCTGCTTCTTCATAAAATCCTGAAATTTATCTTTACCCCAGATCGGCCAGTGGTGGCTGGCAAAATAGGTTTCCGTTTCAGGAAATGCTAAGCGCGCATCATCAATATACTGGCTCCACGCAAGTGCATTTCGAACTTTAGCACCACGAAGGGTATATAGGTTATGCATGTTGCGTGATACCACTTCAGCACCACAGAAGGCTTTTTTGCCCGGAAGGTAGAACACAAGCTCTGCAGGTGCTTCGGAACCTGGCACGTTATGGAATACAAATTCAACACCATCAACCATCATAGGTTGCGGCGTTTTCTCAACGATGTGAGTTGGCTCCAAAATACCAATAGTACCAAACGCAGGTGTTTTACCTAAACCGGTACCCACGTGACCGCGTTCTGTACGTGCTAGACGACGTCCGTACATGTAGCCAGCTCGGCGAGCCATGGTAGGTCCGGCAAGAATATTCTCACTGGTTGACTCTTCAACAAAACCTTCGGGTGCAATAACTTGAACCTTGCCACTTTTCAGATCTTCTTCAGACACAACACCTAAAGCACCACCGAAGTGGTCGATATGACTGTGAGTAAAGATAACCGCAGAAACCGGCTTATTTCCCAGGTGCTTACGAGCAAAGCTCAACGCGCGTTGAGCAGTTTCTTTGGAGGTCATCGGATCAACTAAAATCCAACCGGTTTTACCTTCAATAATGGACATATTGGAAAGGTCAAAACCACGCAGCTGATAAATACCATCCATGACTTTAAACAAACCATGAATATTATTTAACTTCGCTTGACGCCATAAACTAGGGTTTACACTCGCCGGCGCATCGCCTTTAACAAAGGCGTATTCTTCTTGGTTCCATGCCCACTCATCTTCACTTGGACCTGCAACGCGCAAATCAGGATCACTGGCAATCAAACCACGTTTTGCCTGCTCAAAATCTTCCATATTGTCGAACGGTAGTTCACCCAATACTTTCGCATTCATATCCGCCGTGGCTTGAGTTGGCGCAACGTGACCTTGTTTATCAGCACCCGCATCAAGTTCCAATGTGCCGTAAGTGTTGCCCATTTGATGACAGCCTGTCACTGCCATGCTCAACCCCAGCATAAGTGGGATAAGTTTTTGTTTCATGGAACCTCCGTTCAAACCTAGTGTTATCGCTTTTTGAAATTATTAAAATTGTTATATAAGAGAAGACCGTTAACTTACACACCTACATGCCAACACACAACAAACTCGTAAAAAATTACTACCAGCTCCTGTCATTAGTCGCCAAATCATTCGACTCACATAACTGCTTTAAATTAACCATATCAATAACGGTGCATTGCTCAGACTCTTTAACAATTCAATTGGATAACCCAACAAAAACATCAAAACTTCAGCCGCACCGGCAGGCGATTCTATACTAGATTTCAATCACTTGTACGGGATTTATAGCCAACTACCTGTCCAAAACTACCAATTTCTTTGTCCATTCTGCTACCCCTCAAGCACCCATCAAGATCAAACAAGGCGTCTACCTCTATACTCTATATAAAATTTAACCATGAGTTCTGATATAGTCTGTTTATAAATCTTCTATCAGTTCACACACATCAGCTTCATCCTTTCTAATCATCGGTATCCTTATGTCCATAACGTCAAAACTCCGCAATCTGTTCAACAAATCACCACAAGATAGTGGAGCATGGCCAGAAGACAAATTATCTCCAGCCGAGCAACTCGCTAAAAACGCACAATTTCAAAACGATTACGAACTTGCCGCAGACCAACAAGCTACTTTCGATATTTGTAAGACCGCCGCTGACGAAGGCATAATCGAGGCTATTTATCTGTTAGGCATCATGTACGAAAAAGGTGATGGGCAAAAACAATACTTTGAAGAAGCAGCCGCCTGTTATCACCGAGCCGCTAGATATGACAAAGTGGAAGCTCAATACAACTTAGCCCTGCTTCATGCTCAAGGCTCACTCGGCCAAACCAACTACCCGGTAGCACTCGAATATTTTAAAGCTGCGGCTGATCATGGCCAACAGCAAGCCCAATACAACCTTGCTTGCATGTACGATCAAGGACTAGGCTGTTTTGAAGATAAAATACAAGCATTGAAATACTTCACTAAGGCCGGCGATCAAGGCATGCTGCAAGCATGGAATAATATTGCTGTTATGTATTACGAAGGGGAAGAAAATGCTGAAGGAAAAGGCATTAAAAAAGATCGGGTAAAAGCCTACAGCTGGACTCTATTGGCCGCTAAAGCCGGTGTACCTGAAGCGATTCAAAGTGAACCGACTATGACACAAGCCTTAAGTATTGATGAAACTAAAGCCGGGAAAGAATTACTCGACCAGCTAATCACTAAATATGGAAAATTTATTCCAAACTAATAAAAAGTCGCCCGCTGTTGAAGCTCATATACTGAAACTCAGATGTAACAGCCCAATCTCGGCGACTCATTCCTACTTAGACTTTAAATTTAGCGGCCAGTGTCTGTAATCTTGTTGCTAGATCAGAAAGTGATGATGACGATGATTGGGTTTCTCTGCTCCCCTCCCCTACCGCATCACCTAACGACTTGAATCTATGCACTTGGTCATGAACAGTAGCTACCTCTTGGCGGGCGCCTGCTGCTAACGAGGCCGCCTCATCACACTCAGAGCTTAAACCATGTATGGTCTGCTTGATATTCGATAAACTCTCTACCGTATTTTGAGCCAATTCAACAGATTGTTTTGCTTTTTCTTGATTGGATGTCATGGTTGTAACGGATGCAGTGATTGACGATACTATTTTTTCTAACATCGCATTTATTTCGACTGTTGATTCATGTGTTCTGGTTGCCAGAGTACGCACCTCATCAGCAACAACGGCAAAGCCTCGACCAGATTCACCCGCTCTTGCTGCTTCAATGGCTGCATTTAAAGCCAACAGATTTGTTTGATCGGCTATATCTGCAATGGTACTGACTACACCAGAAACCTGGTCACCTGAGGTCCGCAGCTCCAACAACATCTCTGCAGTGGATTCTATATCACTCGCTAAAGAATCAATGCTTGCAGCTGTTCGCTCCACCTCTTCAGCACCTGTTTGCACTTCAGATGCACCTCTTTGTGCACTCGCAGACGCGGATTCCGAACAATTTACACCTCGCTCAATCTGGTCTTCTAACTGCGTCATAACCGACACCAGTTTTTCGATTTCGGTATTCATTTGATTCACAGTATCATCAGAAGAAGATGCCGTTTTACTTAAGGCATTCACTGACTGACTAATCCCGGCGATAGCAGTTGATACATCGGTCATCCCTTCTCTGAAGACACCAAGCAACTCATTGACACTCTGCGCCGTTTGCCCCACTTCATCGGAACTTTGCTGTGGTAACTGCATGGTTAAATCTCTATCCCCGGCAATCCGCATAAGTGATGAAGCCAAAGCTCCTATGGGGGCTGCAATCTGCTTACGTGCTAACACATAGGCAACTATCGCTACCGCCGCTATTCCTGTTACCAACATAGCAATTAACTTAACCGTTCCCGACATATCGTCGATAATCATTTGTGAACTATGCGCCGCCCCATCAGATACGCTGCTTTTAATAACGGCGAGTTCCTCCACCACCTTCGTGGCATTAGCAGACAAATTAGCCAGATTTTCACGGGCGCCATCCCAATCGATGGAGGATGCAGCCATTATGCCGCGAAGACTATCCAAAGAATTATCTAAACTGGCTAGGGCAGCAGTTAAAGCACCTGTCATCACCTTATTCTCGCCATCATTCAATGTCTTAAGCGCATGCTCTAATTGGTCTTTGAGTTCACTTTGTTGTTGATCAAAATCACCCACCGATGTTGTCGTCCCATACAGTGAATAAGCTAAGATCTCCAACCTGCTAACAAAGCTACCCACCTGCTCTATTGCAGATAACTGAGGAAGGGTTTGCTCTACAAAGATAGTCACTCGACCTTGTACCGTGCTAGTAGTACTCGTTAAGGTAAATGCTGCGGCCACCGTAATCAGCAACACAGCCGCATAACCGATAAGAACTTTGGCACTAATAGAGCCCAATAACTTATTCATAAAATACAATCCGAGAGTCGGTAAATTAGTCCAGTATAGTATAAAAGTGTGGCTTAAATTTCGGAACGACGAAACAGTGTAGCCATATCCAATACCATTCAGTAAGTCTCAGACCATTGACAGCCATTACCGTTCAATTTCGAATAATTTAAGCGTAAATGAACCAATCAAATACGATGAAAAAAAGCAGAGTTAGGAATTAAGAAGGAAAATTAACAATCTAGACTGCCAACATTACCGATATTAGTACAACCTTGATCGATGATTTTTAGCGTACCGAGCACACCTAAATCAAGCTCGATACCAAAACCAGTGGTAAACACCCCCCCTGTGGTGACATTAATATTCACATCACCATAGGTTTCTTCCAATACAGAACCAATGGCGGTTCTGCCAGTAATTTCATCCGCGCTAACACCAATACCAATAGCAAAGGAAGAGATAGCGCCGGAGGTTACATCGATATTAACATTGCCATGCACACGCTCTTTCACCGAAGCAACGATTGTTTCGGCAGTGATACCGCTGCCGACGGCGCCGGTAAAAATAATACCGGAAACCACATCAATATCCACATTACCAAATACCGGCGCGTCCACCGTAGCCACAGTTGTGATTGCTTTTGCTTGGTAGCCCAAAGAAAAATTAGTGACATCCAGCATAACTGCATCTATATCAACATTACCTGTAACTCGATCATTCACATTGGCTATATCAATAACAGACTCACTATTACTACCCAAGGACACTGATATGATTGGGCCAGTATCCACGTTAATTCTCACCGAACCCGTCACATCATCATAGATATTACCCATAGCAATGCTGGCAATAGACTCATTACCTATAGATGCGGCTATAGCAGAACCCGCCTGAATTGCTGTAAAGGTAGCGGATTTACCCACGCTGGCATCGGGGTCAATATTCGCTATATCGATAGTGGCCGTGGTGCGATTACCGATAGATGCAGCAACTAAACCAATGCCTTCAATCGTTTTCTTCAAATCACCGCCGACACTACCTTCGTTATCACCTACTTTTACGCGTGATATCGTGTCATTCCCTATGGCGGCACTAATTCCCCCAACAAGATTAACATTACTATTTACATTACCAGCAACATCACCATCAGTATTACCCAATGACAATAATGCATTTGTGTTTTCACCAATGGAAGCGTTCACAATACCGGAGGCACTTACTTCCTGAACTAAACTACCATCAATAGAACCATTGATGTTGGCGATACGAATAGTCGCCGTACTGTCGTTTCCTATTGCTGCGTTTACATCAGCATTTACATCTACCACGGAAACTACGCTGTGAATCGTTTCATCCTTCGCTAGATCATTAATATCAGCAATACTAGTTACTGCAACGGTTCGATTACCAATAGCTGCATTGATGTCGATAGGATTAAATAAGGTTTCGGTCACGGCACCATCTATGTTCAACACATTATCATCTGTATGCTGAGAACCATCATGCCGATTCATGCCACCGGTAGATGTTTCAGTACTGGTGTCAGTGGTATCAATGCTAATGGTGAATTGACTGTCATCTAATGTAGTTTGCGCTCCAGTAAAAGCATCGGTAATTGAACCTGTGACATCATTGCGTTTATTTTCTACATCATCGCTAGCCGCCACATATTTATCATATTCATCTTCCGCACCATCCATTTCCCCTTCTGCAACATCTTTTTCCGCTTGAGCATCAGAACGGGCCTTAATACTATCGCCAGTTTCCACCTGTTTAGAATCGCATTCAGTAGCCGTCCATAAGGTGTACCAAACTTTATGACAGTTATATTTAATAGTTTCATATTCTGGATCAGGAATCGTAATGCTGTTGTAAGTGGATTTTTTATCCAGGTAATCAGCATAGGAATCATCCTTCTTTTGATCGACAACGGTCTGAATCGCATCAAAAGCTTTATTGGTACCATCAATTATTTTCTGTTGCGCATCCGTTAAACCTGCAGAAATCTGTTCCTTAGCTAGGCTGGTTTGATCATTGATAGAGTCAGCCAAATCCTGAGCTACATCATCCACATCAACAGACTGACTCACCTTCTCTTCGATGGCATCCTGATCAATATATTCAGAAACTTGCTGCTCTACATCATCGATACCAATATCATCCACACCGACATCATCCACACCTATATCATCAATGTTCGCAGTAGCCTCTTGTTCAATTTCATCCTGATCAACTGCTTCACTGACCTGCTGCTCTATCGCCTGTTCATCTACGGTTGGCTCATCAACATCACCTAAAACAGACTTATCAACACCCACCTGATCTACTGCTTCCGCTACCTGCTGTTTAATGGCATCTGCATCTACACCCGTATCAATATCCTGATCTACATTTTTGTCAACAAGGTTTTTATCAAGCCCATCCACAGATACATCTGTTGCAGTTCCCAGATCTAATTTTTTAGTTAAATCATCTTGGTCAATAGCGGTATCGGTGGAAGGTAATACATCAGATGAAATATCAGACACTGTAATAGAGGAAAGCTTGGATTTAGTATTATCCAAAACATCACTTACTGACAATTTAGAACTATCACCTCCCGCATTGTTTAAGTCTTTATTAGTCAATGCGGGGTTAATGGCTTGCTGTATGGCCTTCACAGGATTCTGTTTAGGATCAGACATCGCCTTTGAGATTTTATCTGAGATAGAGTCAACTTTCTGCGATACTTCGGTAGCCACTGCCTTAGTAGTAATGGAGATATTCTTACTGACATCTGCAGAGATTTTATCGACGTTAATTTTCTCTAATGCGGCTTTTACAGAAGGTAATTTATCAAGATCTAATTCTTGACTGATTGCTTGCAATTTCTGCTCAGCATTTTCAATGCGCTGATTCGGCGATTTTGATGTCACACTGAATTCATCGGGTGATGCCACCGGTGTATCTAACTTCAACCTATTCGTTGTGGTCTCAATCAAGCTACCCTGCTGAATATCAGGTAACTCAATCGGCAAGTTGTCACCTTGACCATCTGTACCAGCAGCCCCTCCTACCTCAGTCTTTAGGAACTTAAGTAAGCGGTTTTCTATGCTCTTCTGGTCTTTCTTCTGACCATCCTTCGGTAAATCATCTTTAAGTGATTTAAATGTTTTAAAGGTAACGTCCTTACCGGTATCTCCCTCTGCAGCATCAATAATGGCCTTCACCACTGGCGAAAGTGTTTCTTTTTCCAACGGCTTGGAAGGGGACTCTGCCTGACTAATAGACGAGACACCGTAGGCTAGCAGGAAGAGTCCAGCGGACCATTTACTCATAAGCATTTTCATTTGTAGAACCGCTGGCAACACACTGTGCGGTTTACCAGCGCTCTATTTCGTATCAGCTGACGTTGATGCAACAGCTTGCTGTTTGATCGCGCCCTCTCGATACAGGGATTCGTACAAAACAAAATCAATAACAGGGCTACCAAATATATCGCTTTTAGCCCGATACGCAGCAACAGCTTTACGTAATGGCTGCTTTAATGTGCCTTGTTCACTGGCATAACCTGCCACACTGTTCACATCAGCTTTCAAATAGCCTAGCTCGCGTAGTGCCTCTGCCACATTCGCAATACGCTGTGCTTTTTCAATGGTGTCATATTCAGCACGGGCCGCTACAGACATTGGAGAATCACTCCCCAAATCTGCTAGACACTCCCAGTACGGCACATTGTAAAGCTTGCCAAATAGCTCAATGGCACCCACTTCAATCAAACCTCTTAAAGCGTTAGATAACGCATCAGCCTGATTTTCATTGAGGCTGTAGATGCCCCCTACTTTTTCAAAGCTCAGAGATAGTTCACCAGAACTACCACTTTTCACAACAGAGAACGCATTTGCAGAGGTTATACCCGGCAACATCTGAAAATTGCTGATCATGCCCATATTTAAATCTAATGCCATTGTACTCAGGCTAACGCTATTAGAATTGGCCAACCCACAGTTTTGA
>Ga0105348_1002385_pt1 | contig 11275 bp, 9 predicted proteins | sample EN8Hudsemesocosm_2_FD_83504 | JGI IMG/M metagenome (GOLD analysis project Ga0105348, IMG submission 83504) | Methane-oxidizing microbial communities from mesocosms in the Hudson Canyon - EN8C Hudson Canyon | ecosystem: Environmental > Aquatic > Marine > Cold seeps | place: Hudson Canyon...
GCAAAACACATCATTCACGACATCACCCGAGGTTATTACTCAGATATCCAGCTGGCCTCGTTTGTCACAGCCTGTGCAGGCAGCAGGCTTGATACCCCAGAGATAATTTCTCTAACGAAAGCCATGGTCAACGTAGGTAGCCATCTAGACTGGGGCGCTGATAAGGTGATGGATAAGCATTGCGTAGGCGGTTTACCCGGTAATAGAACCACGCCAATTGTTGTCGCGATAGTGACTGCCGCCGGTTTGATTATGCCCAAAACATCCTCTCGTGGCATAACCTCCCCTGCCGGTACAGCCGACACCATGGAAACCCTGGCGCCTGTCGCACTATCGATAACACAAATGCGGCATGTGGTTGAGCAACATGGCGGATGTATAGCCTGGGGCGGGGCCGTCAGCCTTAGCCCTGCCGATGACATTCTGATTCGGGTCGAACGCGCTCTGGACTTAGATAGCGAGGGGCAGCTGGTCGCGTCAGTTATATCTAAGAAAGTAGCCGCCGGATCAAACCATGCCTTGATTGACATACCAGTGGGCATCACCGCTAAAGTCAGAAATATCAAATATGCGCAAAAATTGGCCAGTCAACTTGAAGCCGCTGGTGCAGCATTGGATCTCAATGTTACCTCGCTGTTTACCGATGGTTCACAGCCTGTTGGAAGGGGCATCGGCCCCGCTCTGGAGGCGCGTGACATTCTAAATATTCTGCAGAATAAGCCAACTGCTCCGCAAGACCTACGGGATCGATCACTAACAATTGCAGCAAAACTATTGGAGATAGGCGGCGCAGCACAGCCTGAACACGGCAGGCAGTTAGCTAAAACCATTCTGGACTCTGGAAGAGCCTGGCAAAAATTTCAAGCGATTTGTGAAGCACAAGGCGGAATGAGAACCCCGCCGACAGCGAAATTTAAACATTATGTCTGTTCAAAAAATGCAGGCATTGTGTCTTACATAAATAATCGTTTCATCAGTAAATTGGCCAAATTAGCCGGTGCGCCTTCTGCTGCTGCTGCGGGTCTGGATATTCATATCCAATTAGGCGAAAAGGTCGATATAGGCTCACCCTTATTTGACTTATATGCCGAGACGCAAGGCGAATTGGCGTATGCGATTGATTTTTTAAATACTCATCCCGACGCCATTAAAATAGAGGAAGAAGTACTTTGAAGCCACTTATATTTACGCAGCATGCCTCAGCGGATCTGATCGAAAAAATCACACGGCAAGTTAAGGGTGAAATAGCACAGTGTGAAAACCATGAATTTCCGGATGGTGAAAGTTACATACGTATTCATAACGAATGCACAAATCGATGCGCGATCATTATTGCCAATCTGCACCAGCCAAACGCCAAAATACTGCCACTTATATTTTTATGCGAAACATTAAAAGCACAAAGAATTAAGTCAATTACATTAATCTGTCCCTACTTGCCTTACATGCGGCAGGACACTCAGTTCAAACCTGGTGAAGGAATCACCTCTCGTTTCTTCGCCAAGTTACTCAGCACCTACGTAGACAGATTAATCACCATAGATCCGCACCTACATCGCTATGACAGTCTAAATGAAATTTACACCATTCCCTCGACCGTGATACAAGCCGTACCGAAAATTGTAAATTGGATAAAAACAAATATTGAGCGCCCCTTAATCGTAGGCCCAGACAACGAAAGTGAGCAATGGGCATCCCTGGCCGCAGATATGATTCAATGCCCGTATATAATTTTCGAGAAAACTCGTTTTGGTGATAAAAACGTTCAAGTCTCTTCTTCCCAAGCAGGTCAGTACAAAAATAGAACGCCGGTACTGGTTGACGATATAATTTCAACAGGGCGCACCATGATCAAAACAGCCGAGGCCTTAGTAAGAGAAGGTTTATCTGCGCCTGTATGTATTGGCGTTCATGCGATATTTTCCGACGATGCCTATGAGACAATGAAGCAATCAGCAATCCGAAACATCATCACCTGTAACACAGTTCCTCACCAAACAAACCAAATTGATTTATCCGAATTATTGGCAGCTGAGATATGTGCTTTGAATTAAATCAAATACAGATAAATTGATTATGAAAATATTCAGGCTATCTTAAAGCTAGTCGCTTAATTTTCTCTAGGAGAGTTTGAGTTTTGGAAGGCAGCAATAAAAAAGACAAATTTATTATTCACGATTTAAAAAATCGTATATTTCAAGTTAAATCCTGCCTTGATATAGCAGCCGAATTACACCCTGATATTGGTAACAATGTCTGGATCGAACGTTCAAATGCAGCGCTTCAAAGAGCGCATCAACTCCTGAATGAACTATTAGCGAACAACAACCAACTTAATAGTCAAAATAATATTTCAGACAAAACCCTATGGAACCTTGAGCAATATATTGAAACCCGAGCCAAACCGGATTTTGAGTCCCTGGCAAAACAATACGCCATTGAAATAGAGGTTCAATGCAGCTTCACTAAAGGTGATAAATTTGTCAGCCTCAATGATCTAACCATCAAGCGCATCAAAGACAATGTCGTCGATAACGCCATTAATGCAGGCTCAACAAAACTAAAGGTAGAGTACATCATGAAACAGAGTCACTACACGGTGGTCTTTTCCGATAACGGTCAGGGTATGAGTAGCGAACAATTAGACGCCTTGCTTTTGAAACAATATAAAAAAGATGAAATTCATGGATTGGGCACTCAATTTCTAACCGCCACCGCAGCAGATCATAACTTTGTACTCACCTACCAGTCTGAACCAAAGCAAGGCACCACAGTACGTTTTTTATGTCCCTATGCAAACCCGGCTTAGATAAACACCTCAACGCCTCTAATACACACTAGAAAATGATAATAAAAATGAATTCAGTCAACAAGATAACTTACCTGTTCCTTATTACAACGGCGATAACATTCAGCCTTGCCTCCACTGTCACTTACGCAAAAATTCATAAATGCGTCAGTAAAAATGGCAAAGTGAATTTTCAAGACAAACCATGCACCAAAGGAAAGTCACAAGCCTTCAAGCTCAATAAGTCCAACATCATGGACGAAAACAAACACCTGAATAACTACCAAAAAAATCTAAAAACTGCCGCATCTCAAAAACGCTCTCAGAAAAAGAATACATCGGCGCACCCATCTCTAGGCTTTAATGACCTGCTGTGTAAAAGCACCCGGGAAGCCTATACCAAACAAGTGGCCGCGATCAAAGCACGCTGTAAAAAAGGCCGGGAAACTTTTTGTGGCAAATCTGCCGAAGACATCCAAAAGACCTGGGACAATAACTATTTGAAAAAACAACAAGGCGACGTGTTTAGCGCCCCCTCTCAAGAGTGGCATGCTTTTAATCGCAATGGTGGCGCGCCGATATTCCAGTTCAAGGCTCAAATGAAGCAATATTGTTCGAAGTAAGGGGAAACGTAAACCAAAGCCATAAGTGAATACATAGGGTGCGCCGTGTGCACCGACAGCATCGGCTTACCCCCATGAAGTGCATGATATTCGAGGGTTGATGCCAAGGGTCATGTTTCGAGGTTAAACGCATTTCCGCGGTGCGCACGGCGCAGCCTATGAATGAATATATTCGGCATTTGATTGTGATTCGGCGTTCAAAACGCTTCCCCCATTAGCGACTATAGGGTTTGGCAATAACATCGTAAGGGTTACCCTTTCCAGCCACAGCGGCTCTTTCGGCCTCAGATAAAACCCCATTCAAGTCCCCAGTCATTGCTGACAATGCGGCTAAAGCATGTGCCCATGTGGTGCTATTCGCAAAAAACATGCCCTCTGTATCAAGTGTTCCACCGCGATTAATATAACCCACAGCCTGCGTATGACTTGGGCCAAGATCCAAGGGGCGAAGAACCCCCAGAAAAATTTCTGGCCGACCATGGCAAAGCAATAATCTATAAGAGGGGCTACCAAAGATGTCACTTGCCGATTGAATGTCATCAAACTCATTCACAAACGCGTTTTCCCAGTGGTCTCTAGCAGCTCTAAAACGGCCTGGTTCAGCAATGTAGACTAGGCTATATTGATAGCCATTTTCTGACAACCTACTTGCCGTTTTTTTAGCTTCGACGAGCTGATAAGCGCCAATGGCTATTAATTGAATAGCCTCGCTTCCGTCACCACTCAAGCGAATCGCACCAAACTTAGAGACTTGTTTAGCCTGCTTGCGATCCAGTTGATTCGCTACACTCGTTTTGGGTACCACCATGGTAAATATTTGCCCATTACTTTGGTAACACGTACGCATCATCTCTATCGCACTGGCGCCATCAGCAGGAAACACAACCCGAGATACATCAGCCATTTCAGCCATCATGGCTTCGCAGAAAGTAGAATCCTGATGACTTTGCTCGTTTTTGCCATTTTCCCATAAATGCGAAGTCACAATCACGGGAATAGATAACCAGTACGCCGCTTCATATAACTCTTTTCGATGACGGGAGAATATAATTTTCTGCCTTAAAGCACCCAGCATTTTTGGGGCAAAGGCTTCATAAGTTACCGCGATATTAATGCCTTTACGATTCGCCAATACCGCAGAAATAACGGCTTCTTCATTCAAGGCTGTAATCACCGCACCATTAATGGCTTCAGCCACACCCTGCTCGGTTTCGGTGACCCTATGCTTTAAATAATCCAGGGTAAGCTTGAAGCGGTTTGAACTTAGCTCATCAGGGTTACAAACTCTGGGTCTTAAGAAGGGGTTCGCTTTGACTATTTCAACAAAACATTCATCCAGGCAAGCCGTTGGCGAACATTCTCCTGTTGCGTCAGGCGTTTCGACACGTGGTACCTGTGCTACAGCGGGCTGATTATCACACGATACATCGCGCTCCTTTGGCCTATCTGTTTGAGCATGATTATTTAGTAAATCAACCGCTGCGCGCCACTGATCTTCTGCTACAAACAGTTTTGAGGCATGCAAGTTGAATAAACTCAGAGCGGTCTCATCGAATCTTGGGTTAGCAGGTAAAGGCGTGCCATGTGCTGGGTTAGTCCCCTCCCCATAAAAGCCAAAACCTTTCTCTGTTTCAGCAATACCATAAGGCAATTTCACCGGGTACTTAGCCTTTCCCTCTTTAATACTGTTTGCTGCCGCTTTAAGATTTTGTTCCTGAAGCAATATGTTAATCGCAAACGCTGCCGGGTCACGGCCATCGAAAACTTTCGGCGCAAAACTATGACCCTCAAGATGTTTGATAAAATAGTCCGTCCCGCCTAGCTGCTGCCCCGTTGTTCGCTGATCAATTCGACGTCCGTTGGCAATTAATATTGGCGCCACCAAACCGCAATCCTGTTCACGCCACCAGCGAGCGGACCAATCACTGCCACGTTGCTCTTCAAAGGCGCCATCACTTAAAAAAGCCACCAGTTTTTCTCCCGGAAGGGGTTGATGCACATAATGCAAACCAGCAAAACCAAGATAACCACCTTCCATACTCGCACCTGCGGTATTCACATTTACATGACTGCCGATGGGAGATTCAGGCTGACCGCTTGCGGTAATTTTATAAGAATAAAAATCACGGGATAACTGTGACAAACCGATGTTTGTCAGAGGGTAACGTTCCTCATGAACAGGCAAACTGTTTTTCATCAACAAGTTCACCGCATCGACTGCGGCGACACAGTGACCTTGTCCCATTAACCATTCCCTGCTTTCGCCGGTCAGAGCGTTCGCTGTCAAATAGCCCAGATAAGCGGGCACCATATTTAATGAGCCACCGGTATGTCCTTGGGGTGACTGTTTAAAATCACTGGCGTTTAAAGGCTCGCCCTTAAGGTTGATATTTTCGGCATAGGTCATATGCACCACTAACCACATTGCCTGGTTACAAACCTGATCAGCCGATTTTAACAAGGGCAAGGCAAAGTCCAGTTTTATTCCGGCAGCTTGTAAGGTATAGAATACGCGTTCTTGTGTCTCATTACTGTGTTTTATCACCCCAACACCTGCTGCCCACTCAGCAAAATCCGGGCTCTCTTCTCGTATCTCTTGTGCGTTTTTACTGCTCTGAGTCATGTCCAAACCACCGTATTATTTTATAGACCATGCTTGTAAACCGCTCTGCCATAGATCTAAGGAAAAGCACAGTCATAAGGATAGTTAGCACTGCCGTAACTCGCCATTAAATTCCACGTACTCTTGTTTTAGGTCAAGAAATGGTTCGTTTGTTTTAGGTCAAGAGGTGATTTGTTTGTTTTAGGCCAAGAAGTGATTCGGTATTCTTTCCTTCCGGTTTCAATTCGTTGAGGCCCGATTAGAGATGATTGTTATGTCGAAACAAACAGCTACTGTGCGATGTCCAGCTTACTCGCTTGCCAGCCCATAAAATCACCTTTCAAATGGTACAAGCCCTTATATTCAAGCTCCGTCAAATAACGTGTCACTTTTCCAGCTCTGACACCACTGTGGCAATAAAAAATCATATCTTTTTCGAGATAGGGGTCTAATAAAGAGATGTTATCTAAAATGTCAGCATGCGGAATATTTACCGCCGTTCTAACATGCCCCACCTCAAACTCGGTTGGCGTTCTGACATCGATTAATATGAACGCTCGCTGAGTGCTATTTAAATCAGCAGTGCTTTCAACCTTACCACTTTCATCCTGAATGCGTTTATCAAGTAAGTTAATGAGCTGTTTTTGCGACAAATCAACAACCGAAGACTCGCTATAAGCAAGGTTTGTAAACATAAATGCCACCATTAGCAAAACACAAGCACTCATACCAATTACAGAGAGTTTAAAGGGTTTTAAAGCCATTAATCATTACGCCTTTGTTTTATCTAGATAAGAATAGAAAAGATACTATAATTAAATACGTAATAAAAAAGAATTAGGTAAGGTGTATTAGAAAAGTGAGTATATGTAATGATCAGAGAACTAATAGCCGTATTTCTCCTGTCATGGCTCCCTGCCGTAGCTTTTGGCACAACCTTTTCCGTTATAGGGGATGACGACTTTCCGCCTTTTAGTTTCATTGATCAAGACAATCAGCTCAAGGGCATAGATGTAGAAATGACCCAGGAAATGGCCAGAAGGTTGGGTATTAATGTCGGTATTGTATTAGTTCCCTGGAAACGACTCCTGTTGATGACAGAAAAAGGCGATGTTTTTGGTAGTTTTGGCCTTTTTAAAACCCCTGAGAGAGAGACTTTCGCACTCTATACTGCCCCAGTTCATCACAGTACCTTTAAATTATTTACCACAAAAAATAAGCTTACAAAATATGAAAGCATCAGCGATCTTTATGGTAAACGCATTGGTATAGAAGCAGGTTTTGCTATCAGTAATGAATTCGATGCTGCAAGAATTAAAGGAGATATAGACGTGGTTGAATTCTTTAATTTTGAAGATATATTCAGAAGAATTCTGGGAGGTGGTATAGATGCCTTTGTTGGCAATGAGTTAGTGATCAAACACAAGATAGCCGATAGATATAGCAAGATAGAAAACATTTCTGACATCACCTTTCTCCCTAAGCCGGTAAAGGAATCAAGAAGCGCTTATTTTGTACTATCAAAAAAATCCCCCTTAAAAGATAAACATATCTGGCAAGCCAAAATCATCAACGTACTAAAACAAATGAAAGAAGATGGTTTTACCGATAAAATCATCCAAAAATACACCACCGAGTTATAAGTCTAAAACCTCAGTACATTGTTAAATTCATTATTATTCACGCTTGAATTTATTGCTGCACACGATTTCTTCCTCCATTTTTGGCTTGGTAGAGTAAAGTATCGGCTTGCTGAATAAGCGTCTCATAGCTGCTATTTGGCTTTGGAATAGTGGTGACGAGACCAATACTAACGGTAATTCGCTTTTCAAATTGACTTTCAGGGTGAACAATATATTTTTCCCAAATGGATTTTCTTATTGACTCCGCAATCAGTAAACCGGCTTGTTTGTCGGTTTGAGGCAGTACAATGGCGAACTCCTCCCCGCCCCACCGAGCGACCATATCGTCAGGCCGCTTCAGTTGTTGCTGAAAAACTTCTGCGATCACTTTCAAGGCGAGATCACCTTTAGGGTGACCATGACTATCGTTATACTGTTTAAAAAAATCGATATCTAACATCAATAAACTCACTGAATATTTGTGACGTATAGCCGACAACCAAATTTTACTCATTGATTGCTCAAAACCACGGCGATTCAGTATGCCCGTCAGAGGGTCTGATATACTTAGCTGAAGCAAGGCTGCTTTAGCCTGTTCTAGTTTCTCTTTTTTTAGCTCAAGCAAAAGACTCTGTAAGAAGTTTTTTCTAACTTCATGCTCCATCCGCGCATTTGCCAAACAAGCAAAAGCAGCCACAGCCGAAAAAATAAAAACATGGTCTAAAAAAACCGGTGCACGCGCATTAATAACAAATTTACTAAAATATAACTGTGAAACTAAAATCAACAAAATGGTGGGCAGCACATAGCGAAAATGCACACTCACCAATGTGCAAAGCAAAACAATGATCAGAAGTGATCCGGTTTGATAATGAAAATTCCCATGACGGGCAGCGACGCTGCCGATAAACAGTAAAGAACCATGCACAATTAAGGCACAGGTACACATGACCAGTTGCGTATTTCGATGGGTTTTTCGAACGTCATTCAGATGTGGATTTTTAACGAACACCAAAACAGAAAAGCAGATTGAAGCACAGCCCAACAACCTGGCGTAAAACATTTCATAGATTGCGTCGGGTGCTATCTGATAGTCCGCAATCAAAAAGGCCAGTAAACCCAATACCCCGACTAAGGGATAGTAGAAATTTATTTTTTGATAGTTTGTTAAGGAGTAGTGGCAAAACAGTTTTTCGAGGGCCTGATCAAAAGACAAGAAAAAACGAACGCCCTTTCCTGGTTGCAGTAACTTTTCAATTTCCTCTCTAGAGATCCCAGAAGCAATCCCCTTACTAAATTCGAATTCCAAAAGTCAGACCCCAAGCTGCACCATAAAGCCAAACAGATAAGCCTTACCATTTATTAAGCATAGACTATTTTCTATACAAAACAGATGGATTAACTATTGACCCGCATGCCCTTTATACCTATCATTGCGCCTCGTCAGGATAATATCGAAATTAAAACAATAACATGGATGTATAAGTCAAAGTAGTTTCTCAAATAACTACCTTTGGTGACGAATTAAGACTGGATGTTGTTTTAGTTAATGTTGTTTTGCTGACTATTGTTTAGAAGACTGTTTAGACAGTCTATTTAAACAACAGCATATTAATTAATTCCGTTTTAATTCCGCTTACTTTTCCCTCCTTGTTAATATCGACCTATATATCCTGCAGTACCTAAAACAGAATTTGCAATAGGATAAACTTCGAGTTTCTGACTGGCTTTCATATCAAGCTAAGACTCGCGACATAAATCAGGGAAAGCATCATGTCAGTAGTTAAAATAAACCAATATACCTCGCAGAAGCGTCATAATGATCAAGCCAGTCTTCTGGCTAAAAGAGCGGAAATACTCCGTAAAGCTCAAGAACAAACCTTAACCATTCAAGAAACAAATGATTTGTTCGCACAATTCAATAGCACCTATGAATCAGTCAGCGAGCCTACCTTGGGCACTGATGGAATTGATGAAAGCTGGGCCGTTAAGTTAATGAAAGAATGCGAGCAAGAAGACGGCCACTCAATCAAAAAACAAGTTCGAGCAAAGAGCTATACCAGGCCTGCTCTATTAGAAGCTTAGCCCAAGCGGCACACTAGCTATAAATGGCGCAAGACTGCGAAGCTCTATATATAGTCTACGCCGTGCGCACCAGCAGCCTTGGGTTATTCCCCATGAAAGGTGTGTTATTCGACGGTTAATACCGATGGTAATGCTGGCGAGTTAGAACGTATTTTTGCGGTGCGCGCGGCGCATCCTATGAACGGCACCTCCTTTTCACGATTGTTCACATTGTCATAACAAAATACCGCTCTGCTTCACACTCTCTAACTGTACATTTTATAACCAAAAATAGTAGTATGTTTATATAGTTTCAACATAAAGTAACAGTAGGGAGTCGTTACCATGTTTGAGAATAAGGATTTAAATGAGAACCTTGAATATACTCTTCCAAGCTTTGACGAGTTGGTATGTTTAGCTGAAACACAACCGGTAGAATTTGAAACTTTACGCACATTACTTTGCAACGAGCTAATTGAACAAGCCCCCGAGAGTATTCAGATGCGCCTTAAAGGCCTGCAATTCACCATTGATATGGAGCGAAAAAAGAACAAACCTTCATTATTTAACTGCCAAAAAATATCCAATATGATGAGTGAGTCTTTACAGGAACTTCAGGACGCGCTTTCCAACCCTGAAGAGTATTTACGCAATCAGGCGATACCCAAACCACGTGCAGGTGTGATTCCCCTTTTTCCAAAGCGATAGCCCCCACCTTCATTCCCGCAATGTCTTAGCGGGAATCCATTTTTTATGCTCCCAGAGTGCAAAAAAACAGATGGATACAGGTTTACCAAAAGCAGGCGCTTTAGGCGAGAAACGACCGGTATGACAAACTATATCGTCATCCCTGAAGTCTCTAATCGGGGATCCATTTCGTTGAATACACCCAAGAACAAAAAATCCTGGATACCGGCTGAAGGACACACCGGTATGACAGATCGGTATGACAGATCGGTATGACAGATCTGTATGCTACTCCCCATTACAAATTTATAAGCATAAAAAAAACCTGATAAGTCTAACTTATCAGGTTTTTTACTTTTTTAGCTTGAAAAGGCTACGCCTTAGAAACTATAGCAACTCTTCTAATATCACCATCACTTTATCAGCAAATTCAGTGGTGCTTAAAATTTCAATGCCTGTGCCGGGCTTTGATAAGTCGCTGGTAGAATAACCGGCTTCAAATACGCTTTGCATTGCTTTCCACACGGCTTTAGCTTCATCTTCCATACTAAAGCTCATATCCAGCATAAGCGCGACTGAACCAATCATTGAGTATGGGTTAGCTTTATTCTGACCTGCGATGTCAGGTGCTGAACCGTGTGATGGCTCATAATAAGCTTTATCAGGCCCCATACAGGCTGAAGGCATTAAACCTAGTGAACCTAAGATGCCGCCACCTTGGTCACTCAAAATGTCACCAAACATGTTTTCCATTACCATGACATCAAACTGCCCCGGATTTAAACATAGGTGAGTCGCCGCGGCGTCTACCAACATGTGAACAACCGTTACTTCCGGGAAGTCTACAGCGACTTCTTCTAACACTTCATTCCATAATACTGACGAAATA
>Ga0105348_1002398_pt1 | contig 11232 bp, 9 predicted proteins | sample EN8Hudsemesocosm_2_FD_83504 | JGI IMG/M metagenome (GOLD analysis project Ga0105348, IMG submission 83504) | Methane-oxidizing microbial communities from mesocosms in the Hudson Canyon - EN8C Hudson Canyon | ecosystem: Environmental > Aquatic > Marine > Cold seeps | place: Hudson Canyon...
ATATTTCTTACTCTTCTCCTGATTTGTCTGAGTCTTCAGATGAGTTGTCTTTGGATATTCAGCAGTTGGCAGGCGTTTCGTTAGAGACCAAGAATATACTTTTCGCGAATCCGAAAGTTAAAAGGGTTCTATTTTCGGAGGATTTGGTAGTAGGGCAGAATAATAGTGAACTGATTGAAGTGGGTGAAGGGCAGGCAGTGGTGTTCAGAATTGATGCTTATAATGAAGCGAGTGTCTTACCGCTGGTTGCCGTTGAAGATAGGATTCGTAATACGCTCAAAGGAAACAAGTCATCTAACTTTGCTGAATCGGTAGGTCAGGAGTTTATAGCAAGGGTTGTTGCTAATGAAGATCCAAAAGAAATCTCTGATGATATGGGGTTAAACTGGCGCTACCATAAGAGTATCAAGCGAGATAATGTTATGGTGAGTCAGGAAGTGGTTACGCGTGTTTTTGCTATGGAAAAAACGGATGTAGTGACGGATAACGTTATTGGTTTCGAAATTCTAAATGGCGATTATGCGGTTGTTAGCTTAAGTGATGTGGTTTCTGGTGATACAGAAAATACTACCTCATTAGAGTTGCATTCAATATCAAATATGTTGGGTGATGGTTTGGGTGCTGCAGACTACCGTAACTATCAAAGTGCTATGGCCGACTCGGCCGAAATTGAGAGATTGTAGTCTTTGTTTAGAGGGCAATAATTTCTATATAGAAAGAGGCTTAGGCCTCTTTTTTTTGCTTTGGTTTTTTGCTGAGTAGTCTATTGCTAGAATCAGACCATATTTGAGTACTAGTTATCTTTCCCTTTTCTGTAATTAATGTATCTTTACGTAAGCATTTTTTGCAGCTAAATCAAAGCGCAAAGGCAAAATAAACGGAAACGTAAGGCAAACGGAATCATGGTTCTTGTTACAGCAGCATCTTTGCTTTTATTGAACTTGGTGCATCAATTCAAAGAGATTGAGCCGCAGCCAAAAGGCATTGTTCATTACAATGTTGAAATGAGTGATGGTGATACTCTTATTTCAGAAAGATCCATTGTAGAGCCGCTAGCAAGTGTGCTTTATCGAAATATTGTTCGTCAGGCATATGATTATAGTTGTGGGTCTGCTGCATTAACGACTGTATTGCAGCATTATCTGGGGCGTAACTTCCAAGAGCGGCAGGTGATGGAAGGTCTTTTACACTATGGTGAAAGTGACCGGATTGTTGATCGTCGTGGATTTTCAATGCTGGATATGAAGCGATTGGTAACTGCTTTAGGTTTTCCCGCAGGTGGCTTTAAAGCAGAACTGAAAGATTTGATCGAATTAGATCACCCGGCAATTGTGCCGATTCACTATGCGGGGTATAAACATTTTGTGGTGGTTAAAACGGTTAAAGATGGGCGTGTTTACATCGCGGATCCTTCTAAGGGAAATATAACCTTTACACTTCCTAGATTTGAAGAGAAATGGGACCAGAATGTTTTATTTGTTATTTTTCCAGGTGATACAAAACCTGTGGATGGCTTAGAGTTACGAGAAGAGGATTTGCGTTTTATTGATGATCAGACGCTATCGCTTCAGGCCTTTCAGCACATACCTGATTATAAAGACATGCTTCAATTTCGATTACAAAACGAAATTGCGCGAGATAAAAACAGTGACCCTAGTACCGGGTTTGATATCTATAACACAACTAAATCTCTACGCTACCGTAGGAATTAGGTTTAGAAATAAATTTTGAAATAAAAGAATCCAATTACTAAAAAGGGGATGCTGTGTGTGTCCTAAAAAAGAGAAGGAAGACGTAATGAATTATTGGGTCATCAGAGTGCTGGTGGTTACTTCATCAATGCTGTTTATTTCCAATGCTTATTCTGAAGAAGAGCAAACAGATGTTGATAAAGCCAGGGATGCTCTCTCTAAACAATCTGATGATGAAGACTCAACTCGTCAGCTTGAGGAGGTGTTTCAGGCAGCTGAAAAGAATTACTCCTTGCTCAAAGCGGGCGGCAAGTCTCTAAACTACTCGTTTGGCTATTCTTATACCTCAGATTCAAGGATTGATCTTTCGGTCGTTAGTGGGTCGGTCAGAAACCTTGATGTGAACCCTACATCGACACATTCATTTACCAATTCTTTTAGTTTTGATTATGGGATACTTAACAACTTAACGTTAAATGCCCGTTTACCCTTAAGTTCACGTTATGATACCCAGCGATCTTTATCTGCTACTGAGTGGGGGGATGTGAGTGTGGGACTGCGTTGGCAGCCTTTTGCTTATGTGCCGGGTAAAGCTTCTGTTACGCTTAATACTACTTTAACAACCAAAACAGGGGTTAGTCCTTATGAGATTAACACAGCAACCAACCTGTCTACTGGTAGTGGTACTTATGCAATTTCAACAGGTTTAAGTGTCTCTAAAGTGCTTGACCCAGTCGTTCTATTTAGCTCTTTGAGTTCCACTTATTCATTTGAACAGAATGGCTTGAATCAGGTCAGACAGGGTGCCGGGGTTTTGAAGACAGTTCATCAAGGGCAGAGTTTCTCTTTCTCCGGTGGGTTTTCTTATTCACTTTCTTATGATACTTCCTTAAGTATATCTACTCAGCTTGGTTATAGCACCGAAACCAAATTAGTGTTCTCAAACGGGAACTCAGTATCATCCTCTGACTCCGTGAACGGTTCGATGAACTTCTCTCTAGGGATTCGTGTAGACCCTAAAACTATTCTGAATACTAGTTTTGGTTTTGGCCTGACAGAAGATGCGTCTGACTTGAATTTGGGTGTCTCTTACCCGATTAATATTGGCGCATGGACTTGGTAGTTTACAAGAATAAGTAAAGGATTCTTTTGTGAAGTTGCTTCCCTGGAAGATTAAAAAATTAATCATTACCGTATTGATTGCTGTCTTTGTATTTCCGCCGCAAGTGTTGGCTCAATTGGCTAATGGTGTGACGATTGACAGTAAAGCAATGAGTATGGGTAATGCTGTTGTTGCAGATATTAACCCAAACATATCAGCTGTTTACCATAACCCGGCGGGTCTGACTCGCTTGAAAGAACGCCACTTTGAGGTGGATAATTTTGTTATCGGTCTTGATTTGGACGCCTCATTCATTGCGCCAGAAGATTACACGCTCTTCGGTCTTGATGGGAATGGTTTTAATACTTATGACCCCTCAGTGCCTCGTGACCCCGTAATTGGTGGTGACGGCTTCGGCAGTAGCCATACCAATAAAGCAGCATTGTACCTGCCTGGCTGGGGCTTACAGCAGGTGCCATGGAACGGTCCAGCGTTATTGCCTCCTCAAATCGGCTTTTCCGTTAATCCGCCAGGTTCAAAGTTTACCTTTGCAAATAAAAACTATATGGCTTTTGCCGGTAACTTCTTTAAAGCAGGTGATGATCATGGAAGGTTTTTGGCAAAGGAGGCTACGATTCAGCGTTACACCTATTTCTCGCCAGCCTTTGGTTATGAAATTAATGATGAGTGGTCTGTCGGTGCGGGTGTGCAAATAAGTCATCAGGCTTTCTATATTGCCCAGCATAACCGTGCGCCAAACCTCTTAATCGCGGTTACAGAGATTTTACAGGATGCATTTGCTTGTGAGTTTGATAAACCTATTGGCCAGCGTCGTGACCCCTTGCAGCCTTTCTTATCCATGTGTCAGGGTAATATAGGGCCTTGGGATGATATCGGGCGTATCGATATGGATATGCAAGAGACTATCTCGCCTACTTATAATTTAGGTGTATTATGGGAGCCTACTGATTGGTTTTCGTGGGGGGCCTCTTATACCAGTGAAGCTGAAATGGAGCTTAAAGGTAAGTTCTTGATGGACTATACTGATGAGTGGGTTGCTTTCTGGAATGGCTTTAACGCCTCTATCATTGGCGCGATTACCGCGGCGATACTGGGTTTACCGCGTGGTGTTCCCCGAGAGTCGGGTAATGTCTCGATGGATTTGACCATGCCGCAAATGTTCAAATCGGGTTTGCGGATGCGGCTATCGCCTGATTATACTTTGAATGTAGATGCAACTTGGACGGATTGGAGTCAATGGGACGAGTTTACCTTTCAGTTTGATCGAAGTTTGGAAATGTTAACAACAGCTCGGCTTTTATCAGGTTTGGTTACCGCTACAAGCTTAACTTTACCAGTAGGGCTAAAAGATACCTGGCATTATGGCATTGGTTTGACGCATCATATCAATTCTCGTTTAGATGTTCGCTTTGGCTTAGAGCTAAGAACATCACCAGCGGAGAAAGAAGTATTTGGACCTGTTCCTATTGGCGATATGAAATTGTGGGGAACGGGTTTTGGTTACAAGTGGGATAAGCGGACGGATGTAGGTGCGAGTCTATTTTATATGCAATCAACAGATTATATCCCCTCAAATACCAGTCATAACTTGAACAGCACCAGTTTAACGAATGTTATCTATAACCCTTATGCGGGTTTAGATGTTAAATTTGTGACGCGTATTTTTGGATTTGGTGTGACGTTTAATCGTAAATTCTAAGGCCTTCAAGATGGTTTTATTTTCTCGGTGTTTTGTAGTTCCACTTGTTTCTTGCCTGGTGCTATTGAGTGTTCCAGGTTTTGCTGTGGCTGAGAGGTACTCAGTAGGAGAGGACAGCTTTGGCAATATATCGGTTCAAGAAGTAAAAGAGCCCGATGACATAAAGGCACTTCCTGAAAGTAGCTTTAATGAAGGCAGTTCTGTTAGTGAAGAAAGTCCTGTTAGTAAGAATAGTTCTGTCGACCAAGAAAGTCCTGTCAGCAAAAATAGCCCAGTCAGTGCAAAAGATGATCTTATAGAAAATAATCTCACGAGCGAAACGGCTAAGCTTGAAAAAAATAAAAAAAAGAAAATTAGTATATTTGAGCAGAAATACCTTGAAGCTGAGCGTGCCGCTAAAGCTGAAATTATAGAGAAAATAAAACAAGATCAAGAAAGTGATCCGCAGTATGATGCAACGGAAGTGAATCCACTAAATTTTGTAGATGGTGATGCGCTTGTGAAGCAGGGCGGGCGTAGTAATAATGATAGAGCCCCTTATTATATTACGGTTGATGCTGAGGGTCGTCAGACCAATACTTTTTATGATCCAGTATTAATTAATGAAGCATTAACTCAGCAGCAAACTGCTATTGAGTATACGAATGCAACCATCTTTGAGAGAAGTGATGAGGAGGGCGGGGAATATGCATTGCCTGAGGGCGCGGATCCTGTTGCTGCTAGTATACTCAACTTTGGTGGCGGTTTGACTCTGTCCTATATAGAGGCTTTCTCAAAGCTTTGTTGTAATGGTTTACCAAATACAGAGGTAGCCAATATAGAGTCTGGTAAGCCGCGCTACTTTGAGCTGACTTATGAGGACTTGCCTTATCGCTTCAGTGAAGGTGATAGTCGTTACTTGGTTGTGCGCTTACCAAGTGACTCAGAAGCGAATATACCGCTCAGGTTTAGAAGTTTTATCCGGGCGCATAAAAAAAGAGGCATAGATCATGGGGTATTCTTTCCTCAAATAATTACGCTCAATAAAGACAAAAATCCTGTCAGAATTTTTTCTGGCCCTCTGTTAACTTATCACCAAGAAACCTGGACAACGCATGGGTACTTGGAGGGCTTATTTGAAATAGATGCTTCTGAGGAAAGGGGTGAGCGTTATTTGATGATAAATACTACTCGGGAAGCCCTTAAACAATCTTCTACAATTGATGTGCTTAAAGATTCTATATCTATTAAGCACATGCCGGTAGGTTCTTTTGAACTACAAGTGCTTGTTGAGTAGGTAATTGTTAAACCCTTGGTTTTAGACAATTTACTTCTTACTTCTTACTTCTTACTTCTTACTTCTTACTTCTTTGCTGTAAGCGCTGCAATGGATATGCTCTCAAGCGTCAAGCCTAGCAATATACAGCTAATTTATAACCAGCGTCTAAATCAATATTTCTGACATTATCTGCTCTCAGTTTGCTGTGCAAACTTACCTTGTTGATCTGTATTAAAAAATACAAATCAAAATTATGCCTTGAACTTTTCATTAATGTGCATTAGTGTGCATGTATGATTAAAGAGAAAGCAATAGAACAAGCACTTGCAGGTATAGACAGTGACTTCATTAAGGCGCTTACTGAGCCTGCGCGTTTAGAAATCTTGAAACTACTGATATTACACGGTTCTTTGGATGTTAAAACACTGGCGGATAAAATGCCTCAAGACAGGTCGGTCATTTCTCGACACTTAATCATGATGGAAAAATGCGGGTTGTTGTCAGCGGACAAAAAAGGGCGGCATATGTTCTATGAAATTAATACCCAATCTGCCTTAGAAAAATCGCAACAATTAGTTGAATCATTCCGTCAGTGCGCTCAAGCGGGTTGTTGTTAGTTTTTTTGGCATTAATGGGTGCATATATGTGCACCTAAGCGATTTGTGGCAAGTTTGTTAAATAGTTAAATAGTTAAATAGTAAAGTTGTTAAATAACTAAGGTGTGAGGGATAGTAATGAAAGCTAGTGGACTCATTCAGGCTGCCAGAGGTGGTTTGTTAAATAGGCGTGCATTTTTACTCAGTGGCTTGTCATTAACAGGAGCAGCGTCATTAGCAGGTGCAGTGTCATTGCCAGCATTGGCTGGTGGGAGCGCCGGAACCGACAAACTTTCTGATAACTTGCCTGCCTGGATGAAAGTGCCGGGCGGAAATGACATTGAGTACGGCTTACCAGCCAATTATGAGCAATATATTAAACGAGAGCTGGCGCCATCATCGGCAGAAACATCTCTATTTTCTATTTGGCATAGCCCTATTCAAAATCAAAGGGGGGTGATCACGCCAAGTGGCCTTCACTTTAGTGTAAATCACAATGGTCTTCCCGATATTGATCCGGCCAAGCATCAGTTGATTATTCATGGTTTGGTTGATAAACCGCTTAAATTCGATATGGAAAGCTTATTGAGATACCCGATTGTTTCAAGAATTCACTTCTTGGAATGTGCCGGCAATACGGCTCCCAACGCAGTGTCTTTAACTGCTTTGGATCAAAATGCTCAGCAACTATTTGGCCAGGTTTCAGGGTCGGAATGGAGCGGTATTCCATTAAGATATCTGCTAAAGGAAGCAGGCATAAAACCCAGTGCAAAATGGGTGATAGCAGAAGGTGCCGATGGCGGGTCGCATTCAAGAAGTATTCCTATTGAGAAATTACTTGATGATGCATTTATTGCTCTGTACCAAAATGGTGAGCGTATTAGACCTTCGCAAGGTTACCCAATGCGCTTATTCATTCCGGGCTGGGAAGGTAACGCCAATGTAAAATGGCTTCATCGTTTAGAGGTAACTGACAAGCCTGCATTTACCAAAGATGAGTCTGGTTTATATAGCGATATTCTAGCGGATGGAAGAATTGAACGCTTCTCTTTTCACATGGATGTTAAATCTGTCATAACGCATCCATCAGGACAGCAAGTATTACCTGAGAAAAGAGGTTTTTACGAAATCTCGGGTCTTGCGTGGTCAGGTTACGGAAAAATAAAACAAGTTGAAGTGTCGGCCGATGCTGGAAAAACCTGGGCAAAGGCTCATATAGAGCAGCCTGTCTTATCCAAATCTCTAACGCGCTTTACCATCCCTTGGCAATGGAATGGCAGTTCAACCACTTTGCTAAGCCGTGCAACAGACGAGCATGGAAGGGTGCAGCCTACTCGGGATGCATGGCGTGATAAATACGCCAGTTATTCTTTTAACCACTATAACGCAATACAGGCATGGCACATTTCAAATGACGGCAGAGTGGAGAATACTTATGTTTAGGTCTTCGGCTAAAATTCTGCTGGTTTTTTGTTTTACGCTAATAAATTTATTCGGTGTAGCAATATCTGCAGAGGAGGCAGAAAAAAAAGTATCAGCAGATAAATTCGTAATGGATCTGGAGAAAATCAGTTTTGGTGAAGCTATAAGCAAAGATGAAATCTCTGCCTATGATATTACGATCTTTCCAAATGGAGAAAACCTGCCTCTTGGCCAGGGTTCTGTTAAGCAAGGGCAGAAGCTGTATACAGCTCAGTGTGCCATGTGTCATGGTGAGTCGGGTATCGAAGGGCCTGCGGCTAGGTTAGCAGGCAATGATGGGTGGTTCGCATTTAATGATCCACTTCGTATTCTACGTATAGATAAATATCCAATCCTACTTATTTCGGTTGGAGGTTTGTGGCCATATGCCACGAGTATATTTGACTACATTAGGCGGGCTATGCCGCATTACGCGCCTAAAAGTTTAACAAATAATGAAAGTTATGCGCTCACTGCGCATATTCTATATCTCAATGATATTGTTGATGATCAGGCTATTTTAGATAAAAACAGCCTCTTAATGGTGACTATGCCAGCCAAGAAGCGTAGCTTTATTGCGCCATAGTTTGAAGGGGGTAGAAGCAAGTAAAGTTGATCATTTTTGATTCTTGTTCTTTTTGTAGTGTGAAGGCGAGAAGCCAAACCAAAGCTTAAAGGCTTTTGAAAATGTGCTTAAGTCTGCATATCCTAAAATCTGGGCCAGATTTGTGAGGTTGGTGTCCGGGGAGTCTAGAAACTCTTTTGCCATTTGTTGCCTTACCTGATCAAGAACCTCTTGAAAACTACAGGCTTCGTTGCTTAAACGCCTTTGCAGGGCGCGTTCTTTTAAGTCCATAAGCTGCGCAACATTCTTAAGCGAGCAAGCTCCCTTGGGGAGTAAATCTTTTATCAGCGTGCCGACTTGATGCACTATGTCTCGTTTTTTAGCGCGTTCTAGCTCATCCAGGTAGCTGCCAAGAAACTGTTTAATTTCAGGTTCAAAAGTACCGATTGTGGAATTTAGTAAATTGGCGTCAAACACTAAACCGTTAAATTCTTGTTGAAAGGATATGGGGGCGTGGAAGAGCATATTGTAAGGGGCGAGGTCTGGTGGGGCTTGATGTTGGAAATAAACGGCTCGTGGGTTCCAGCCTTTGCCAATATATAAACGAATTAAGTGACAACCTATACCCAAGGATAAATTACATATTTGTCGGCAATGATCTTCACCGTGTATATGCGGAATATATTTGATGATAGCCACGCCACGCTCAACTTCCAGGCTAAATGTGCCGGCCTCACTTCTTAAGTGAATGTATTTCTCTAAGGCCTGATAGGCGTCATGAAAAGTTAATGACTGACGCATCATCAGGCCAACAGGCCCCAATACAGAAATGCCTTGTCGTTGAGACAAAAGCAGACCGAAACAAGGGCAAGACAAGGCATGGGCTGTCAAATCAAACAGGCGGGTCAGCGCTTCACCGCTGATCATTTGTTCAAGGTCAGTCAACAAGGCTATATCTAAGTCTGCTCGCATAAGCAATTCTTCCGGCTGACCACCTAATTCTCTGACGAGCTCTGAGAACCCCATTAAAGAGGCGCTGCTGGCTAGCAAAATAGTCATAAATTCGCCTACCTGTTGTTTGATATCAATAATTGCGTGGCATCAATGTTTTGGAGATATCAATAAATGATGATAATTAAGCAAATCGACATAATATAACAATATAGCGACGCCATTTGACAAGTTCTTTCTACTAATAAGCGTAGTTTTAGATAATCGATAGCGACAGTAATTTTGCGTGCTAAAGCTGTAAGTTAATAAAAAATGTATTCACTAGGACAGAGGTAGATACATGGTAGATCATTATGTAGCATTTTCTATCCCGTTTTTTCTGGTGTTCATTGGGCTGGAAGCTCTGTTGTTCTGGCGTAAAAACCACAATAAGTTGCGCCTAAATGACAGTTTGACCAACTTGAGCTGCGGCATTGTTACCTTAATATTTGAGCTGTTTACAAAAAGTGGGCTGTTTTTTCTTTTTGACTTCATATCTCGCAAGTTTGGCTTGATAGACTGGGATACGGATGTCAGCTTAACGTGGATTGTATTTTTCTTCGTTTATGACTTTTTTTACTATTGGGGGCATCGTTTGGCCCATAGTATAAATTTCATGTGGAGTGGCCACTTACCGCATCATCAAAGTGAAGAATATAATTTTAGCGTTGCTTTGAGGCAGGGTGCTTTTCAAGATACTTTGAACTTCCCGGTATTCATACCCATGGCGTTGATGGGGTGTCCAATCGAAGTGTTCGCGACGGTGCTTTTGTTGAATAAGTTTTTCCAATTCTGGATTCATACCCAGGCTATTGGCCGTGTGCCTTTAATTGAAGGCATACTCAATACGCCGTCAGCGCACCGAGTACACCATGCCGTAAATCCAATTTATGTCGATAAGAATCATGGCGGTTTCATTATGTTGTGGGACAAATTATTTGGAACTTGGGTCGCGGAACGTGAAGATGAGCCTTGTGTCTTTGGTGTGCGGAAGCCTTATCGCAGTTGGGACCCTTTGTACGCACATGTCGACTGGTGGGCCCGGCTTTGGAAAGACGCAGTTCGTACCCAAAAATGGAGCGATAAAATCAAACTCTGGTTTATGCCTACCGGCTGGCGACCAGCCGATGTGCAGCAGAGCGATCCTTGGGAGCCCTACGATATTGAACGCTACCAGAGGTATGATCCAAAAATTAGTGTTTTCAGAAAAGTTGTATCTCTTAGCTTTTTTTGTCTGACTCTACCTCTGATCAGTCACCTGATGTTCGAACAATTTAACTTGTCATTGCTAGAGAAAGCTGGCATTTCGCTGCTGATATTAACGTGTCTCTATTCTTGTGGTTACTTGCTGAATGGTTATCAGCGTATACCTCAGACTCATTCTAAAACAAAACCTATAAAACTTTGATAGAGAGAAAAGTGAATGAAGCCAGAATTGAAAGTAAGGCATAAAAATGCCTTCTTTTTCAAGTACCGCGTATATGTAGAAAAACCACTATGGCTGAGGTGTAATTGCCGTCTTTGAGGCAGAGGCAGAAGGGCTTGCGAAACGACTATGATTGATTGGGAGAGACAGGTGTGCATGCATTGCCGACGGTGCTCAACGGCTAGGGCTCATATTGTCATAATATAGCGGGTCATGTGTCTTTTCATAGACTGAAGGAAAGGTTAGTATTCATGCGTTTTTTCTTGATTCAAAACGGTTGCCCAGATGTATAAATGTTCGAAAATACTTTTAATACTTATTGTTTTACTTTCTGGTTGCGTAAGCATTAATTATCAGCAGAGAGATGAGCATACACCTGATGGTTACTCTGAGAGCAGGCTAGAAAATGGTAACTATATAGTC
>Ga0105348_1002400_pt1 | contig 11228 bp, 6 predicted proteins | sample EN8Hudsemesocosm_2_FD_83504 | JGI IMG/M metagenome (GOLD analysis project Ga0105348, IMG submission 83504) | Methane-oxidizing microbial communities from mesocosms in the Hudson Canyon - EN8C Hudson Canyon | ecosystem: Environmental > Aquatic > Marine > Cold seeps | place: Hudson Canyon...
AAGTACACCTGGGCATTCACCTGGGCACCAATCGCTTTACCTAAAATTAAAAGAAACAGGGCCGATAATTTTAAGTGGAGACCTTTACCACTTTGAGAAAAATCGACAAAATTACGGCATTCCAATATGGAATGACAAAAAATTAACAATCGCTTCTTTTGCCAGGATAGATAATATTATGGATGCAACATCCGCTAAATTATGGATTCAGCATGATCCTGAAGAAGCGAAAGCCATTCGCATGTCACCTGAGTATTATCAATAATCACAGTGTTGCTACACTAGCCTGAAAAATCCTGCGGGCAGCCTTAACAGGCGAGCCCGCACGATTTAGCAGGCGCTTTTGATGGCCATTAAAATTTGCCAAAGACAATGTAACTTACCCTGACGTAAAACCAGGATAGCTTGTTGAATACTAAAACCTGCGCGACCCTTAACGGTGGGCGGGGGATTAGAACTAGTCGATGGCATCGAACATCCTCACTTGATTTTAGAATACGAGAGTCTGCATCTGTAAGTTCAGGGCTTGCGTTGTGCGCCATTCACTATTCGGCTTACCCGTGAATAGTGCAACCCAAACTGCAAACCCACTTCTTTCATGCTGAACTGCCCTGTTTAGTAGGCTTCTAAAATACCGGTATTGCGGTCTGGGTTTTTGTTCATTATATCTTGCAGCGTAAAGGTAGCCAGCCTGCGCTGCACTCTTGATACCTCGGTTAAGTCGGCATTGCTACCGGGTTTAATACTATGTAGCGGGCCAGTTTCACTACAGCTCTCTAAATAACGAATGCTTTATAGCGCCCCTGGTATACTGTAGTGGCATATAATAGCAATTAGTGGCTACTAATTAATTTGTACTAACGTAAAGCCGGTTTTTAATGGATTACCCATATCACGTATATACTTTTTGGCAATTAACGCTGCACCACTGGTATTAAAATGGTTTGCGTTGCGATAAATAATGATACCACCCAGTGAAGTACTGCATTGACCCGATTCACACATAACGTCTCTTAAGTCGACGTAATTAATATGTGGGTAGCGTCGCTGCATTTCTTTTAGGATGTGCGTGTCTTTATAAATAGGCATTTCAATACTTGAGTTATAATCATTAAAGAAGACAAAATTGCCACTTTTTACCAGCTTCAATTTATGTAAATTCTCTTTGGTAGTAGCAGGCAAACTAATAATCACGGTTACTTTTTTTCCTGCCTCAACAATTTCTCCCACTGACTTCAATAAAGGTTCGTAATTAATATTTTCTGGGTTTTTATACGTATCCCAATTCACCCCTAAAATAATATGTTCAAATTGCAACGCATACTTTAACCGCTCATTAGCATATTCTGGCGGGTAATCATAAACACCGGGGGCATTCATTCGCGTTAATATCGGGTGCCCGCCAGAAGTCGAGTCGTGTATGAATAAACCCGCATCCTTAGCAAATACATCAATTAAAGAAGCACTATGATTCGCAAAAGAGTCCCCAATGAGCATGCCATCAAGTTTTTCTTTTTTAACCCCTAACCAGCATTCATCAACATTGCCTATTTTATCAGCGTCAAAACATTTTTTACGCACGGTACTTGGAAAATTTGTATTTTTATCAAATTCGGCTAGGTTACTAAACCGTTCTGGAAAACCATTTTTTACATCTATCACAGCGTACATACCCAGCAAGACAATAAATGCGGGCAGCATAATTTGTTTCATGGCGCTGCCCAGTGTCGGGAAATTCGCATAACGCATAGGCTGCTCTACAAAGCGCCAAGAAAGATAAGCCATGCTAAATGCAGCTATTAATGCGGCCACTCTAATTAACCCAGACAACTCCAACCCAAGGTATTGAATAAATACAAAGATGGGCCAGTGCCATAAGTAAAGTGAGTAGGATATTAGTCCTACCGCTACAACCGCTTTATGACTAATTAATTTATTTACTATGCCCAACGCACCCGCTTGCCGACCAGAAATAATTAATAACACCGCACCCAAGCAGGGCCAAAAGGCATTGAAACCAGGAAAGCTACTGCTACCGTCTAAAACAAAGGCAGGGGTAACGATAAGAAGCACAGCAACAACCGACAACACATGGTTAACCCTTATATGGCTGTCGGGTATTTTAGACAGGGTCAGGGCTAATAAAGCCCCCATCATCAGTTCAAATGCACGCGCTGGCAGTAAAAAATAGGCCGACATTGGATGATAGTTGGTTAAATAAACCGATAACGCCAATAAACCAACCACCAATAGCAGCACAAACTTGATTAGAGACTTTCCCTTAAAAAGCATATGTAAAACAACAAATAACGATGGCCAAATAAAATAAAACTGTTCTTCCACCGCCAACGACCAAGTATGCAACAGAGGAAACATTTCAGTAGCAGGGGAAAAATATCCCCCCGTATTTTGCCATATAAAGAAGTTACTGGTGGTTAAAAAAGCATGAATTAGGTTACGACCATATATTTCAAAGTCGTCCGAAAATAGAAATATATACGCGGGAATAGTGGTCAATATTAAAAAAACTATTAAGGCCGGTGCCAAGCGTTTAACACGCCTGAGGTAAAAGCGCTTAAAAGAAAAGCGCTGCTCGCCCACTTCTTTGAATAATATGGTGGTAATTAAAAAGCCAGATATGACAAAAAAGACGTCAACTCCAATAAACCCACCACTAACACTGGAGAATTTTGCGTGGAAAAATACAACCAGCAATACAGCAATGGCCCTTAAGCCATCTATATCTGGACGGTACTGAAACAATTTTGACATGAGGCTACAGCTTGATACGTTTAAAGGAGGGAGTATAACCAAAACGGCTTGAATATTTAATATGCAAACCGACTTTTATGTAACGATTGTCAGCCCTAGCTAGCACTTGTGACTTGGCTTGCAATTATGACCTAGAAACCGCTAAATAAGGCTAGTTTACTGCCCTAGCGAGCTGACAGAGGCATAAAAAAGCGGACTCTCGTCGGCCTTTGCTTCCCATCCCTTTATCTTTAGGAGGGCTTTACTCGACGTAGCGAGGATCCACTTAACTGCGCAAACGCACATGATTGTCAGTTCCCGACACAATCTATGTACCTACATCCATGTAGGCATGCAAGCAGCCTCGTACTTGGAATAGATCGGAGGGCCTTAGTGATGATTCACTGAGGCCTTTGTAAACAGATTAAACTGCCTGATTAAATTGTAAGTGGGCCAAACGCTTATACAACTCAGAGGTTTTTAATAACTGCTCATGGGTGCCTATGTCCACCAGCTGGCCATGGTCAAATACCGCGATGCGATCCACGTGGGCTACGGTGGCCAATCTATGGGCAATAATTAACGTGGTGCGGTCTTTCATTAATTCATTTAGGGCCTGCTGCACGTAAAATTCACTTTGGGCATCCAGGGCACTGGTGGCTTCATCTAGTAATAATATTTTAGGGTCACGCAATATGGCGCGGGCAATGGCTAGGCGTTGTTTTTGCCCGCCCGATAATTTCACCCCCGACTCCCCTAAAAACGAATCATAACCTTCAGGCAACTGTTCAATAAACTCATGGGCGTGGGCGGCCTTGGCGGCGGCGATAACCTGTTCTTTGCTGGCATTGGGTTGCCCGTAGCGTAAATTATCAATCACGTTGGTGCTGAACAACACAGGTTGCTGGGGCACTAACGCATACTGGCTACGCAAGTCTTGTAAGTCTAAATCGCCCAGGTCTTGGCCTGCCAATTTAATGCTGCCTTGCTGCGGGTCGCGAAAGCGCAATAGCAAATCAAACAAGGTAGATTTACCGGCACCCGATGGCCCCACCAGCGCGATTCTTTCACCGGCCTTTATGGCCAAGGTTAATTCACTAATGGCTTTATGGTTGGGGCGCGATGGATAGGTGTAAGCCACATTATTAAATTCAAGCAATGGCCCACTTAATTCAGCCGTGCCTGGCAAGGTACTGGGGACGGATGCCGAGGTAATTTCGGCATCGGTATCCAATAATTCCCGTATGCGCTCTACCGCCCCTGCGGCACGCTGCACTTCACCGTATACTTCGGTTACGGCCGCTAACGAGCCCGCCACCATAATGGCGTAAAATACAAACGCCGATAAATCACCGGCCGAGAGCTTGCCGTCTAGTACGTCACTGCCCCCCACAAACATCATGCCGGCTACCGCGCCCATGACTAACATCATTACCAAGGCAATTAACACCGCGCGATGGCGAATGCGTTTAAGGGCCACATCAAATGCCCCTTCGGCGGCATGGGCAAACTGATTATTTACCATGTCTTCGCGGGTAAAGGCTTGCACCACTTTAATATGTTGTAACGACTCACCGGCCCATGCCCCCACGGTGGCCACTTTATCTTGGCTTTCGCGGGACAATTTTTTAACTTTACGGCCAAAATAAATAAGCGGGAATACAATAAACGGCACCACCGCCAACACAATTAGGGTGAGCTTTATGTTGCTTATAAACATAAGGGTTAAGCCGCCCAAAAACGTTAAGCTGTTGCGCAAAGCAAACGAAAACGAAGAGCCAATTACGGTTTGTAAAAGCGTGGTGTCGGTGGTGACGCGGCTTTGAATTTCACCGGCCAGGTTGTCTTCAAAAAATCTGGGGGTTAAACCTACTAAGTGCTCGTATAGTTTAATGCGAATATCGGCCACTACCCGCTCGCCAATCCACGACACCATGTAAAAACGAAAATACGCCCCAATAGCCAAGAAAAAAATAATGGCCCCAAACAAACTTAACGAACTTGCCAACCCTTCATGAGATTGTGCAGCAAAGCCCTGGTCCACCATAAGGCGTATGCCCTGCCCCATAGACAAGGTAAGGGCCGCGGTAATCACCAGCGCCAGTAACGCCACTATTAAGCGTACTCGATAGGGTTTTACAAATTGCCATAACCAGCTGAGCATATTGGCTTTTATCCAAAAATAGTAAAGCGTGCATGTAATCACGGGGCCGTGATGATTGATACCCGTGTAAGCCTAAATGGCTGGAATTCTTTGTTGCATATTAGCGCCCTTGAAATCACCCTAGCCCTCTTAAGTCTTTTAAAAGGTGAGTAAATTGCTTTAACGTGCCCGGCAAGGCTTCAATATCAAAATTTTGGGTTTGCTGGCCCATGGTTGTCCCTAAACTCACCAAGGGCGGGTATTGAAACTGCGTACCCATGCGTATTAGTTGGGCAGAAAACGCTGCTATTTCATCCATAATCATCGCCTGTTGCAAGCGAAGGCACGTGCCCTGCTGCGCATCCATTTGGGCAATTAATTGCGGCAGTTTTTCAATAAATTGGTCGCTGGGCTTAAAGCTGGGTTGGCTGCTTGCGTGGCTGCTGTTTGCTTGCAGGCCACTGCTCTCTTCAGTGAAAGGCACCTGCTCTATTAGGGTATTTGGGTCCACCGGTTGGCTGGCCAAATTCTCCATGGCGGGCTCACTGGCCACTGCCACATCATCAAATACCAGTTGAAAGGTACTGCCCTTGCCCGGCACAGATGTCACTGAAATCTCGCCCCCCATTAGCTTCACTAGGTTGGCGCTAATGGCCAACCCTAGCCCGGTGCCGCCGTATTGGGCATGACTTTGCCCCGCTTGCTGCTCAAAGGCCCCAAAAATGGCCTCTAGCTGATCGCTGGGTATGCCTATTCCCCTGTCTTGCACCGATAGAAATAAACGAATGGTTTGCTGTTGCTTGCCTGTATAACAGAACCCGGCTTTTAACCGTATGTGACCTGCGTTGGTAAATTTAACGGCATTGCCCATTAGGTTAAATAAAACCTGGCGCAAACGAGCCTCATCCATTATTAACTCTTGCGGAAGGTCTGGCTCCACCTCCAGTATAAATTCCAGGTTTTTTTCTTCCATTTTTAGCGAAAACACCGTTTTAATTTCTTGCAGCAGCATCCTAGGTTGAAACAAGGTTTTCTGTATGGTGAATTTTCCCGCTTCAATTTTTGATAAATCCAGTAAATCATTAATAAGCTTTAACAACGCCTTGCCGCTGCTTCTAATGGCATTTAAGTGGCCTTTTTGTGGGCCGTTACCTATGTACGGCTCTAGCAATTCAGTAAAACCCAGCACCGAATTCATGGGGGTGCGAATTTCATGGCTCATATTGGCAAGAAACTCGCTTTTAGCCTGGTTGGCTTTTTCGGCTGCCTCTTTGGCCTGTTTTAGCGCCTTCATGGTGGCGTCTAGTTCCAGGGTACGCAGCTCTATTCTGTGTTCCAGGGTTTCATTAAGCTGCTTAAAATCATTTTGGGTATTTTTAAGTTCGCTAATATCCACCGCAATGCTCAGGGCGGTTTGCACCCCAGAAATGGTAAAGGGCATTTTATGCAGCTGATAAACCCGCATGTCCCCCTGGTTGGTGATTATTTTTTGTTCGGCTACTTTTAGTTTTTGGTGGCCTTCAATCACCAATAGGTCTTGCTCTAACATGTTAGAGATTTCATGTTTCTGTTTGTGAATTTCCCGGTAATTCTCCCCTATTAATTGGGCCACTTGTTTGCCATAGGCGTCGGCAAAGGCCTGATTTACCAATAACAGGGTGCCGTCTTTGTCATTGGCCATAATGGGATGAGGCACCAAATCAATCACTTGGCGCAGACGCCCTTCACTTACCTTTATATCTCTGGAGGCCTTAAACAAATTGGCAATCATGTCATTAAAGGCCTGCTCTAGTTGAGTAAGCTCGTTATTTTTGTGTTTACGGGTGTTTATTTGCAAGGGCTCTAGCTGATTAACATCCACAGAGTTCACCGCGGCGGTTAAGTCTTCAAGGGGGCGCCCCAGTAGGCGGCGTATAAAATATAAAAATATTAACCATAGGGCCGCCGTTTTTATAATGGAATTCACCACAATTAACACAAAGCCGTATTTAACCCGGTCTAGCACCACTCGGGTATTGGAGTAAACCGTAACGGTGCCCGCCATAAATTTATTATTACCCCTATCTGTGTAAATCACATCAAAGGTATAACCAAACAGGTTTGAGAAAAAAGGGTTATTAGTTTCACTTGTTTTGCCTTGGGGTTCGCTGTTTTCTTTAATGATGCCAATGGATTGAAAGTGGTTGCCGGTTTCGTCTTTTATTTCAACCCCTGTCACTATGGGCATGTTCCACATACCCACCAAAATAGATTGCAATAAGGTGCGATCAAATCCCCATAAGGCTTGAGTAATGCCCGGCCCAAAGGTTTCAGGCAGGGTTTTTAGCTCAAGGTTTATTTCGTCTTTCACATGGTAGTATTCGGCGGTGAGCTGCACGATGGTTACCACGATGGCCACAATAAAATACAGACCAAATATTATTTTTAATAACTGGGTAGAGATAGAATGAAATTGCTTTTGTGCCTGTGTTTCAGGTTTATTCACTTAACTCATCCAGTATGAAAATTGAGCCATGAACAGGAGCGTATTTAAAACCCCATAGGGCAGTGGTGCCCTATTGCCTAAGTGACGCTTCAAAATCCATATAGGCCTTATGCAGGTAGCCTTCGTCTTTCATTTGGCCTAATATTTTGGTTAGTTTTTCTACTAAGTGCTTATTTTTTTCATGAACAAAATGATAAACCGGAATATTAATTAGGGCTGGGCTTAGATCTACTATGTCTTTAAACCGGTATTCATCTTTATTTCGCAGTTGAGTTAAAGTCACCACGCCATCCACCTTGGCAATGTACAAAGCGTCTAAACGATCTGATTCAAGCATTTCAAACAGCTCTGGGGTGTAGGTTGAACTCCAGGTGTCCATATCCTGTGTTTGGGACTCCACTATCTTAATGCCACGGCGAATGCCAATGCGGCTATCTTTAAGGGCATCCAGAGATGCTGCCATGTCTTTATTTTTAGTAAAAATAGACACCCTAAATTCAAACAGTTTTACCGGCACGATAATAAGGCTGGGGTATTTCAACATCATTTTTTTAACTCGTGATGCCGCGCCATCAGTAATGCCTTTTTCGGCGCGGTGCAGGGCACGGGCGGCTGGCTGCGGGTCATATACCATTTTGTAACCCATACGACTGTACGCTTCCTTAAGAATATCTTGTGCCACCACACTGTCAGTCATTAAGTCAGCAATGCTCGACACCACCACTTCTGGTTGCGCCCGCAGCGCCGCCGTAAAAAATAACGTTGCCAGTACCAACAGTGCCCGTGTGTTTTTCATATTTGCGCCCTTTTATTTACTGTGTGTGGCTAACCGGAAGTTTCATTACGAAGCTGGTTTGTTTCCCTTGTTCGCTTACACAATGCACCTCCCCATCCAACACTTGTTTTACCAAATTGTATAAAATGCTTAACCCTAGCCCTACCTTACCCTCATGCCTTTTGGTGGTAAAAAATGGCTCAAATATTTTCTCTGAATGCTCGTTCAAAATCCCCGCACCGTCATCTGAATACTCGATAACAATATAGCGTTCTTGCTGACTCACGTTTATGGACAGTTTTCCGCCGTGCTGGCCTTGGTAACCATGGTTAAGCGAGTTTTCAATTAATATGCAAAACACTTGAAAAAACACATCAGGGTAGCTGTTCAGGGTTAGTTCAGCTGGGCACTGCACTCTAAGGAGAAGAGAGGCCTGGGCAAGGGGGTCTTTAAAGTACTCGGGTAAAATTTCTAGGTTATCTCTCAGGCTAAAGCGCTCAATGTTGCGTTGTGTTTTATTAGTGGAGAGTTGTTTGCAGTCACCTATGATGTTGGCCACCTGCCTTAAAGAGGCCGTGATGATGCCACTGGACTCAAGCAGCTGATCTAGGTTTTTCAATAACCCTGCTTTTTCCTGACGTTCTTGATCAACACCTTGGCGCATATTCTCGATGACGGTTTCTTGGTAGGAGGCCGATGTCATTGAAATCCCTAAAGGGGTATTAATTTCATGAGCCATCCACACCAACATGTTACCCAAGGACACCATCTTGGCCGACTCAATGGCTTGCTGCTTTAAGGCCCTAAGTTGATTATTGGCTAGGGTGAGTTCGGTGTTTTGCTGTTTAAGCTGCTGGTTAAATTTAGCCTGGGCCTGATTCATTTTTTCCAGGCGAATATGGGCATTCACCCGCGCCAGCAATTCCACTTTTTGAAAGGGTTTTGCCACATAATCCACCCCGCCCACCATAAAGCCTTTTTTAATGTCTTCATTTTCTACCCGAGCGGTAAGGAAAATAACCGGGATATGCTGGGTTTGTGGGTTGGCCTGCAAGCGTTTACAAGCCTCAAAGCCATCCATAACGGGCATGGTCACATCCATTAAAATTAAATCTGGCGTCACGGTTTCCACCGCCGCCAATGCCAGATCACCATTTTTGGCAACACCCACCCTAAACCCTTCATTGCGCAGGACCTCTCCTAGTAGCTGCAAATTCTGGGTGTTGTCGTCTACGATTAGGACCAATGAGGCCTCAGGACTATGCGTCTTTAGAGTCATTCTATTGCAAATTCAGCCTACTTTAAGGTTGGACACACTTAGCAAAAAGTATAGCTAACAAACCACTGGCGGTGATAATTTGCGCCCCATAAAGGGGGCCAAGAGCCATTAAAATGAGCCCATATATCCAGCCCAAATAACCACCCTTCTTAATATGAATTAATTGAATAACACTTGAAAATGCCCGGAAACAGATGCCCGTACAGGGTTAAAATATCTTTATGAAAAAAAGCCAGCACTACCATACCGTGGTATAAGTAGGGCTCGATTGATAGGGATACTCTTTTAGTTATGGCACTCACACGTTTTAAGCATTTAGTCGCCACCGCACTGCTCACCACTGTTGCTGGTTTAAGCCATGCCACCATAGTGCAAATTCAAACCTCGGCGGGAGACATTGAGGTGAATTTGTTTGATGAAACCACCCCTGCCACGGTGGCTAATTTTTTAAGTTATGTGACGGATGGCAGCTATGATGATGGCGTGTTTCATCGGCTGGTGCCGGGCTTCATCGTGCAAAGTGGCGGTTACTATTTTACAGATCCAACGGAATTCAGCTCGGCCCAAACCATTACCAGCAAAGGCACCGTGGTGAACGAACCCGTTTATTCCAATGTGGAAGGCACCATTGCCATGGCAAAGGTGGGCGGCAACCCAGACAGCGCCACCTCGGAATGGTTTATTAATATTGCCGATAACAGCTGCAACCTAGACCTGCAAAATAGCGGTTTTACGGTATTTGGCCAAGTGACTTCCGGCATGGAATTCATGACCGCCATAGCCGCCTCACAAGCGACATCAGAGAATTATGTGGCGATAAATACCATTACTGTTTTAGACGGCGCAGCAGATACCACCGAACAGTTAGTGTCGGTGCCTGTGCTTAATACGCTTATTACTGGGTCGGGTGAAAACAGCTCTAGCTGCGATACTGCTTCAAGTGGAGATAGCGGTGGCGGTGCACCATCAGGCGGGTTTTTAGTTTTGATGTTAAGCCTATTGGCATTAGGCAAACGGACAAAATAATTCCATATTAGATTATTGTACGAGGCTGCTGGCAGGCGACAATCGTTAGCCAACAGCCTTACGCTAATTAACGTTTTTCGCCTGCAAGCAGCCTCCTACAGGGCCAGACAATTATACGCAGATTTCTAACCTCGAAATCTGCGTCATACAACTACTCTATATCCAACACCACGCATCCACGTACATCACCCGCCTCTACCAGCTGATGGGCATGGGCAATATTCTCAATAGACATAATGGCCCCCACACGATGTTGCAGGCCCCCTTGTGCCAGCAAGGTTTGTGTGTCTTTTATGGCTTGTTGTTTGGCCACCTCTGGCATGGCGTACACTAAAATCATGCGAATGGTGAGGTCCATAAACATCATGTCTCTAAACGGTAAACTGGGTTCACTAACTTGGTTAGATGAATAGGTGGCGATGGTGCCGCCGGTGTCTATGCATTGTAAAACCTGGGGTAAATTGGCTCCAAATTCCACATCAATCACCCGCTGTACTCGCTCCCCGCCATTAATTAATAGCACCCGTGCGCCCCAGTTGTTTTCTCGGTGATTCACCACATGTTGGGCGCCAGCCTGGCGACACGCCTGTTCGTCACGGGCATTGCTGGCGGTGGCAATCACCGTGGCACCGGCAAATTTTGCCCATTGAATGGCGTAGTAACCTACACGCCCGGCCCCGCCGGTGATTAAAATGGTTTGCCCGCTTACATCGCCATCGGCAAATACACAGCGGTGGGCGGTCATCACCGGAATGCCAAGGCAGGCCCC
>Ga0105348_1002401_pt1 | contig 11223 bp, 13 predicted proteins | sample EN8Hudsemesocosm_2_FD_83504 | JGI IMG/M metagenome (GOLD analysis project Ga0105348, IMG submission 83504) | Methane-oxidizing microbial communities from mesocosms in the Hudson Canyon - EN8C Hudson Canyon | ecosystem: Environmental > Aquatic > Marine > Cold seeps | place: Hudson Canyon...
ATTCGAATCCAGAAAAGATAGAACTGAAAAACTATTTTTATTTACCAAAAGTTATTTTATAGAGGACCCAACTAAACTTTTCAGCTAAAATAATTTTGAGATTCTGTTGATACGAATAAGAAGGCCATAGTGAGTCAAATTTGATTAAAGCCTATTCGCCACTGACTGTCGAGTTAGAATAATAAACATAATATTTTTCTATATAAATAATATTGTTTTCGACTATTTACACGTCAATTTCAATCTTTAAAAGTTAGTCACTTATAGTAAAGACCTTGTAACTATCAAATTAAAAATTGTACTTAAGCAATTTTCAAAAATCCCTGTCTAAAGCTGTTGCATGGATGATTATAATAAAATAAATGGAGAATAAGAAAATGAAACCTTATGCAACACAATTAAAACTCACCACCCTTTTATCGGGCACTTTATTGTCCCTTTCAGGCTGTTTTTCCCAGAACATTATACCGTCAGTAGCTTATGATGAAGTTAGTGGTCAGTTCCCAGTTTTTTTAAGTGACGGGGCTCGAATTACGCTCGGTCAATCTTGTTTAAAGCTAGACGGACAAGGAAAACCTTACATTTCTAACTGTGATAGAAACTATACATCTCTATTTGACGGTATCACAGGAGATTTGGAAAATGAAAAAATTAATGAACATTCCTATAAGAGGTGGCAATCAGGCACAGACTTATCTCTCCCTGGATTTAAAGCTAAAGCCAATTTTTCTTGGCTGGGAGAAAGCCACATTAGTAGAACATTACAAATTAAGAAAATGGAATATGACCCTAGCGAGGAAAAGAAGGGTCTAATGAAAACATTCTACGAAACTGCTGATGCCATATGTGACAGAGTCACCAAGCCCGAGTATTTAATTGTTAAAGCTAATATGGGATGTAGCATTTTAAAAGATTATACAAACGTTGAATTAGGTTTGGATGACTTATCCGAGGCTTTCAACGGCCTCAAAATAGGACATAAAACAACTGGCAATGAGTCAATTTTAAAAGGCTCACCTAGTGGCTTTTATTCTCAGGGAGGAAAATTAGCAAGTTGTGAGGATGAAACTGTCATGACAGTAGAGGTGTCTCCTATATTGGCGAGTTGTCGTCAATATTACGACTCAATAGAGTTAAATTACCTAAGAGCAAGACATCAAGACTCTCTTGTTGCTAACCTAAAGTTAAATTCTAAAATTACTAAGTTAGAAAATAAGGTATCAACAAAAGATACTGAGATGAATAACTTAAATGCAGAAATTACTGAGAAGCGTGAACAAATTGGCGCATTAAATGGAAGCCTAGCTACTCAAAAAGAACTGAATAGAAAAGTGAATATGGAACTAATATCTATTGACGATGCTTCATCAGAAATCTTACACCAGCTCCAAGAAGACTTTAACAAGTCCCAAATAGATTTAACTAATGCCAAACTTTCTCTTTTACGTGCAAATAATAAATTAGTTGACTTGATAGGCGAAAGAACTGTGTTAGAAGAGGGTATAAGTAAACTAGAGCAAGAGTTAACACAAGAAAAAGATAAAGCGACTTTGTTACATTCTAACTCTATACCTAAGGACGAGTACATCACTACTATATCTTCTTATGATAATGAAATTAGAAGTCTTAAGGGAAATATAGAAACAATCGGCACTCAATACAACGCTTATCGTAATGAATTAACAAATCAAATTTCGCAGGTTAGTGCTAGAAACATTAAACTTCTACAAGAAATTCAAGCTTGCACTCCCCCACCTTTAGCGAAAGTCATAATCAAACAATAGAAAACATTGGAGAATATTCATGAAAATTAATGCTTATCTGAAAGTATTTATAGTTACTTTTATATTGTCTTTATCTGTCAGTGGCTTATCGTATGCAGCTGAAGATGGCTGTTTTTATGATGATAAAGGCGTGTTACATTGCCCATAAAGACTGTTCATGTTTTTTAACTCTTAGATTCGGGAAAATCTAGTTAGTTAGAGACCCTACAAATGTTTAACAGGCCGAAAGATTCTGTTAAACATTTTGTTATAGGTAGCATTGGAGATTAACAATTATCACAAGAAGGAGTCAGTCTAGAGCCGATAAATATCTCTCCTAGAGCCTTAATACAAAACTTGTTATTGAATTTTTTTCTCTATAAACATACTTTTTCATGGTAATTATCCTTTTTTACCTAAGCAATTTAAACCAACCACAGCTAACGCTAGCATGCTGATTGACTAAACCTAAATAAACAAAACCCGCCAATAGGTATTGATATTTAAGTTTCTACTACAGTTCAAATGTATCATATGTTTGCATCGTTTCCTCCTTGCAAAGCCCTATATAAAACATGGTCACAGATGGGGATGCATGATTAAGCACTCGTGATATTTGCTCAATCGAAACACCTGCTTGATGCATCATATAACCTCTTGTCTTCCTCATAGAATGAGTTGAAAGTCGTATACCCACAATATCACCAATTTCCTTGAACTTACGTGCGACACTTGAACGATTAATCGGTTTACCGGAAGAACGCCCTCTTCTACTATTAGACTGAAACAAATAAACATCATCTGGATTTTCACTCTGTCTGCGTTTAATAATATTAACCGCCGTTTCGTTTAATCTGATAAGGCGCTTCTTACCTGTTTTGGACTCAACAAGCTCTAGCTCTCGCCTTTCGAGATTAATATGCCCTGAGTTTATTGATAATAAGTCAGATATTCTAAGCGCCACATTAACACCTAGTTTCCAGATATCTGCATAATCTTGGGAGCCATGCTTTTTAAGTAAGGTATGAATGGTAATCAGATCATCTTTGCTTTTAACTGCTTCAACTTCGTTCATAAATAACTCCAATTTTAAGTCACATATCGGTTGCTCAAAATGTTTGTGTTACATAAAGCTGACCTATCAAGGCCAACCCTAGGTTTTATGCAGGATTGCTAAGTCACACACCCACAATACGTTGCATCTTTTTACGTTTATTACAGGCACAGCTTTACGGGATGAATATTCATCATCAGTACTCCTTTTTAAGGTTTAATGGTTTGGTATAGGTTTTAAGTTTTATGCGCCGCAGGATGCAGCTATAGAATTGCAAAGATGCTCAGTAATCGTGAACTGGCTTTAGATGATACTAAATTGCTTGTAGCTTTAATGTGTGAGGTAAACCTCTAGACGCTGGCAAAGAATACCCTTCATCAACTATTGGTAAATCGATTTCATAGGTCTCTATCAAAAAATATCTATACTGTAGCTGTTTAGCCATTAGCTCAGCTTCTTCAAAACTTATAGCCGACACCACCTGCTCTCTCATAGAATCAGCTAGTTCGACAATCGTAAAGAACTGACAGGTACCAAACATTGTATTTAAAGTATTCATAATTCATTTCCTTTTATATCAGGCAGGCAAAAGCCTTACAGCAATTGCCGTACGTTGATTTAAGTAATTAATGGTTATGTTTGTATTGGTATTACTAGGACTTACTAGAAGCGTTTGATGAGCATTAAAGGTGCTACATTATGTAGGGTGAACACTCATCATCAGCACTCCTATTTAGAGTTGAGGTGCTATGACTATCACACCTAATGACACTAGAACTGTTGTCACTGTAATTGCTGGTTTTGCTGCGATTAAAACTGTAAGAAATAACATAGTTAATATCCTTTTGTATCACGCACGCTAAAGCCTCACAGCAATAGCCCACTAATGATTTATATGATTAATTGAAAGTTGTATTGGTAATACTAAGACTTGTTAGAGCTGCTCACACAGTGCCTTACGGGCACTGCTATGCTTGTTGAATAAACATAATGATTCCCCCTTATTTTTAGGTTGATTGAAATGGTTTGTATTTAAGGTTTTATACTTATCGATGAATTCGATGTCAGATATCTCAGGACGAGAATATAATTCAGCAATATGCTGATATGGTTAATTCGTTAAATATGCGATGTATGCTATCTGATATCGCATTCAGCGATTAACCCACGGTAGCATTTCTTGCGCTATACACAGCTAGATTAAAATTCAGTTGAATAAACACCGTTCTTAATAATCAACTTAGCGGAGTGACATTAGATTTAGTCATTATCAGGCTAGTAGAATATCTGGGAGATGAGCTGAACTGCCACATACAAAACGGATGTCTGTACGGAGTTATCTTATACAATTTGTTTTAAATAAGACCTTGTTCAGCAAATGATATGGTTCTAGCACCGGCGACTAGAATATGGTCGAGTATCCTAATATCGACTAAATTAAGAGCCTCTTGAAGGCACTTAGTTAAAACTTTGTCTGCTTCACTAGGTTCAGGTGAACCCGACGGATGATTATGACATAGCAAAACAGCAGCGGCATTATTCAGCATACATTGCTTAACCACTTGTCGTGGGAACACAAAACAGCTATCCAAAGTGCCTCGAAAAAGCTCCTCGAAGCCGATGACATTATGCTGAGTATCCAAATAGATACATACAAAGGTTTCATGTAAGTATTTTGCTAGCTTGACCTGTAAATACTGTATTGTTTTAGCTGGTGATGTAAGCTGATCTGCATCAGCTCTGAAATACTCTTCTTCCAATAAATTCATCATCAGTTGATACATCTCTTTTTTAGTAACAGACTCTGAAAGAGTCCACTTTCCATTATCAGTTTCAACCAGAATCGATTTGCTAATAGCGGCATAGGTAGAAAGGTTAGATTGAATTTGTTTAGTCATTGCGTAAATCTCCAAATAAGTAATTTAGAGAACATGCCTAGGGGGGGTATCGACCCCACCGGGCAAGTTCCGATGGCATTCCCCGTTTATATAACAAGGATATACAGCACCAGGAGCACGGCTTTACTTTTGATATATATAAAATAAAACCATCATTTTACTTAATGGTTTTGAATCAAATATTGCTAAATGTATTATTTGATGAAATTTAGAAGTGGTTATTGTCTTCAAGTATCAAGGTAGATTAATCTTAAAAGCTCAACTTAATTAAAAGGAATTTGATTATGAAAGATGGATACTTAACGCTTACTCGAAAACTTGGTGAAGAACTCTTCTTCTCCATAGAAAATCTTGATGGTAGTTCAACTGATTTCAAACTAGCTGTGACTAAACAAAAAGGTAATCAAACTAGATTATCCATTCAAGCACCTGAAAACGTAAAGATCATGAGAGGTGAGTTACTTATAGAGTGAATATGCTAATAGTGGCTAAGAAATAAATCATATTTATTCATAAGCTGTAAAAGCCTGAAATACTTTATGTTTTAGGCTTCAACTAATTCTGCCAACTTCCAAGTTAAATAAGTATGTCAGGAATGTGTCAGTTTCAAACTGATAGTTCGATGGGTTAAGTGACTTGTTCTGCCACTATGATCTTGCCCCATAAAGGTGGACACTAATTAAGAATATTACCTTCAGCTTCAAAGCCGACGTTTTTATTAAACGCTCAGAAGGCCTAATTATCATCGTTACAGGTAGTGCAGCCATAAAGTGCTCACTTTGTTTTTTGTACAATTCATAAATGGCTCACTTTGTCACAGAATAAATTATGAAAGTATAAGAAAATCAATTAGATAATAAATTGAGTGGTGCGCATATGAGACCCCTCACTATTTCTGCATATGAGGGGGGGCTCATTATACAAATGTTAAGTACTAAGCATGACTATGAGTAACGAAGAAGAGCACGAAAAGAAAATAGTTGTCGGCCAAACCGTTAAATTATCTTGCGAGGGTAAGGAAGACGAGTACGGCATCGTTATATCAACTTGGTTTGACCCTGAAATTTATTGCAAAGATTGTTACGTTGCTTTCTGGGGTAATCGTATACCTGACTTTGAATCAGGTGAAAAAATTGAACCATATATTTTAAGGTATGCGGCGGTAAGTTTGCAGCCTGTTTAAAAAAGAACTTATATAAACTACGCCCATCAAAGTACTTAACCAGTGTAGCCATGATCGCCCACAAAGAAACGTGGGCTGGACTCGTCGCTCGCTCCTCGCCCATGTTACAGGCGTTATGCGCCCGATTGGGGTTAATAAGTGTCGCCCTTAATATTAAGTGAATAGATAAATGACAAAGAAAATATTCCAATGGAATTACGAAATTAGTGGATTGATTCCTAAGCCAGTAAAGCTTAAGAGGAAGCTCTGGCTAAAGAAAGATGAAATATTGCTTGAAAAAAATGGGAATGAATTAAGAGCGTTTGTTCTAGGAGACGAGGAGGATCGAGGAGAGGAAAAACTAACTCGGTATCTTTGGATTTCTTCATTAGTAACAACGAATTCTGCTGAGGTTAGCGGTGGTAGCGGTGCATCACTCAATTCTACTAATGAGCTTGGAAAAAAACCTGTTTTAACAGGTAAGCTTAGTATAGGTATGCCTGATGTCGCTGTTGATGATATGGAAAAGCATGCTCCAAAGTTTATTAAATTTATCGGAAACCTGCACGATAAGTATATTGATGCAATACAGGAAAATGATTTTATTACAATAGCACTCGATTATTTTCATGATTCGGAAAAAAAGTTTGTGTATAGCAATGAAGGTTTTATTAGTGCAATAGTTAGTCTAGAGTCGATGTTTAATGAGGGGCCTTCTGATATTAAGTATAAACTGTCGCATCGCGCTGCGTTCTTATTGGGTATGTATGGTCTAGATCCCATCGAGGCTTTTGAGAAGCTAAAGGTATTCTACAACAATAGAAGTAAGCTTGTTCATGGTGGTGGAAAATTGAAAAACGATCCTGATAGATATTTAGTATCAAGATATACAAGGCGGTGTTTAATTATATTTTTAATACTTTTGAATAAACCGGAGCGTCGCGCTTTAGGAGCAAAGAAGAGAAAAGAAGCGATATTGCGTGAGATAGATTATGCAATGCTGAATGAATCTGGGCGTATTTCTCTGAATAAGGAAATAAAAAAGGGATTGAAAGACTTCGATACGAAAATTCAACGTACATTTGAAGGTGAACTTGATGGAAAAAGTTATCGAGTTACTGCTTGGTAGAAATATTAACAGCATGAACTCGCATAACAAGGCAAATCAACGGACTCCGCAAACTGTTTGCGGCGTTATACCTCAAATTGAGAATTGAGAATTGACATATATTAGAATTAAAACGAGAATGTACTCGGACCTATCGTCTAATTTGGCAAGACGCCACTCTCTGAGTGGAATCCCAGTTCGATTCTGGGTAGGTAAAGAGCATTTTCAGAAGTGTTTTTTACCTACCTTGGATATGATAAATGTTAGAAACAGATAGGGATGATGTATTTGCTGCTCAAACTGAAAATGTCAGGGCGCTTGAGCAAGCTTGGAAGCACATCAATAAAACAATCAACGCCGCTTATTCTAATGGCGATACTTCTACCGCAGAAATTCATACCAAACTCTTAGCTCAAGTATATTGTGCTTTCGCAGAAGCAGTGTTCTCAAAAGTAATTCATACGCCTAATGGCCTAACCCTTGATGAAATAGCTCAGGTCAAATCCAAAGGAAAGAGGAGTATCGTTGAGGCCTGGAAAAAATGCGTCGAATTATCTTTACGTAATGTTCAAGGTAAAGGCAGTGGCCACATTGCTAATACACAACAGAAGATCATTGCTCTTATTGACACCTATGTTTACGACCCTAGCCTATTGAGAAATAAAATTGCTCACGGTCAGTGGAAAGTTGCACTAAATTCAAATAACACTAAGGTTAATCTTGCTATAACTAGCAGAGTTCAATCAATTACAGTCGTTGAACTCTACCGTTATAAAGAGGCGTTTCAAAGCCTCTTCCGAATAGTAGAGGATATTATAGAATCTCCTAATAAGGCGCATCACCGAGATTACTGGATACACATAACAGACTTTGAAGAGACACAGAAGAAAATGGCACCTTGGACTATTGAAAATAAAGTGAATGCGCTTAAAGCAAAAAGAGAGCGCGCTAAACTTAGAAAAGGTATAACAAGTTAATCAATGTTCGCCAGCAAGCTGGCTGGACCGCTAAAAGCGCTGCTTCGCAGCAGCGTGGCCCATTATTAAAGCGTTAATTTACAAATTGACCGAATTATCCTGAATTAATCTATCCAGTTGAGCGTCTGCTTAGTGCGATTTTAAGTCGTTCAATAATTGTGTTTTCAGTGGATTAACTTAAGATGCTTATTATCAGTTATTCAATGTCGCCTAAGTCGACATTCGAGTCAACGTTGTATTAGCTCAGTTCATTAGAAACCATTTCTTCTTGTTGAATTTAATATTACCCAACTTAACTGAGGCTATTCCATTAGCTGAATAAATAAGCTTCGCTACCATTGCAGCACCTACTACAACATCGACCACAGGCATACTTAGTAATCCCACCAGTAAACCCAATTTAATACTTTTTTTACCCGCAGCTAGTTTAGCCAGAAACTTAAAACGTAAGTAGGATATTTCACCACACCTGTATCGCTTCCATAATTCATAAATAACCATCGATACTGATGCTATCGCAAGCAAGGGAAAATAACTTGATAATGTTTCTACATCATTATGCTCAATTAACTTATCTACAAATTCTTCTACTTGAGTAGTAATTTCACCATTATTAATTCCTGAACTATTCAAATCCATTTTTGCAGCTAGTTCATCTGTTATTAACATTTCACCGTCTGGGTGTTGTTCGATCCATTGGTTTACATAGGATATATTATCAGTCGCCTTTAATTGAACATCCCATTGCTCGCCTGTATTTTCATCAAACATTTGAAGGTCATAGCCTGCATGATTAGTATCAGAGTAAAGGTGAGCGTAGATTGAGTCACCATCATCATTTTCTATCTTCACGAATTCCATCTCATGAGCGATACCTTTAACATTGTTTACAAGGCCAGCTATTTGATCGTCACAATAGTGGCTTAAGCGTTCACCAATTTCATCTACGCTTGAATATTTAAACTCTTCTGAAGATCGCCTTAATGCAGCTAGTACCGTTTGATTTTCTTCGTTAAGCTCAAAGCCAGAACTGAATGCAAGGTCAGCTAGACAGCCAAGTACGGCTACCTCATCAAGGTTCTTCTTAAGGTATTTTATTGTATGGCTGTTCATTCACGCCCCTTATTTTTACAGTATGCCTTACCCTTTGTTAACCCTTCCCTTTTAGCGCTGCACCATAAGTGCTTTATCTCATCAGGGCTTAGCTTTTTTCCTTTCACCCTTTCAATATAAAAGTGATCAACAACTTTACCGATAGCATAAGTAAGGCCGTAGACTAATGCTATGGTCGTGAAGCCTGCCAAGAAAGGTAATCCAACCTTGTATAAGCCTAGAGCTGCTTGTTGTGCCAACATACCTAAGCCTACTACTTTGACTAGATCAATCATCAACTCCATAGCGGAACCTTCAGACACTGGTACGCCACGTACCGCAGCTAAACGTTCTGCCATATAAGCTTGAATAGGTGTTAATACAAAGATGTCTGCGAATGGGATGGGTTGAACTGCAATACCGGCACAAGCTGCTGAAAATAGGTGAATGATTCGAGCTGACTTTTCTTCTACTGACAAGTCATCACGAGATTCAATATCGGTTAGATTGTTATCAATCTTTGATTTGAATGTTTCGATTAAATTCTGATCCGCTTTAATAACTTGCATCTTACTTGCGCCTTATAAATTCTAGGTTTATTAGACTTAGCTTCTGAGATCACATGACTACATTATCACGTAGTCCACTTTATGTGACTATAATTTTGCAAGCATGGATATTGATACAAAGTAAGATTAGAACAATTACGCCTTTCAATTAAACTCAAACAGTTCTCTTACCTCTACACCAATAGATTTAGCAATTTTTCCCAAATTACTAAATTTAGGGCCATACACATCTCAAGATAAGCATCAGCGCAAAACAATTAAAAAAGCTGTGCAAATGGGTCATCAGTTACGACATAAGCATAAGGTAAAAAAAGCTAATCATGATAAGGGTCATGGTAATGATGCCGATGGTTATGGTGAAGACAACCCAAGCAAGCAACCCGTAAATAATATGAATATAACGAACGTTCCTCTTCTTAAAAAGAGGTGCGTTTTAATAAATTTAAGAACTTATTATTCTTACTCGAATACTCAGCTTCACAAATTTGTAGGTTTAGGTTTCCAAAGGTAGCCTCAAAACAGGAGGTGTAGAAGTAAATGAAATAAGAAGTACTTTTATTTTATACATAACCGAACCTGAAATATTACAGGTTTGCTAATAGGTCTTATAAAGTCTGAACATAGTGCATAATTTTTGAATAGTCATTACCTGTATTGTTGAATTTAATATTGGTTACTCTCAATTTAAATTTAGCTGTACCATTATTCCATAGAGAATAAAATACTGGTTCAATTAAATTATATTTCAGTCTTTAAAACTGAAAATAATTTTTATTTCAGAAGCTGAATTAATATTCATGACAGAATGACAACTAATTTTCAAACTTAATTTTTAATATAGTAGATTTGTTTTGATTTAATTGTCACACCTGTCAACTTGTCACAAAGCTGAGGGTATCAACCTCAGCCATATCCATATCCATATCCATATCCATATCCATATCCATATCCATATCCATATCCATATCCATATCCATATCCATATCCATTTTATAAAAATACTAAGCTTATATTCTCTTAGTTAATTTTCAGATGACTAAGTCCTGTTAAAATTTATTTTTAATCCGAACTCAATATGAATCACCCTTTACCTATTAGCCTCAATCTAAAACACACCTCAGCAAGATTGGATATTTTATTTTTTGTACATATAAAGATGTACTAATAAGAATGATTATTCAGAAAGATATCTGTCATTCCGTCATTTATTTTCTAAATGACAGGATGACAAATACAGAGGTAGCTATTTCACACAACTATACAGAAGCATCTTCAGTTTGAGGTAGATTTGTATTAACAAGTTCAATAATACGTTCTCTTGCAGTTCGGTCAGCTCGACTAATAGTAATTCCTAAAAGTCTCAAACTAGTTTCAATACGATTTAAACCACGACCTAATGCAATCGGGCTTCTAGGCCAACCATGAGAGCTCCGTACGCTTCTCTCAGTGGAAGCATTGAGACAAGACAACAAGCGTGAAGCATCTCCAATCCAAGTAGGATTATTAGACATATACCTAAGTAATCCAGTAGCTAGAGGATCTTCTCCTAAGCCAATTTCCATAACTTCAAGCTGGTTTTGCTCGTATACTCGTTGGAATG
>Ga0105348_1002409_pt1 | contig 11197 bp, 8 predicted proteins | sample EN8Hudsemesocosm_2_FD_83504 | JGI IMG/M metagenome (GOLD analysis project Ga0105348, IMG submission 83504) | Methane-oxidizing microbial communities from mesocosms in the Hudson Canyon - EN8C Hudson Canyon | ecosystem: Environmental > Aquatic > Marine > Cold seeps | place: Hudson Canyon...
CGCCGCCAGTGTAAATTGCGACACCACCAACACCCCACCACCTATATCACTGACACTGAGATTCATCTTGCCGTCATCATCGGAAAAAATTCGATAGTTGAGCAGTTTGTGCAGCATTTTTTCCGAAGCCGCCGGCTCATCGCCACGCTCTACTCCCAGCAACAATAGAATGCCTTGCTCGATCTCGCCGACCACCTCACCAGCCACTTCCACCCGTGCGTGTTTCACACGCTGAATCAAACCTCTCACAATACTGCCTCCCGCTATCAAAAACGTATTCTAGCGAAGAAAGGCCAAACCTGAGGAAGTTAATTTCGTGAGTATGATGCTCCGCGTTGACGCCCTAATACACGCACTAATATTCATGCACTAGGGGGGTAATCATCGGCAAAACGTCTGGCCATAGCGCGGGTTGCCCGGATCAACGCATCAACAATGCCCGGCTCACGAGAAGCGTGCCCTGCATCACGTACAATATGGAGTTCTGAATCGTGCCAAAGGTGGTGCAGTGACAGGGCATTATCCAGGGGGCAGACCATATCATACCGGCCATGAACGATAATGCCTGGGATACCCTCAAGCTTACCCACCCCATTGAGCAACTGGTTCTCTCCCATGAAGGCGTTATTATAAAAATAATGTGCCTCAATCCGCGCCAGCGCAATGGCCATGTGTGGATCGGCAAAGCTTTCAACGATATCGGGGTTGGGTCGTAAAGTCGCACAGCGGCCCTCCCAAACAGACCAGGCTTTGGCACAAGCCATCTTCGCTAACTCATTGCTCCCCGTTAGGCGGCGATAGAAAGCATTGACCAATTCATGTCGCTCAGCTTTAGGAATAGGGTGAAGGTAATCTTCCCAGTAATCAGGGAAGATTAAGCTAGCCCCCAGCTGATAGAACCAATTAATGTCCTGCTGTCTGCATAAGAAGATACCGCGCAAGACCATCCCCAGCACTCGCTCCGGGAAAGTTTGTGCGTAGAGTAGGCTCAAGGTCGAGCCCCACGAACCCCCAAACAGCAACCAGCGCTCAACACTCAAGTGAAGGCGAATGGCTTCCATGTCGGCGATCAAAGCCAAGCTGTGGTTTTCATCAAGGCTGGCATGAGGGATGGAGCGGCCCGAGCCACGCTGATCAAATAGAATGATGCGGTAGCGTTCTGGGTCAAAGAAGCAGCGGTCGTGCCGGCCACAACCTGCCCCCGGGCCACCGTGGACAAACAGCACCGGGATGCCATCTGGATTGCCCGACTCTTCTAGGTAAAGTTGGTGACCATCGCCAACATCCAGCATTGATGTTTGATAAGGACGAATCTCCGGGTAGAGCAACAGCACAGCATCACTCCATTTATTAATATGGGTTACTCGAACACGCCACCGCGCATAATAACGCGACTGCTCTGTGTTTTCGGGTCATAAACCGCATGCATCCAGCTCGCATCCCCCGTTGCATGCCAGAGCAACGACTGAACTTTATCTGAGTTGCGCAGGGCCTGGTATTCAGGGAGCGGCACCACAACGAAGTTGTTCGTCGCCTCGTAAAAAGACTCAACCCCTGAGTATTCATGCAGGTCGGCGGTGGTTTGTTGCATAGCCACATTCAGTACCTTGTCGAGGAAAAAAACGACCAGATGACTGAGGTCTGGCTCATAAATTAAGAACGGCATGTGCTCGATAAACGAGCCTTGGTAGTTATAAATTCGCACTCCGTCAGCTCGGTCTACCGTAATCTTTACAGTTGCCTTACTGCAGGGGTCGCCAGCGACCGACACGGTTAAGGTGTCTTCTCGCTCACCGCCTGAATAGTGGACGGGTACCGATTTAGCTTGATCACAAGCCGTCGCGCTTATAGCCGAAACACTCAGTAGCATTAAGCAAACACCGGCAATTGTCGCTACGCAGCGTCGATAAAACCCCATATGATCACTCTGGAAACTCAAGATAAACCCTCGGAGGAAATACAAACCATCCTTCAGTGTAGACCATCAATACACAGAGCATAGGCAATACAGGGCATATAAAATGACATCCGATTCAACACGTTGCGACTGGTGTCACGGCGACACACTATACCGAACCTACCACGATGAAGTCTGGGGGGTTCCATGCTTTGACGACGACCAGTTATTTGAGTTTTTATTACTAGAGGGGGCTCAAGCGGGTCTCGCATGGATAACGGTGCTTCGCAAGCAAGAGAACTATCGCCAAGCGTTCGACGATTTTGATGCTGAGAAAATTGCCCGTTATGACGAGAAAAAACTCGAGGCGCTACGCCATAACAGCGGCATCATTCGCAATAAACTGAAGATAGCCAGCGCGGTTCAAAATGCCCAAGCGTTTCTCGCTATCAAAGAAAAGCACAACAGCTTTAGCGACTACCTTTGGCAATTCGTCGACGGTCAAGCCAAACAAAATCACTTCGCAAGCATGGCCGAAATACCGGCGTTAACACCAGAGTCTGAACGGATGAGCAAGTCCTTGAAAAAAGCGGGATTTAACTTCGTCGGCCCGACGATTTGTTACGCCTACATGCAGGCCTGCGGGCTGGTGAACGATCACATCACAAGCTGTTATCGCCATAACCAATGTGCAGCAATGGCACAAGATCAAGCACTATAAGAGCTCAACCCTCTGCTACGGATTGAGCTTTATATGACTATATTTAGCAGATGAATTTTATCAGTAGGACCGCTAAAATATAACCGCTGCGCAATTGACTGAACGCACTTCAACCCGATGCTGAAGTCATCGATTAAAAGTTAAAGTCAGCCGTCAATCGAAGGTTCCTCGGTGGCTGTATAGCCTGAGCTGGCGATATGCCTAGCGGATGATAATACGTTTCGCCGGTCATATTTTCGCCGTGTAGCGTTACTGTGAGGTCGCTAGGCCCCCACCGATATTTACCAAACACCAAGTTCATATCGAGCGTTGTCCACTCAGAGATATCAATCACCTCGGTGCCATCGACATCAATCAGGTTGGCCTCTGTCTTAACGCCATCCCAATGATCAACAAATATACTCGCCGTCAAATGCTCTGAAACCTCATAAGAGAGACCAAGTTTTACCTTAAACTCCGGAATATCTTTGAGAATATTTTCACCGGCCACGTCAACTTTATCGGGTTTTGAATAGCGCGCGGAAAGAAAACCGCTGAATTTATCGACCTCAAATTTGAGTACATTCTCGACGCCAAATACCGAACTGCTGTCGTCAGGCTCAAGAATGAACACCCCCGTATCACTTCCATCTCTCGTCACGAGAGTGCTTACATAATTGCCATCAATTTGGTACTGGTACACAGAGAAATTATTAAAGAAAAACCAGCCATTCCCCTGCAAAGATTGCATGTAACCCAACTCAATCATGTCACTTTCGATCGGGTCTAAAGAGCTATTACCTGCATTCTCGGCTCTCTTCACATCAAAGCCGTTAGGCGCTCTGAAACCACCACCATAAATCAAACGCAATGAAGACTGATTGTCGGGCGTGTAGATCAGGCCAGCTTTGAGTGTCGCGGCATCATCAACATCTGTGTAGGTGTCGTAGCGCACACCCAGAATACCCTGCAAGCGATTGGCTGAAATTTCGTAAGAGTCATGTAAAAACAGGGAGTTCTTAGTGGTATCAATTTCTTTTACGTTCGTGCCTGGGTACAAGCGAATCTGACCATCACCGCCATCGGCAATGGCGTCATTACGAAAAACCGTATTTTGCTTATAACCATCGTAACCAAATACCAGCTGATGTTTATCAAGGGTCACACCGGCTTCTGTTTTAATTTGGTGGCGAGTGGGTTCAAGGCTGCCATTCCAATCGGGCTCTAAAAAGTAATCCTCCTCAACGGTATAAATGTATTCCACCTTGCCCTCAACGGCCCCAACATGGTAATCGGTGCCCACAAACCACTGATCAAACTTGCGTACGCTCTTGCGCTCACCCCAGTAAGCGAAGACTTCGTTATAGCCCTGCGGGCTCGTATCCTGCCAAATATTGGCGCCGAGATAAGTGCCATCGAACTCGGTCATTAAGCCAATTGAATAACTGCGATAGGGCGCACTGACCGGATCACTGTAGTCCGGAATACCCGCGCTATCACGTCTCGACCACAATTCATTATTCTGGGTGAAAGCGATGGTCTCACTCCAGTTGTAGTCACTCTCAAAGGTTGAAGCGCTTAAACCAAAGTGCCCTCCACCCTCAAAGTTCTCACGCATAACCACACTGATTTGACTGGTATTAACCTCGCCACGAGTGACCTGCAGCTGAGAGCCCTCGTCATGCTCTTTGTCGCCGTGCTTGGTGATAACATTGATCACGCCATCGGCCGCATTGCTGCCGTAGAGCGTCGAGTGCGAACCCATAAGGACCTCAACACGCTTAATCCTATGCGCAGGAAAAGACTCTTGGATAACGGCCTCGTCGGCGATGAGATTTTGCACCTCGCGTCCATCAATCAACAGCTTCACCATACTGGCACCGCCGCCGCGCAAGCTCACGTTATACCAATCAAAAGATCGTCTGGCGCTCAATGCCGGAGTAGATTCCAGAATTTCTCGCAGATCACGCCAGCCATAGCGGTGTATTTCTTCTTCCGTAATGACATAAACGGTACCCGCCGTTTTGAGTATCGACTCGGGCGTCTTGGAAGCAATCGTGACCTCCATGGTCATCAACTGCTCCAAATCCATCTCGAATAAAGTGGTGATTCTCTCAGTCGATGTTGTTTTAGACGCCAACTGCGCGTTTTTATAGGCACGGAACTGCTTGGACTTTTTGAAAGCCTGAAACTCGAGATACTCTTGGTACTCTTTCGAATTTTTGAAAGCCTCTAAACTTTCGGCGCTTATAGACTGAGACGATACGCATAAGAGCCCTAAAACAAGCGAGGAGCGGAGAGAAGCCGACAGAGGTTTCCAGTTAGCCATACTTTTATCTAATCCATAGAATTTGGTCAATCCTATAATAGTAGCTAACAATTTGCTAAGCCGTCGGCGCTGTTGCGCTGTTGCGCGAAATAATGAGCCCCCCCCCAAAAAAAATTACCGCCTGTTAACATTCTTTTGAGGTAATCGCTTAAAATGTTTAGAGTTGAGAGCCCCCCTTCTTCCTAGTAATCAAACATGAAAAGCCGCGTATCTTCCGACATACAGAATTTAACGACCGTTCATCACCGCTATTTTACCCAAACCTCCACGCGGCGATTCTTGACCTTGCCCTGTGCCGAGTCTGCCGCCACCGGCATATAAGCACCAAAACCGGATATAGGCGCGGTACTGACATTCATTTTATGCAGCGCTGAGCGCACCGTTAGAGCACGCAGTTTTGACAAAACATGTGAGCGGCTTTCCGATTGTTTGACGTCACCGAAACCAATCAAGTGAATCGTTTTCATCGCGTTCTCTTGCCGGCTTACATAATCAACCACACGCTGAACATCACGCAGAGCCTTGTTATCTAAAACGGCACTGCCCTGACTGAAACGAAAATTCACAGACAGGCGCTGAGCATTATCAGTCAACGCCAAATATTCTTTAGGCCCTTCGCGATTTTCATCCGCAGGGGTACTGATCAGCGCTTGAGAAATAAACCCTGTACGACCCACCTGCTGCTGCCCCATATCCGTTTGTGTAAAACCAATAAACTCGCGCAAAAAAGGCGCTGCCGTCTGAGGCTGGGTGTACAGATATAAACGGCGAGACAGTACGTAGTCTTCAGTGGCCACACTCGATTGCTCAGGTAATAAAGGTTTTGTGCCCGCATCCGACACTAATAACGCTCGCGCATTGCGCACCGAAGCCAACCCCACAAAACCAATGCCGCCTAGATCGGCAGAGACCCGATCGGATAACTGATCATTCGATTCAAAGCGCTCCGCGCTTCCTGAAAGCTTCACTCGCTTGCGCAGAACGAGATTCTTGAAGGTATCCCAAGTGCCAGATTTATCATCACGGGCGTAAAGGTTTATGGGGCGATTAGAGCCGCCCAGCTCACGCCAATTGCGCACCTGACCGGAGAAAACCGACGCCAGTTGTTCAAGCGACAGTGCTCGTAGAGGGTTATCTCGGTGTACAACAATAGCGAGGCCGTCGATGGCAATGACATGCTCACCTTCCAGACTCAACATGTCCCCACCCGCTGCCAGAGCAACTACTTCTTTATTTTTTATCGGCCGAGAGGACATACCCACTTCAGCTTTAGCGGCCAAAAGAGCCTTAAAACCCGTGCTCGAACCATGAGCCGCCACCTCTACATAGACAGGCAGACCGCTCACTAAACCTTCAACACGATATTCATTCTCGGTTTGTAGGGGCAAGACACGAATGTCTTCTGCCCCTTTGGCCAGCAGATAGCTTTTTAAAAAGTTTCGCATTAAATTGGCCCCCACTGTGTTTGACCCAGCGGCACGAAACAGAAGGCCCTGCGTGCCCTCGGGAAAATCATCAACAGCAGCCGTCGCTGGTACCGACAGGCACAACAACAGTGAGAGTAATACTCGGTAAATTGGCAAAACGCTAACACCCCATCCGTCATACTTTAGATCTGCAGTTATCCACAGATTTCATTGATCCAGAAGCACCAGCGACCTTTCAGTACTGAAGCATCCAGTTGGAGCAATGGTAAGAATCTTTTATGACATTAAGGTTTCAGTCGTCACAAAACATTCACATAAAATTGAGTCAAGTTGGGGGCATTTCCTTTGTTCTTGTTTTACCTGAGCCAGGTCTGCTTCCCGTTTGCCAAGCACGCCTCGCTCATACCTAAACAAAGCCAAATCTACGAGAAAATAGCAGGCACAAAAAAACCCAGTAGCCACCTTGTTTCCAAAGCGTCTACTGGGTTCTTTTACAGCAAAAGCGGCTTACTTCTTAGCGCGCTTACGCTCGTTTTCAGTCAGCAGCTTCTTACGAATACGAATGCTTTCTGGCGTTACTTCTACCAGCTCGTCGTCTTCGATGAATTCCAGAGCCTGCTCCAGGGTATGAGTGATCTTTGGAACCAGCGTCAAGGCTTCATCGGTACCGGACGCACGAACGTTGGTCAGCTGCTTACCCTTAATTGGGTTAACGGTCAGATCGTTCGAGCGAGAGTGAATACCGATGATCTGGCCTTCGTAGATGTCTTCAGCGTGGCCCAAGAACAGACGACCACGGCTCTGGATGTTGAACAGAGCGTAAGCGGCTGTCTTACCTTTAACCATGCTCACCAGAACGCCGTTCTGACGACTACCAACATCACCTAATTTAACCGGACCGTAGTGGTCGAATATGCTGGTCATGATGCCTGAACCAGAAGTCAGGGTCAGGAACAGGCCACGGAAACCGATCAGACCACGTGAAGGCATCATGAACTCAAGGCGCACGCGGCCCTTGCCGTCCGGCTCCATGTTGGTCATCTCAGCTTTACGCAAGCCAAGCTCTTCCATGATAGAACCCTGGTGCTGCTCCTCAACATCGATCACAACAATCTCGTAAGGCTCTTGCATTTCGCCGTCGACTTCCTTGGTCACAACTTCTGGACGAGAGATGCTCATCTCGAAGCCTTCACGACGCATGGTTTCGATCAGCACAGAAAGGTGCAATTCACCACGACCAGAAACCACGAACTTATCCGGGGTATCACCTTCAGCAACACGCAAGGCAACGTTGTGAATCAGCTCTTGGTCCAGACGGTCCTTGATATTACGGGTCGTTACAAACTTGCCTTCTTTACCAGCGAACGGCGAGTTGTTAACAATGAAGGTCATGCTGACGGTTGGCTCATCAACACTCAGCGCTGGCAGAGCTTCAACATTCTGCGGGTCACAAAGGGTGTCAGAGATAGACAGGCCTTCGATACCGTTGATACAAACGATGTCACCGGCGGTGGCCAGCTCGGTTTCTATCTGCTCTAGACCCAAGTAGCCCTTAACGTTCAGGACCTTACCTTTGCGCTCGTCGCCATTGGCAGACTTAACGATAACCTGCTGGTTTGGCTTCAAGGTACCGCGAGTAATACGGCCTACACCGATTACACCTACATAGCTGTCATAGGCCAGAGCAGAAACCTGCATCTGGAAAGGTGCTTCAACATCAACCTTAGGGGCTGGCACCTGATCTACGATCATTTCATAGAGAGGTTTCATGTCTTCAGCCATCTCTTCTGGATCATTACCGGCAATGCCGTTGATCGCAGAGGCGTAGATCACTGGGAAGTCCAGCTGCTCGTCAGTCGCGCCCAGATTATCGAACAGTTCAAAAACCTGATCCATAACCCAGTCAGGACGTGCGCCCGGACGGTCGATCTTGTTGATGACAACGATCGGGCGCAGGCCCTGCTCGAACGCTTTCGAGGTAACAAAACGCGTCTGCGGCATTGGACCGTCAACGGCATCAACCAGCAGCAATACTGAGTCAACCATGGACAGTACGCGCTCTACCTCACCACCGAAGTCGGCGTGCCCAGGGGTGTCGACGATGTTGATACGGTAGTCATTCCACTCGATGGCGGTATTTTTCGCCAGAATGGTTATGCCGCGCTCTTTTTCCTGATCGTTGGAGTCCATCAGACGTTCGGTGCCCGCATCGCGGCGATCGAGAGTACCAGACTGGCTTAGAAGTTTATCAACCAGGGTAGTTTTACCATGGTCAACGTGGGCAATGATGGCGATATTACGTAGTTTCTCGATCACAGAATCAGTCTCTTAGCGCACCCAGGATCCGAGTGTTTGAAAGTAAACACCGTGCCTTTAGCGTATCTGTATTAAAGGTGACGAACGGAAAACATCCGACTCACACCCATAAAAGGTGCGGCATTATACACGTGAGTGGGTGCTGATAAAATAACCAATTGCATATCTTCGACATATTTCGAACGACAAAACCTTGATCAAGCAAGTTGCCCATTATCATTATTCGCTTGGACTGCAGCCCAAGGCTCCCTAGAATAGTGAGCTATGACACACGCAAAGGCAGAAACATTGAGCAGCGATAAGCTTGGTACTCGAGAGAAAATCATCCGCACAGCGGTAAAGCTGATTGCACAGCAGGGGCCGGATGGCGTCTCACTCAATGAAATTGTGCGTCAGGCTGGCCAGCGCAACGCCTCGGCCCTGCAATACCACTTCGGCGGCAAGTCTGGGCTGATCCAAGCGATCTTTGATCATTTTCGCCCAGCCATTGAAACACGACGTCAGCAGATGCTTGAGGACATACTCAACAACCTGCAAGGCGAAGCCCTGAGCATGAATGATGTCGCCTCACTGGTGGTCTTGCCCTTTGCCGAACAGCTCGACAATGAGCAGGGCGGGCGCGACTACCTGCGCTTTGCCGCCAGCATGCACAATCACGTACTCGACCCCAATCGCCAAGAAGACGGCAAGGGTATCGACGCGCTGCGCAGCATCCTGACAGACCGTTCAGGTGGCATGCCAGAGCACATAGTGACCAGCCGCCGAGCCATTGGCAAAACGCTGCTGCTGTACGGGCTTTCTGACTACTGCCGACTGTGTGAAAACGACCCAGACTACGATAAGCGCCAACGCCCCGACCTTATCGCCACGCTCACAGCGGCCTTCTGCAGCATACTCACCGCGCCCAGCCAGACCTCATAAGCGCTATCAAGGGATCTCAATACCAAACGCATTGGTCGCACTGCCCACAATGACGCTGGGCTTTTCATCCTCCTCACCCAACACCTCAAACAACTCAACCTCCGCGCTGCTCATGTGTACATAGCAATTAAGATAGTGACTCACCGCCGGCTCATCGCTTAACACCCGCCCCAGCCGGTTCTCAGTAAACAGCTCGCCATGAAAGTAAATTTTGTAGACCCCTGCTGCGGCCTCGAGCCGACTAGAGTGATCATCAACCGCCAAGACCCTCACGCGCTTACCCAGCTGATTGCGGGCGCGGCCCTCACAACTGAGTTGAGCTTCGTATAGCGAAATAGGCAGCTTCACAGCAAGCGGCGAATGGGCGCGCTGCCCCACCACCAGCTCGGCAACAACCCATGTCGTGCCAATGGAAACAACAATCAGAGCCACACAGACGAGCAAAAGCAGCCAGCGCTCACGCCGGCTAAATGAAGTTTTCAAGGGAGCCATTCAATTACTTCTCGGGGCGAAAGACACCAATATTTTTAGTGCCGGCGTCTTTCATGTGCGCCGCGTGCAGCTGACTCATCACGCCCTTCTCACAGTAGAGCAAGTACTCCTTGTCTTGATCGAGCTTCGCAAACTGACCACTGAGCGAATAGAACGGAATATTCAACACCTCGACACCTGCCAGCACACCCTCTAGCTTCAGAGGTTTGAGCTCTTCTTCGTCTGGATGGCGCACATCGATGACGACCTGATGGCTGCCAACGGTTGCACAGACATCCACCTGTACTTCCTCGTCGAGGTCATTGACCACCTCATCGATGCGAACCATGCGGCGATCCGCAACGGCTTTATCCAATACCTCGAAGTTAAAGCGAGCCTCTTCACGCTCGATCTTCTCCATGCGCGCACGGGTGGTCGGCTTGCGGGAGATCACGCCGCAGTACTCAGGGATACTGGCACAGAACTCTTCGGTGCCTATCTCGCGTGAGGTCTTGATGATGTCGGTCTTGTCCATCACCACCAGCGGGCGCATGACCAGCGTGTCGGTAACACTGTCGATCACCCTGAGATTGGTCAGTGTCTGGCTCGATACCTGGCCAATGGCTTCACCTGTGACCAGCGCCTGAATGTCCATCTCATCGGCCACCTTTTCCGCCGCGCGCAACATCATACGCTTGAGGATCACCCCCATCTGCGAGTTATCAACCTGCTGCAAAATTTCACCGACCACCTCTTCAAAGGGTACGGTAACGAACATCACTCGGTGCGAGGCGCCGTATTTATTCCACAGGTAATAAGCGACTTCTTTAACCGCCACTTCGTGGGCGCGGCCGCCGAGATTGAAGAAACAGAAGTGCGTGCGCATGCCGCGCTTCATCATCATGTAGCTCGAGACAGTCGAGTCGAAGCCGCCAGAGATCAATGACAACACCGGATCCTGCGAGCCCAACGGGAAGCCGCCTAAGCCCGGAGTTAGTTGCTCAACCACAAACAGCTCGTCCTGGCTGATTTCCAGCTTCACGGTGATGTCTGGATTCTTCAGCTTCACCCCAGCCGCATCCGTGTGAATGTTCAAACCGCCACCAACGTAGCGCTCCACCTCTGTAGAGGTGAAG
>Ga0105348_1002410_pt1 | contig 11197 bp, 7 predicted proteins | sample EN8Hudsemesocosm_2_FD_83504 | JGI IMG/M metagenome (GOLD analysis project Ga0105348, IMG submission 83504) | Methane-oxidizing microbial communities from mesocosms in the Hudson Canyon - EN8C Hudson Canyon | ecosystem: Environmental > Aquatic > Marine > Cold seeps | place: Hudson Canyon...
CTAAGCTTGAAAGAGGGCTTTACGGTGTATCGTGACGCCGAGTTTTCTGCCTATATGGGTTCTCCAACGGTAAAGCGGGTTGAAGACGTAAGTTTTTTGCGCACCGCACAGTTTGCTGAAGATGGTGGTCCGATGGCACACGCTGTGCGGCCCGAATCCTATATGGAAATTTCTAATTTCTATACCCTAACCATTTATGAAAAAGGCGCCGAGCTGGTTCGGATGATTGCCAATTTGTTGGGCCCCAAAAATTTCCGCGCAGGTTCTGACCTATACTTTGATCGCCACGATGGGCAAGCGGTGACCACCGACGATTTTGTTCAGGCAATGGAAGACGCCTCAGGTAAAGACCTTACCCAATTTAGACGCTGGTATTCGCAGGCCGGAACTCCCGTGTTAAATGTTGAGGGTCACTATGACGCTGAGGCACAAACCTTCACTTTAAAGGCGACCCAAAGTTGCCCGCCAACTCCTGAAAGTGAGCATAAGTTACCGTTCCATATTCCTGTGGCTATGGGCTTATTGGGCGATGCAGGCGAACTGCCTTTGTATTTGCGCGGAGACGAAGCTCCCGGTGAGAGCAGCGACAATACACATCGCGTTTTAGAGATCACAGAAGCGGTACAAACCTTTGTTTTTGAACGTGTCGCCGAGCGTCCGGTGCCCTCACTATTGAGAGCGTTGTCGGCGCCCGTGAAGTTACAGTACAACTACAGTCGTGAAGACTTAACCTTGCTTATGCGCGCAGACAGCGACGGTTTCAGCCGGTGGAACGCCGCCCAGCAATTAGGTGTTGCAGTGATTCACGACGCCATGCAAGCCTGGAAAGCTCAAGCACCCATAGCCGTTGATCCACTCTTGGTGGAAGCCTATCGCACAGTGTTGAATGACAGCAGTCTCGACAAGGCAATGGTTGCCTTGATGTTGACCTTGCCCACAGAAGCTTATCTCAGCGAGATTGCCACAGAGATTGACGTGGACGCTATCCACCACGCTCGTGATGGGGTGAAACGTGCCCTAGCCAAAGCACTCAAAAATGAATTCATTGGTATTTATGAGTCTTATGATCACAGTGTGCCTTACGCGCCGACGGCCGCCGACATTGCCGCGCGCAGTTTGTGTAATATTGCCTTAGGCTATTTGATGTCGAGTGGCGATGCTCACGTTCTTGATAAGTGTTATCAGCAATATCTGGCGTCTAATAACATGACGGATGTTATGGCGGCACTGGCCAATTTGGTCAACAGCCGTGATGAGGCGGCTAATTTACAACGCCGCAAGGCTCTAGATGATTTCTACGATAAGTGGCAATCGGAATCACTCGTGGTAAACCAGTGGTTGAGCGTGCAGGCAACTTGCACTTTGCCCGGTGCATTGACGCGGGTTAAGGCTTTGATGGAACATCCAGCTTTTGATATTAAAAACCCGAATAAAGCGCGCTCGGTTATCGGCGGTTTCTGTGCGGGCAACGCGGTTAACTTTCACGCTGAAAATGGTGAAGGGTATGAGTTTCTGGCCGATCAAATCATTGTATTGAATGCCCTTAATCCACAAATAGCGTCTCGTTTGCTGACGCCGCTGACAAAATGGCGGCAGTACAATTCTGCGCGCCAAGCCCTAATGCAAGATCAGCTTCAGCGTATTTTGCGGGCGCCTGATTTGTCGAAAGATGTCTATGAGGTTGTGAGTAAGAGTTTAGGCGTTTAATGCTGGAATACAGCCCGCTTTTACTTGCGCTGTTGGTTGCCACAGGTTTTATCGCAGGCATTATCAATACCTTGGCTGGAGGAGGTTCTAGCTTAACCATTCCAGCTTTATTGTTATTAGGGCTGCCCGCAGATGTGGCTAATGCCACAAACCGAGTAGGGGTGTTTTTACAGTGTTTAGTGGGCACTCGCGGCTTTTATAAGGCCGGGCGCTTGGACACTGCCGACATGGGCCCGGTGTTAGTGCCAACGCTGTTAGGTGGTTTACTGGGGGCGATTCTCGCGGCCTTCTTACCCGTTTGGGTGTTGAAACCCATGCTGCTGGGCTCGATGGTATTAACAGCGCTTATTATCTTACTTCGTCCCGCGGCGATTGCGCCACCAGACGGCACGCCCGTTAAAAAAGTGAATGATTCTATTGTCGGCTGGATGGCGCTGTTTATTGCTGGAATATATGGCGGTTTTGTTCAAGCTGGGGTGGGCTTTATTTTGATTGCCGCTCTGTCGGGTGTTTTACGCTACGATCTTGTCCGCAGCAATGCTTTGAAGATGCTGTGTAGCTTGGCATTTACCTCGGTGGCGCTGGCGCTGTTTGCCATTGAGGGAATGGTGCTGTGGTTGCCGGGTTTGATCCTAGGTGTGGGAACTATGGCGGGGGCAATGGTGGCCGTTAAGTTGGCGATAAAAATCAGCCAAAACACGTTAAAATGGTTTGTATTTATTATGACCTTAGTGACTTGTAGTGCCGCTATGGTTTTCTAGAGCATTCCTGAGCTGTCGACCTCTAGTAGTCCCCAGCTTAAGACGCAAAAGCACCGTTTTTCTAGGGACTTATTTCTATCTAATTTAGGTGCACAGGCTAATTTGTAGGGTACAATGCTTTTAGCTTGGAGCCCGATTCTCTACGGGTTACTTTCTTGCTGCGTAAATCTTTCACCAAATTTAAAAACTTGTCTGCAGGCCAGGGCTCACTGTTCTGAGTGCCACGATAAATGCTCGCGTCTAATTCCTGCAGTAGGGCATCAGCGTCCTCGCTATCAAAGTGCTGGCCAACAGTTGTCAAATTGGTACTGTGCTTGTTTGGCCATCGGCTGATGCCCCAAGCGATAATCTTTTCTCTAGTGGCGGCAAGATCGCCATTCTTACAGGCCTCTGTCATGGCTTGAAACGCTTTTTGTTCGTCTTCATGTTCCGTGCGCAAGCTAGATTGATGTTCAATCTTGGAATCGATCAAGCCCTTGTTCACTCTATTTTTTAAGCGCCAGTAGGCGATAAATAGAGCCAGACTCAGCAGTGCCAACACAGCGGAAATTGTCATCCAAAGTAAGGGGGGAGCGCTGTTCTGCTTGGTATTTTCCTCGACCTGAGCGGGTGTTTGGGGAAGTGGCGCTGGCAAGGCTTGGGCGTAATCCACGCCGGCCGCTTCAGCAACCTCTACCTTAATGGCCGGTAGCGTCGTCTTTTCTTGGCGCTGGGTATCGGTATTCCACCAGCTAAGAGATATTGCCGGGAGTGTCAGTGGCCCGCTTTTCATGGGTACTACTGCGATGGTTTCAGTTCGCAAGCCGGTAACCCCTTGTTCCACGTTTTGATCTTGGGTTTGTGCTTGGTCGGGATAGTATTTTACACCTGGTTCAGCGGCAAATTTCAAGGGGGGCAGCTGCGCGCCGGTTAAACCCTTGGCCGCGAGGGTGATCACGCGAGTGATCGGCTCGCCGACTTTGAAGGTGCTAGGGTCGCTGCTCCATTCTTCATTTAAGCTGAGTTGGCTGCTAGGTAACCAGCTCGAGCCGGTGAAAGACGCTTCAGCCGGTTTTACTGTAACCGTCAGTGGTTGGGTTCTAAGGCGTTTCATCTCGCCCGTCTGGGTGCCAAAAGGGTCAGACCATGGGTCTCTAACTCGGCCTTTAGTCGCTACCGAGTAAATGAGTGGTGGTATTTCAAGTACGCCACTGGTTTGAGGGAAAAGTGCGTAGCGTATTTCTATAACCGCGTAGGGTTTGTCGTTGAGTCTTTTTTGATAGCGCTGCTCAGACAGCTCCACAAGCAAGGCATCGTCCACGGTGAGTTCGTCTGAATTAATACTGCGTAAGTTGATGGACGTGAAAAGTTTGACGGTAAAAATAATCTGTTCTTGAACGTGCACAGAGCTTTTTGAAACGCTAGATTCTATGAAGATGTCTTTGCTGGAATTATTACTGGGCTCCGTTTTTTTAACTTCTACCACCAAGGCCTCACTGTATATCCCTTGATAGTTCACCGATGGAATGAGAAGTTGACCCACCTTTTTGGGAGAGAGTATCAGCTTCCATTCGGTGAACGATTCCGCTTTGCCATTGACGCTTCGGTATTGCGAGCTGCGATTGTTGCTGATTATGTCAAAATTCATATCGAGCGCAGAAAAATCAGGCCCCTTACCATTGGCCTGAGTATCGAGTTTCAAGGTGAGTTGAAGCGTTTCCTCCAGGTCGATGGTGCTGCGGTCGACACTTGCTGTCAACGAAATCGCCAGCGCGATTGCTGGGCAGAGCAATAGAATCGCGGTGGCTTTACTCAGGCAGAGGAGGGCTTTCTTTAGCATGTTCCTAGACTCTTTGGTTGTGCGTGTTTGTTCTGCTTCAGTGAATCAAAGCGATTTTTGATCTTAGGTATTTACCAGCGTTCATTAGCATCATTGTCGGGGGGTAACCAATCGCCACGCTGATAGTCTTTGCGCAGCTGTCGATGCTGATACTGAAATTTTCTTCTCAGTAAACCACCGGGGTCGTCAGGCACCTGTCGCAACCATTGTTCCAGAGCTTGTTGTTGCTCGGGATCTAGTTCTGATTCAGTGGCTTCCTGAGGGGTCGGCTCGCTTTCGCCTTCCTGTTGAGGCTCTTCAGCTTCTTGGTTTTCAGGTTTACCGTTTTCAGGGTCTTTCTCAGAATCTTCCTCAGGGTCTTTCTCAGAATCTTCCTCAGGGTCTTTCTCAGAATCTTCCTCAGAGTCTTTCTCAGAGTCTTTCTCGGATTCTTGCTGTTCGTTGGAGTCTTGCGGATCCGAGTTCCCACCTTCTTCATCGCTAGGTTCTTGCTCACCTGACTGATCTTGGTCTTGTGGGTCTTGTTCGCCTTCACCCTGGTTTTCTTGGTCCTTGTCTTCCTTATCTTTATCTTGATTCTCTTGTTCTTGCTTCTCTTGCTCCTGCTTTAACTTTTTGACCAGTTCACGGTTAAACTCGGCATCTTCAAAGTCAGCTTGTGTTTCTAGAGCCAAGGTATAGGCGTCGATAGCTTTGTCCAGTTTTCCTGCTCGCGCCAGGGCATTACCGCGATTGTAGTGGGCATTGGCGCTAGAACTTGTCGCAAACGATTTTGTAGCTGATTCGTAATCTCCTGCTTGATATTGCGCAGTACCTTTCCAGTCGGAATTTTCAAATTCCTTAGCCGCTTGTTCGGCCTTGCCATCGGCTAAACTGCGCTGGCCTTGTTGGTCTTTGGTGTACCAAAGGTCATCCCAGCCGAAAGCGTGGCTCTTCTGGGGTAGACTGAGCAAGGGCACAAAGACGAGGCAGATAAGCACGCCCCGGCGAAACAAGTAGGCGATCACGGGCAGCAGTAGCATTGTCAACCAGTGGCCATATTCGCGCCAATTATCAAACTCTCGCTCAAGCTCACGGGTTTTTTCTTCCAGGCTATCAGGCAGGGCCATGAGCCATTCTAAATCTTGATTGTCGGGTCGCAGGTCAGCGTAGCGCCCGTTCTTCTGTGCACTCAGATGCTGAAGGGTGGGTCTGTTTAATGAGGCAATAACAATATTGCCGCGGCTATCTTTCGCGAAGCCACCTTCACCATAGGGGATGGGGGCGCCTTCAGCTGTGCCAACGCCTAAAATTGAAACGCGAATGGCAAGCCCCTGCAAACTCTTGATAATAGCGCTTGCCGCGGAGCTGGGAATTTCATCGCTGACAATTAAAATGTCGCCTTGTTGTAGCCCTGCGTCCTTCAACAGTGCCAAGGCTTTCTCCACTGCCATCTCTGGGTTATTGCCCTTCAGTGGCATAATACTGGGGTGTAAGGCGGGTAATAAGCTCTCTAAGGTCGCAGTATCATCGGTAAGCGGAGCCACCACATGCGCTTCGCCAGCATAGGCGATTAAGGCGCTCAGACCTTCATTGCGCAACCGTAATAAATCGATAAGTTTGTGGCGGGCGCGTACTAAGCGAGAGGGTTTGATGTCCTCGGCCAACATAGACGGCGATAGGTCAAACAGTATGACCAACGCACTTTCTTTTTTGTGAATGGGCACGGTAATCTTTTCCCACACGGGGCCGGCTAGGGCGACACAACAAATGACCCATGCCATCAGCAAGGCAAGTAAACCGCGACGGCGGGTCGGTGCGAGAGTCCCTTCGATAAGGTGAGGTAGCAGTTCCGGTGCAATGACTTGTTGCCAATTGTTTGCACTGCGCTGTAGACGAAACAAAAGGCCTAGGAGAATGATCACTGGCAGTAAACCCAGTAGCCACTCAGGGCGAAGCCAGTGAAATTCTTGCAAAGTATTCATCGACGGCCCGCCCTCGAGAGATGCAGGCAAGCCAACAACAAACTGCCAACAAAGGCTAAGGCCAAGGGCCAATAAAACAAGCTGCGCACTGGACGAAAAACTTCGTCGTTCTGTTCTACCGGCTCTAAAGTGTCGAGAATGGTATAAATGTTGTTGAGCTCCTCGGGGTTGCGGGCGCGAAAATAGCGTCCGCCGGTAGATTCGGCAATGGTCTTAAGGGTGTCTTCGTCCAAGTCGACGGAAGGGTTGATGCGGCGAGCGCCAAAGTTACTGCCAAACAGGCCAGGCACAGTCATTTCACTCGCGCCAACACCCACGGTATAAATTTTTATATGCTCTTGCTTGGCGAGTTCGGCCGCCTTTAAAGGGCTTACTTCTCCTGAAGTATTGGCTCCATCGGTGAGCAATATAAGCACCCGGCTGGACTCAGGGCGTAACCTTAGGCGTTTAACGGCAAGGCCTATGGCGTCGCCGATGGCGGTTTTTTCCCCTGCAAAACCCAGCTGGGCTTCCTGAAGTAAGGTGTTGACGGTGTTTCGGTCAAAGGTAAGCGGGGCCTGAAGGTAGGCTTGCGAGCCAAACAACACTAATCCCAAGCGATCGGATTCGCGCCTGATAACAAAATCGCCCACTACTTGCTTTACAACGCTCAGTCGGTTCACTTGAGTGTTATTGAGTACCATGTCCTCTGTGTCCATGCTGCCTGAGATGTCGACAGCGATGAGTAAGTCTCGACCACTACTTGGCAAACTGATGGGCTCGCCAATCCATTTTGGCGCGGCACTGGCCACTAAGGCGGCAAGCCAAACCAAGCTCAGTAGGGCAATACTCAGTTTGCTACTGCGCAAGCTGCTGGTGGCGTTGGTGCTTGTACTGGCCAAATCCTGATAAAAGGGTACCTTAAGAGCTGCGTCTTGCTGTTCTTTTATTGGCAGCAACCAGCGCAACAATAAGGGTAGAGGCAGCAAAGCTAGCAACCAGGGAAAGTCAAATTCAAGCAAGGGGCCGCACTCCAGAAGAGATTGATGTGTGGGAACGTAGCCAGTGTTCCGCCAAAGCGTGGAGCTCGGTAGGGTTTGTGTCTATGTGTTTACGGTAGGGGCCAGTGATAAGAAGTTGACCTATGTCCGATTGAAAGCGATTGCTTGAGCCAGTTTCTGGCAGGGTGCTGTCTAGAAAAGCCAACCAAGTGTCACCGCTGGTACTGGCGGCATTGCTGTTGGGGTAGGCGCTTAAGGCTGTACGTTTCAGCAAGCTTGATAAATTCTGCAAATACACCGAAATATCCTGTTCATCCAAATATTGCTGCCAGTAAAGCGATATTTCACTGACAGCTTCTCTTTGGTACGCGCGAGCACGGCGAGTTTTTTTAATTTTCCGACTTAATAAATAAATGCAGACAAGCACTAGCGCCGCCAAAACCCACCAGCCCGGCGCTGGTGGCCACAGTGATATGGCATCAGGGCTCGCGAGGGCACGCAATTCAGCTAAAGGGTCGGCTTGGTTCATGGTCGAGCCTTCGGCTTCCGAGATTTCTTTCCATACAACTCTCTCATGCCGGTATTGAGATCATCGTGAGTGGCAAATGAGACCAGCGAGACGCCCATTTTTTGGCACGCCTTGGTTATGCGAGAGAGGCGTTGAGTAAAGCGGTCTTGAAAAGACTTGTTGATGGCTCGGTTGCCTGCTGCCAAGGAATGCCGTTGCAAACCGTCCGTTATGGTGAAGAGTCCAGATTTTGGCAAGTGGGTTTCCAGGTGGTCGTAAATATGGAAAAGAGTGACATCGGTGTGGCGCTGTAATTGAAACAGAGGTTCTTCACAGGCTTCGCTCCAGTCGTGAAAGTCACTGCTGATAAAGACAGCGCTGCCTGGTTTGGCGATTCTTCTCGCCTCTTCAATCATTTGCAGCAAGCTAATATCGTCGGCCTGAGGCACCGGGCTGCTCAATGCTTTGTTGAAGTCGCACAGTTGATGGATGAGTTCCAATACAGCGTGTTTGCTTCTTCGAGGACGAATGTCTTGTTGGCTGGTATTGCCAAATATCATTGCGCCCACGCGATCACCGTGTGCCAGCGCTGTCCACGCCAATAAGGTGCTGAGGTGGGCAGAACTCACGGACTTGAAACACTGTTGGCTACCAAAAAACATGGGCGAGCGCTGGTCGCTGATAATGAGAACGGGTCGTTCGCGCTCTTCAGTAAACAGCTTTGTGTGGGTGATTTGTGTTCTGGCGGTAACGCGCCAATCTATGTTTCGGATGTCATCGCCGGGCTGATAGGTTCTAACCTCTTCAAAGTCGATACCGCGGCCACGAAACCGCGTGCGCAAGCCTCCGGCCAAAGTGCTCGTGCTGGGCTTTCGAGTGAACAGCTGTAGGCCTCTTGCAGCAAAGCGCAGTTGCAGTAGCGCTTTTAGCTCGCAATAGGCCCCAGAAGGGCGCAAATTGTTCGACATTAAGCGACGGGAACCTTAGCGAGTAATTCATCAATCACTTTGTCTGCGGTGATGCCATTGGCTTCAGCTTCGAAGCTCAAGATAATACGATGGCGCAAGGCGTCGTGAACTACGCTTTGCACGTCGTCAGGGCTGACAAAGTCTTTGCCATTAAGCCAAGCCATGGCTCTGGCACAGCGGTCAAGTGCAATAGTGCCTCGCGGGCTGGCGCCATATTCAAGCCAGTTCACTAGGTCTTGACTGTAAAGCGCGGGGTTGCGCGTCGCATTGATCAACTGAACAATGTATTCCTCGACAGCGTCGGCCATGTGAATGCTCAGCACCTGTTGCCGAGCTTCATGGATATCGGTTTCGGTAATTTTTTCGGGCGCAGCAACTTTAGTGGCGCTCGCTTCATCTCGCACAATTCGCAGAATCTTACGCTCGGCGGCAATATCTGGGTAGCCCACTTCCACATGCATCAAGAATCGGTCTAATTGCGCTTCGGGCAATGGGTAGGTTCCCTCTTGCTCAATCGGATTTTGCGTGGCTAACACCATAAACAGCTTCGGCAAAGGGTAGCTTGTACGGCCTACACTTACCTGACGTTCGGCCATTGCTTCGAGCAGAGCCGACTGCACTTTGGCGGGTGCACGGTTAATCTCATCGGCTAACACCAAATTGTGAAAGATAGGCCCAGGCTGAAATTCGAAGGTGCCGGCTTCCGGACGGTAGATGTCGGTGCCGGTGATGTCGGATGGCAGTAAGTCAGGGGTAAATTGCACTCTGTGGAAGTTGCCTTCAATACCGTCAGAGAGCGATTTAACTGCTTTAGTTTTGGCTAATCCCGGAGCCCCTTCAACCAATAGGTGACCGTCGGCTAGAAGGGCAATTAACAGGCGTTCAATGAGGTGGGGCTGGCCCACAATTTGAGAGTCCAACCAACCTTTTAAGGCGGTAATTTGTGCGTGTTGAGTCATAGAATACTACTTTACACTTATTTTAATCATGGGTTACAAGTTATTGATCAGGCGTGATTTTAACGCGATTTCATTTTGCTTCAAGGACCATTTACAAGACTGTAACAAAATACCTTAGTTCCGTGCATAGTATCCTTTTATTTTGAGAGCGGCATGGTCTATGCTTAGGCCTGCTTATATCAATAAGAAGCTAGCCACCCGAAATAGCATAATAATTGCACAGAGACGTGAGCCCATGGCTTTCTGTTCTGGTCATTTGGAGACATTTATGGACATCAGCCTCGTAACCGCGGATAACAAAAACACCTTCCGAGAACAGCTCAATTCAGTCATAGGCGATCGGTTGAGCGGTAAGTCGGCTAAAGCGGTGCAAGCCTTCGCGGAGACTTATTACGAGCACTACCCTTTGGATGAGTTGGACGGGCGGCGCCTGAGTGATGTGTATGGTAGTTGTTTTGCTTGGTGGAATTACTGTCAGGGTTTTCCGACTGGCTCAGCTAAGGTTAGAGTATTCAACCCAAATCTGGAAGAAGACGGTTGGCTTTGCGGGCATACGGTCATTGCGGTACTGCAGAAAGATATGCCATTTGTAGTCGATTCCATTCGCATGGAAATCAACCGTCGCAATATTGCTATCCATACGGTTAATAGTCGTGTTTTGAATGTCTTGCGCAATGAGCAGCGTGAGCTGCAAAACGTTGTCGCAATCGAAGCAGAAACTAAAGCCAGTAAAGGGTGTACCTGGGGCAACGAGTCGCTGGTGTACCTAGAAATCAATTTACACACCGATGAGGCTGAATTAGCCGAATTAGCTGAAAGCTTGCGCTCTGTGCTCAATGACGTTGATGTGGTTGTTGAAGATTATAAACCTATGTCTGACGCGCTCACGGCCGCCTCAAAAAATTTGGCTTTTGCTGAGACCGAGGTTTCGGTCGACACGGTAAAAGAGAGTCGCGAATTTCTCGACTGGTTGTGCGCTGGTCACTTCACATTGATGGGTTATTCAGAGTACGAGTTCTTTGAGAGCAAGGGCGAGCGCTCCTTGCGCGAGATAGAAAATAAGCGTCTAGGGCTCTTTAAGCAGTCGGCCAAAGGGGCGAGCACCACTACCATGGATGACTTCAATCCGGGTATGGCCAGATTCCATCTAAAACCGCATGCTCTGGCTTTCTCAAAATCTTCTGTACGTTCAAGAGTTCATCGGCAGGCCTATTCCGATTACGTGGTCGCGAAAAAATACAACGCCAAAGGTGAAGTGATTGGTGAAAGTCGTTTCCTCGGCCTGTATACCTCTCCTGTGTACACTCTGAGCCCTACAAAAATACCCCTAATTCGCCAGAAAGTGGCGCACGTTATAGAGCGCTCGAATATAGACGCCACAAGTTACTACGGGAAAGTCATTCGTCAAGTATTGGAAACCTTCCCTCGTGATGAGCTGCTGCAAAGCTCTAGCAATGAATTATTCGATACGGTTATGGGTGTATCGCAAATTAATGAGCGTCATATGGTTCGCTTGTTTGTGCGTCGCGAC
>Ga0105348_1002413_pt1 | contig 11191 bp, 8 predicted proteins | sample EN8Hudsemesocosm_2_FD_83504 | JGI IMG/M metagenome (GOLD analysis project Ga0105348, IMG submission 83504) | Methane-oxidizing microbial communities from mesocosms in the Hudson Canyon - EN8C Hudson Canyon | ecosystem: Environmental > Aquatic > Marine > Cold seeps | place: Hudson Canyon...
ATTTAGACCCGTTTGCCCGTAAAGGTAAACGTTCTGGCGCTTGGGCAACAACCTACCGTGCCCATACAACTTTTGATGGTAAGAAAAACGTATTATCGTCAAATAACTCAAACTTCTCTAAAGGTGTTGCCGGTCAACCAACGTTAATCTCTTGGTCTGATGCTGAAACTTACTTCCATGAGTTTGGCCATGCGCTACACTTTTTAGCGTCTAAAGTTGAATACCCAACATTGAACTCGGGTGTACGTGATTACACTGAATTTCAATCGCAATTATTAGAGCGTTGGTTATCTACCGATGAAGTGATTGATAACTACCTTGTGCATTACAAAACAGGCAAGCCTATGCCTAAAGCGCTTATTGCCAAAATCAAGCAAGCCGCTACTTTTAATCAAGGTTTTAAAACCACTGAATACTTAGCATCAGCATTAGTTGATATGAAGTTCCATACCGTAGATCCTACAGGTATTGATGCTGATAAATTTGAGCGTGACACCTTAAATGCGCTGAACATGCCAAAGCAAATTGTGATGCGTCACCGCAGCCCACACTTTGGCCATATCTTTAGTAGTGAAGGTTATGCCTCTAGCTATTACGGTTACATGTGGGCAGAAGTGTTAACTTCTGATGCAGCAGAGGCTTTTGCCAACGCGCCGGGTGGCTTTTACGATAAAGAAGTGGCTGACAAGTTAGTTGAGCACTTATTTAGCGTACGAAATGCCGCAGACCCAGGAGAAGCTTACCGCGCCTTTAGAGGTCGTGATGCTAAGGTTGAAGCGTTAATGCGTGACCGTGGTTTTCCGGTGAAAACTAGCAAGTAATATCTAGTAAGTTATACCTTGCAAGTAATACCTAGTAAGTAATATCTTGTAAGTAATAGCTAGCAAGTAAGAGTAAATACTTGCTTTGACATAAAAAAAACTCGCTTCGGCGAGTTTTTTTATTTCTAAAAATAGTAGGCTGCTAACTTACTGGCTTTTCAATTTCGCTAATCCCTTCGTCAACCATTTCACTGACATGTTCTAACTTGGCAGCAATAATCGATTGAGCATCAAACAAGCCGCGATTGTAAAAGTAGGCACCCACTTCTTTTGAGAAGAAATCTAATAAAAACTCAGCATCAAATTGACCAAGATCTTGGTCGAGCTCTTTCGCAAAATAGTGTTGAATTTTAGTAACCAATTGTTCGGTTTCTGCGGGTGAAAATTTTATCGATGACATAAGCACTCTTTAACAGGCAAGTTTATTAATAAATAGCAAGTTCGCTAGTATAGCGAGCAATTAAATAAAGTGGAGCTTATTTTAGTTAATGTAAGTTAGCTATAGGGTTCTGTTTAAAAAGTGTAAGTTTATTAAATGCTTAGTAGATTGTATGTTGGATGTCTGTCATATTCGCTTGGCTCTATCGGGGAAATAATAAAACAGTCAATAATAATAAAAAGGACTTTACCATGAAGCAAACATTCACCTTAGGCTTATCAAAACTGACTAAAGCCGCCAGTTTAATCGCATTATTTGCTAGTAATGCCACTTTAGCAGAAAGCTACCAGTCATTTTCCAGTTTAAGTTACAATCATAATAAGTATACATATACTTCCGCCTCGGGGAATTATCTTTCCCAAGGTGAACGTGATAATACCACGCTATTTAGTCAATACTTTTTTGATAAAAGAGCAGCGCTAGGGCCGCTTAACGAATTCTCTTACATCAATACCAGTAGTAATGTTTATGCTTCTTTAAATCATGCAAATAGCGACCACACTTCAGTAAATGGTCTGTGGAACTCAGATGCTAACTCTAGCAGTAATGACATTTATCTTGGCGGGCAGTGGTTTTTCCATGATTTTATTGTCGGCGGCAGTTATGGTTATAGCAAAAGAAAACTTGAATCATTCAGTGTTTATGATGGCGAAAACCGTGACTATAGCTTTGATGACGACGATAAAGACATTTCAATCATGCTAGGGTATTTATTCACTGATAATTTCCTTATCACCTTAGGCTGTAATGAAGGTAAACGTGATGATGACAACTGCGGTTTGGGTGCTAAGTACAATTGGCAACTTGCGGGCAGTGATTATATCGGTTTTGATTACCATGTGGATGGTGACTTTGATGATCATTATCTATCAAGCCAGTATTTTTTCAATCTTGGTGAGCAAAGCTATGCAAAGTTGGGTGTTGAATATAACTATTTTACACATGAATATTTTGATAATGAAGACTATTGGCGTGTTAATGGCAGCTATTACTATAATGCTAACACGTCAATTTCGGCGTATTATGGCGAGAATGACTTTTATGGGGTTTCTGCCAGTTACTTCTTTAATAATAATTACGCAATCGAGGCAGGTTATAGCTCAGCAAAACTTGATAGAATTGACGAGTCAGAAGGTTACTTTTTCAGCTTATCTGCACAGTTTTAAATATTGTTCGCACCATAAAAATAGTGCTAGCAAATAAATCAATTGGCTAGGTGACAAGTTAGGCGTAATCTACCGGGAGAGCCGTGGTGTACTTTATTTCTTCCATGGCAAAGCTTGAGCTAATGTCAGAAAAATCTACTTTGGTAATGAGTTGCTTGTAAAAGTGATCATAGGCTTTCATGTCGGGAACAACGACACGCAGTAAATAATCAACATCGCCACTCATGCGATAAAACTCGACGATTTCGGGAAACTCTTCTGCTATCTCAGCAAATTTATTTAGCCAATCAGGGTTGTGCTGATTGGTTTTCACCATCACGAATATTGATAAACCTACGTTTAACTTTTCAGGATCTGCTAAGGCAACACGCCCTTTAATGATGCCTGATTTTTCCATCGCTTGAATTCTTCGCCAACAAGGGGTGGTTGATAATCCAACTCTTTCGGCAATATCACTGGTAGAAAGGGTGCAATCTTTTTGTAAAATACTCAAGATGTGTTTGTCGAATGAATCCATATTGTTCCCCTTTGATAAAATGCAGAATGAAAATCTTTACTTGGTCTTTATTTTGGTATGGTATTTCTAAAATTAACGTATTGAAAGTAAAATTAGCACAAATATTCCCAGATAAAATGAAATAATTACTTTAATAAATCATAAAGTGGCTTTGACCCAGACTTTACTTGGGGGTAGCCAGTACTTTATCGGATTAATTCTATTGCATTAACTCTATTGCATTAATTCTAAGGTATTAACTTAAGGGGATTGAAATGAGCAACTTAGCTGAAAATCAACAAAATGATATTGTTTATGGCCGTGGTGTTATTTATGACGATATAACACAAACCATAGGTAATACACCGTTAGTAAAATTAAGTCGTTTTGCTGAAGCGCTTGATGTACAAGCGAATATCCTGGCTAAAATTGAATTCTTCAATCCTGCAGGCTCCATTAAAGATAGACCGGCACTAGCAATGATTGAGGCGATGATTGCCGATGGTCGAATCAAAGCTGGTACAGAAATTATTGAGGCAACCTCGGGTAACAATGGCGTAGCGTGCGCGTGGATTTGTGCCTTAAAGAAAATTCCGCTTACCATCGTTATACCTGAGCATATGTCGATAGAGCGACGTAAACTTATTAAGCACTACGGCGCAAAGTTAGTACTTACGCCAAAAGAGCTGGGCACTAAAGGGGCAATTGATAAAGCTAAAGCGATGATTGCACAAAGTGAAAATGCGGTGATGCTTGATCAATTTGGCAATCAAGCTAATTCAGCTATGCACGCTAAAACTACCGCGCAAGAGATTTGGACTGATACTCGCGGTGAAGTGGATGTACTTGTTGCTGGCGTGGGCACTGGCGGTACTTTATCTGGTATTGCGCAAACGCTGAAAGCTTTGAACCCAAAATTAAAAGTTGTTGCGGTTGAGCCTGCATCTTGTCCGGTGTTATCACAAGGGAAGTCTGGCGTGCATAAAATACAGGGACTAAGTTCAGGTCATGTGCCGGATATTTTACGCAGAGATCTGATTGATGAAGTTATTACGGTTTCTAACGAAGATGCAGTGAGCTTTGCCCAAGATATTGCTTGTTTAGAAAGTCTTCCGGTTGGGATTTCTTCAGGTGCTGCATTAAATGCAGCGATGAAAGTAGGGCAACGTGCTGAGATGAAAGGTAAAAACATAGTAACTATTTTGGCGGATAATGCTGAGCGTTATTTTAGTACTGAGTTATTCGATTAACTTGGTTATTTGGCATTAGTTTGGATTAATTTGCATAATTTTTTGTACTATTTTTCTTTGCTATCACGTTTTGCTATCACGGTTCGGCTTAGCGGATTTATTCCAGAAATTATGGCAGTGCTTTGTTCATTCAGGTAGGGTAGCAATCAGTTAACGTTTACTGAGTTGTTAGAAATGAAAAGTGTTAAAAAGTGGTGGCAAACCGATTGCGCTTTTTGCCGTAAAGCGAGGTTGTTATTCATCTGGCTTATACTAATGTTAATTGTAGATTTCTTTTTCTTTCAATTGATATTTTAGTGCCGCTAACTACTGTTACTAACAGTAGTCGATGCCAAGGAGGTTAACATGGGTTCTGGTTTACGCTGGACTGATTCGCTAGAAATAGCACTCGATTTAATTGAGCAACACGATGATGTCGATCCCTACAAAATACATTTTACTGATTTGCGTGAGTGGGTTTTAGCGCTAGAGCGTTTTGATGATGATCCTGCTCATTGCGGTGAGCGAGTTTTGGAGGCAATTCAACTCGCTTGGATGGCTGAAGTAGATTAATACCAGCCCCACTAACCATGTGATCATTTCTACTTGCTAAAATCACTGACTAGCTCGTTTTTTATTTAATAATTAGCACCACTAGTTATTAAAATAAATGTCTTGTACATGGCTATTTTATCATGATGAAAAGTTGATTTTTCATCATGTGGCATTGAAATATCTTTTTTAAATCGATTAAACAACGATTCGTACAAATAACCAATCATTTTTAACAAAATCAGTCATTACCTAGCTTTGCAGCAAGGTTAATATCAACTATACTTTCTCGCATTCAATCTATATTCAATATTCATCAAACTTATAAGCAGTCAGTCTAATGCCCCAATCAAATCGCCCACTCTATATTCCATATGCCGGTCCTTCATTACTAGAAACGCCATTGTTAAACAAAGGCAGTGCTTTTACCAAAGAAGAGCGTAGTAGTTTTAACCTAGTTGGTTTATTACCACCACGATATGAAACGATTGACGAGCAAGTAGAGCGAGCTTATCGCCAGTTCAGTTGCTTTAACACCAATATTAACAAGCACATCTATTTGCGTGCTATTCACGATAATAATGAGACGTTATTTTTCAAGTTAGTCCAAGACAACCTTGCTGAAATGATGCCAATTATCTACACCCCAACAGTGGGTGATGCTTGTGAGCAGTTCTCTGATATTTATCGTAGTTCGCGCGGTTTATTCATTTCATATGAAGATAGATTCAACATTGATGATATGTTGCGAAATGCCACTAAGCATAAAGTAAAAGTTATTGTTGTGACCGATGGTGAGCGAATTTTAGGCCTTGGCGACCAAGGTATTGGTGGTATGGGCATTCCAATTGGTAAGCTTTCACTTTATACCTCTTGTGGCGGAATTAGCCCTGCACATACATTACCAGTAATGCTTGATGTTGGTACTAACAACCAAAAATTATTAGACGATCCTATGTACATGGGCGCGCGTCATAAGCGTATTGACCAAGACTCGTATGATGAGTTTGTCGAGTTATTTATCAGCGCGGTTAAACGTCGCTGGCCACACGTTATGTTGCAATTTGAAGATTTTGCCCAACCTAACGCTATGCCTTTATTGCAAAAATACCGTGATAGAATTTGTTGTTTCAATGATGACATTCAAGGTACTGCGTCAGTGACCGTTGGTACACTGTTAGCAGCATGTCGCAGCAAAGGTGCTAAGTTATCTGAGCAGCGCGTGGCCTTTGTTGGTGCAGGCTCTGCGGGTTGTGGTATTGCTGAGCAAATTATTAGCCAAATGGTGAGTGAAGGTATTTCAGCAGAGCAAGCGCGTAGCCAAGTATTTATGGTTGATCGCTTTGGTTTGTTAACTGATGGCATGGCTAACTTGCGTGATTTTCAGGAAAAACTAGTGCAAACAACAGACGCTGTTGCTGATTGGGATATTAGTGGTGATTTTGCTTCATTACTCGAAGTGATGCACGGCGCTAAACCTGATATTCTTATTGGTGTTTCTGGTCAAGCTGGCTTATTTACTGAGCAAGTTATAACGGCGATGAAGTCGCATTGTGATATGCCAATTATCTTCCCGTTAAGTAATCCTTCTCGTCAAGTGGAAGCTACGCCAAATCAGGTGATTAACTGGACCCAAGGCGAAGTGATTATTGCTACGGGTAGTCCGTTTGAGCCTGTTGAGTATCAAGGAAAAACCTTTCCAATAGCTCAGTGTAATAACAGCTACATATTCCCAGGCATTGGATTAGGCGTTATTGCAGCAAAAATTAGTCGCATAACTGATGATATGCTTCAAGTTGCCAGTGAGACTTTAGCGGCGGCTTCGCCGTTAGCAAATGAGGAGTCAGATGAGTTATTACCTCCGTTAACAGCAATCTCTCAACTAAGCCGTGATATTGCCTTTGCAATTGCAAAAGTGGCTTTTAAGCAAAACTTAGCGCTATCGATGAGTGATGAAGAGTTATTAGCTAAAATTGATAATACATTCTGGAACCCTGCGTACCGTCAATATCGTCGCACTAGTATTTAGTTTTTCTGCTAGTTCATGATACAAAAAAGCCACCGATTCGGTGGCTTTTTTATTGGTGTTTATCTGTTCAATTAAAGATCTAAGATAAAGGTATTGCTGGTGTCATTAAGGTCAAGTACGCCAAGGCAGTTACCACTGCTTTGTTCAACAACCATCATTCTATCGGTAACCACCCAGTTATCGGCTTCAAATAACGGGTTAGTTGCATCAAGTGTTGCATAGACAGTTGATGCAGCGGCACCTGTTTCATGGCTTATCCATTGAAGGTCTACCTTGGTTTCTGAGGTATTAACCACTTTAAACTCAGGAGCATAGGTGGAGGTTTCACGAGCATAAGGTACAGCAAGATCACATGAGCCCATTTCTGCGGTAGCTACTTCGGGAAGTTGTATTTCATTGACAGCATCTTTAACAAGCTCTTCATCTATTTCAAAGTTGTTATTTTCATCATTGAGTAAGGCAATACCAAGACAATTATCTGCAGTATCGGTAAGGACTACGCGATCGCCAACTTTCCAGTAAGTAGACTGCCAAGTATCCCCTTGGGCGATGGTTTCATATGCGCCATCCCAAGAAGCACCGCTTGGTCGTAACCAATTAATCCCCACTGGCGTATCTGTGGTATTGGTAATGGCTACACCAACCGCTGAAGTATCAGTTGAATAATGTGGTTCAGCTAAGGTACAGCTACCTATTGTGCCCTTACTTGGCCAGTGTGGTAAGTAGGGTTGTTTGATTTCAACCAGCGCTATCTCTTCCGGTAAATCAACACTACAGTCAACACCCGTACATGAAGTTAAATACGCACCAACAATATCGCTATAATGTCTATAAGCGCCAACCGTAACATAATAAGTTCCCGCAGTAGGGTTAGCGATGGTACAGCTTTCATTATTGCCTTCGTTTTCAGCGCTACAAGTAAATGTATCGTCTAAAGATGGGTGTATTGCCGAACCATAATTTACCCACAAGTCAACATCATTCGAGCCTTGCTGTGTGGCGAAGGTTACTGAGTCAGTGCCTTCAGGAACTTCTACTGAATATAACCAACCGCCATGACCATTAATGGCTTGATACTGGCCTAACTCCAATGATTGAACACCAGCAGTATATTGCTCAGTTAAGCTAGTACCGCTATACCATGCTTGAAAGTCAGCTTGGTAGGTTTGTGCGATTTCTGGCAAACTTGCTTGCAGTGCATCCCACTCACCAGCACGCATTTGAACTAACATACTGTTGATAACTTCAGGTTGCTCTTCAATCAAAAAGGCTACCGCTAATTGTCCCCAGTCATATACATTGGCATCTTGGTCAAAAATTTCAGCTAGGGTAAATTGCTCATCTGAGTTAGCAATTTCAATACGACGGTACGGACTGTTATAAAAAGTACTAGCATATTCTGCCAGGCCTTCAGACCACCAACCATTCTCAGGAATATAGTTGCCTTCTTTATTAAAGCGGCCATCTAACGCGTGCATGTATTCATGTTGTAATGAACGAATAACCGGGAAGCCGCCTGTCCACTCAAGACTGTTGAAAGTGAGTATGTCTGATCTGTGACTCCACTTACTTGCTTCACTTTCAAGGTAAATGCCTGAGTCATTATCGACATTAAATAAATGCTCTCCCCAAGCAACATGATTGGATAGACTTGAGAAAATATGGATATTGGTAATTTCGTTTAAATCACCTTCTACCGGTAGGCCAAATTCTGGAGCAATGGTGTTATCTAATACCGCATCAAATTGTGTTTTAGCTTGCGCTAAGTCTGCACAGGCTTGGGTTAGTTCATCTTCACTCATCTCTTGTGCACGGATACGAACTGGCACATCACTACACAGTTTATTGCCTTTAAATATTTCAGTACTAGCATAAAGTGAAGCATCAGTTACCGCGCTTCCTTCAAAAGTATCAATTAAAATATGGTAACGACCCGCTAACGGTTTATCGATGATACATGTTTCGTTGTTATGTTCAGACTTGAATGAAAAACAATCAAAACTACCATTTTCACCAGCAGATGCTTCGCCCTCATATTTTACATACAGATCGGGATCACCAAGTGATTCCCCAGCATCGCCACTAAATAAATTGATGACGAGTGTTTCAGCATCTTCTGGTAAGTCGACAACGTACTTAACTGGCGAAGAGGTTGAAATATTAGGCATTATTTCTTCTAAAGTAATGGCGGTAGGTTCAACGATTGGCACTTCAGGGATCGTTACCACAGGATCTTCAACAACTACTTTATCATCACTGCCTCCACAACCAGAAAGGGCAAGTACAATCGCCGTACTTAGTGTTAGTTTTTTAAATGACATAGATTTACTCCAGATTATTTACACAGCCCTAGTCGCCAGTCTATTTAGTCATACTAAATAAAGTTCACGAATTAGCTTGGTGTAGGTTTATTATTATACTATTAATGTATACTGGATATTGTATGCAATGCAACTAGTATATAAAACTACTAGCTTGCTTGATAAAGTGTTTTGTCTTGTTAGAGTCGATTCTATAAGAGGATGAGTGCTTTTGATTGGATGATTTTTTGTGATGTATGAAAGTAAAAAGTTAGCTTTAATCTAGTTAGAGAATAGCTTTTTACTACAAGATTAAGGGGAAATGAGTTAAGTGCTCCTTGGCATTAATTTATGAATCGAGAGATCGACTAAATATAGTTAAACATTAAGCTGTCATATAACAGCAGTACAATAAAACCCTTAGGATGAATATGATTAGTTTTTTCTAAGGCTTTCGTCTATAATGCGCACAAATTTTTTGCCGTTTAATGAATGGCTAAATAAATATTTAAATTTTTAACTTAACTTACATTAAATTATAAGGGCTTATCATGGCTATCGAACGTACTTTTTCTATCGTAAAACCAGATGCAGTTGCTAAAAACTTTATCGGTCAAATCTACAACCGTTTTGAAACTGCTGGTTTAAAAATCGTTGCTTCTAAAATGATTCACTTAAGCCAAGAAAAAGCTGAAGGTTTCTATGCAGAACACAGCGAACGTCCTTTCTTCGGCGCTTTAGTTGAATTCATGACTTCAGGTCCAGTAATGGTTCAAGTATTAGAAGGCGAAAACGCTGTTCTTAAAAACCGTGAAATCATGGGTGCTACTAACCCAGCTGAAGCATTAGCAGGTACTATCCGTGCTGATCTTGCTGATTCAATTGACGAGAATGCTGCTCACGGTTCTGACGCTTTAGAATCTGCTGCACGTGAAATTGCTTACTTCTTCTCAGACGAAGAGATTTGTCCACGTACTCGTTAATTTCAATTTTATCTTCGCAAAGCTCATGACTTCGTTGTCGGCTGTACTCATTGACTAACGTCAACTCCGTGCAACCTCCTAGAATTCATTTTGTTTGCTTTGATTAAAAAGAAATTAATTTGAAAGGATTTTACTGGTTTTCAGTAAAATCCTTTTGTTATTTTTAACGGATGGTAAATCTGTTAAAGAAACATTAGTTAAATTGCGATTGTTGCTTGAAAAGTGTACAATTCGCGCCTTGTTTTTTTAGACTGCTTTTTGGGTAGTTTAATTTTTGTTATTGAGAGTTTGTTGTATGAATGACGTGACCAGTAAAGTAAATCTACTAAATTTTGATCATAAAAGTATGCGTGAATACTTTGAATCTATTGGTGAAAAACCGTTTAGAGCGGATCAAATGATGAAGTGGATTTATCACTTTGGTTATAGTGATTTTGAACAAATGACAAACCTTAACAAGAAGTTACGTGAAAAACTTCAGTGCAATTGTGAAATTACTGCACCTGAAATCTCTGAAAAGCAAGTGTCAGAAGATGGCACGATTAAATATGCACTAAAGCTTGAAGGTGGCCAAGAAGTTGAAACTGTTTGGATACCTGAAAATGACAGAGCGACTTTGTGTGTATCTTCACAAGTTGGTTGTGCACTAGAATGTACTTTCTGTGCTACGGCACAACAAGGCTTCAATCGCAATTTATCTATGGCTGAAATTATTGGCCAAGTATGGCGTGTTGCCAATGATATTGGTGCTACGCGTATTGCAGGAACCCGCCCAATTACCAATATCGTAATGATGGGCATGGGCGAGCCGCTATTAAATATGAAAAACCTCATACCAGCACTTGATACTATGTTGAACGATTTAGGTTATGGCTTGTCCAAACGTCGAGTTACGGTAAGTACCTCTGGTGTTGTGCCAGCATTAGATATGCTGAAAGAAAAAATAGATTGTGCGTTAGCAATCTCTATACATGCGCCAAATAATAAGTTGCGTGATGAGCTAGTGCCTATTAATAAAAAATACCCAATTAAAGAATTACTCGCGGCCTGTGATCACTATATGACCTCATTGCCAGATCGTCGCAAACTCACCGTTGAATACACTATGATGAATATGGTGAATGATGAGATGGAACACGCAGAGCAATTAGCGGTCCTGTTGAAAGATACGCCATG
>Ga0105348_1002416_pt1 | contig 11188 bp, 12 predicted proteins | sample EN8Hudsemesocosm_2_FD_83504 | JGI IMG/M metagenome (GOLD analysis project Ga0105348, IMG submission 83504) | Methane-oxidizing microbial communities from mesocosms in the Hudson Canyon - EN8C Hudson Canyon | ecosystem: Environmental > Aquatic > Marine > Cold seeps | place: Hudson Canyon...
ACCTTTCAATAATCTTATCAACTTCCAACGAATAGGATCTCTTTATCAAGCCAGCAGTAAATTCCTGCCTAGAAAATATATCCTCTAAAGATATTTCTTTGTATCCCGATACATCAAAAAATGATCTTTTATTAAAAATAATCTGTTCAGGAAGTATTACTGTAAATGCCTTCGAGTACTTCAAAAATTTCTCTCTCTCCTTCGTTTTGTACAAGCCAGGCATACACCAGCTTTCCCCTCTCTTGGCTGATTTAAAAAATCTTGCGTGTGGAACAACAAAGAAGTCATGTATATAATTTGATAACTTATTTTGTAAGATAGGAAGTATAAAACCAAAACTGCCTTCTCCCATTCTATCCTGAGCAACAAATATATTCGGTGGAAGATCGTAAAGCACCCAACTAACTCTCTCTTCAGAGCGAACATGCATCCCAAAAATAAAACTAACTAGCAAGACAAACATTATTTTCTGAATAATATTATGACTGCAAGTCATCAGGTACCTCCTACACATCCGTGCCTTACACCAGCTGACATAGCTTTGGCTAATAAAGTAATATCTTACTAGGTTAGCCAAGCCCACCATCTATTTTTCAATTTAATCTAAGTCGCTTCATTATCTAATGGGTATCGGCTAACAATTCTCTGTAACTTTTTGAGAGATAGCGCTTATAAATTCTATCAAGAACGCCTTCTTCTAACAGGATTTCAATCACTGCATCATACTTCTTGGCCAGCATGTAACGATTTGGATTAAAGCTTAAATAAAACTTACTGTTTATCACATGCGGAGTTAGAGCTTTCACCCGAAAGCCTAATTGTTTACTAAGAATAGGCGTACTCAATATATCAGAGAAGGCATAATCAAAGCGTTTAGCTAGGAGCATTCTAAACATTTTTCCTTCATCATTAGTTTGAATGATATTCCAACCCAATTGATGACCTACTTGAGTGTAGCTGTTGTATCCCCGCACTACCCCAACAGATTTCCCCGTAAGCATTTCAGGAATGTAGTCATCTTTAGGAAAGCCTTCTCTTACAAATATAGCCAAAGGGGCAAATGAATTAGGATATTCACCAAAAATAAGCCCTTCATTTGCTTCGCCAGCATCAATCACCGCATCAAAGTCCCCTGATGTCACCCACTTCACACAACGTTTCCAAGGCATCACCGTTAAAGTAAATTCAACGCCTATTCTTTTAAACGCTTCGTTGAAAACATCAACGGAATACCCCTTAACGATGTGTCCATCTACCACAATGGTAGACGGTGGCCAATTGACTCCGCATATTTTTACAGGTGTGGCACCAACAGTTACTGAATGCAAAAGCAACAATAGAACGAAAACAACCTTATTTATATCAAGACCACTTATAACCATCAGTTCTGTATATATCACCAAGTTAATATGAAATATCTTACCTTCTACTCTGTCACAAAATGTAAAACTCGAATTTTTAGAAGATTGTACAAAAGTATAGTTTATAGAGTGATGGGGGTCAGAGCAGCTTTACTCCGGTACCATAGCTTTCTAACACAGTCGACCATATGCCAACTCTTACTGAAATATACGTAGTCAAATTTCGGTTCGAAATTGACGTGAACATATTGTGTTATTAGTAAATATATATTTACGTTAGATGCCACATCCCGGCATTTACCAACCAGTAAAGGGAATAAGTAAGCTTTCATTGTAATGTCCCCTTTTCACAACTCATTGCGGACTTTCATATTAATGTTTACTAAGTTGGCACAGTAGTCTCCCGAACATTAAACCTACTATGCGCTAACACAACGGTATGGGGTTCTGAAAGGAAGCGAAGATGTTTAGAAAACATGCATTGTTATACATTCTCATGATCTTGCCATGTTTTTGCATCCAAGCAATTGCAACCGAACAATTAGTCCGCTATCCATTGGGGTCATCACAAGATGATTTTCGCTATGCTTACCCTGTTCGAGTTCTACAGCTTGCACTGGACAATACTGCCGAAGAATATGGGGCCGTGCGCGCAGTAAATACCACTATTGCGATGAAGACCTCGCGAATCATTTCCGAGCTAAAAAAAGGGCGATTCTTGGATGTCATTACCTCTGGAGCTAACCGCGATTTAGAGAAAGATCTTTTATCGGTACCAATATGTATACGCAAGGGGATTCTTGGAATTCGATTATTTCTAATAGACAAAGAAAGTCAGTGACAGTTTTCCGATATCCGTGAATTAGACGACTTAAAAAATTGTCTGTGGGCCAGGGAGCCGATTGGCTTGATACTCGCATTCTTAAGGGCAATGATTTCAAAGTCGTAACGGGTAGTAGTTATGATGGATTGTTCCATATGGTCATGCGGGGGCGCTTTGATTTTTTCCCACGAGGACTGTATGAACCCTTTATTGAAGTTCAGCGGTGGTCTTCAGAGCTGCCAGGCCTTACGGTAGAAAAATCCCTTGCACTGTATTACCCCTACCCCGATTTCTTTTGGGTTAGAAAATCCAATACCCTATTAGCTGATCGGCTGCGTAAAGGCATGGAAACAGCTATTGAGGATGGGTCTTTTGATAAGTTATTTGATAGTGAATTCGGTAAGGCTATCGTGCAAGCAAAACTTAATCAGCGTCTTATTTTTACTATCCCTAATACTGAATTAGATCACATCCCTCATGCAGGAGACCCACAATATTGTTTTTTCGAAAGGATGAAGCATGACGGAAAACTCAACTTCAAGTAATTAAGTACATATTTACCGAGAAATACTCTTACAGCGGATACTCGGTGGGTTTACACACTTTTAGCTAACACTCGAATAGTCGAATAACTGGCTTTCTAATAAACTGTTGCTTGGCCTTCGGCCTGAACTAAAAAGAATAATTTACGCCAACCTCAAAAGTACGCCCTCTGTTTGGAATACCAAATGTATTAGCCGCTCTCTGGGTGGGTGAGTAATAGAATTTATCAGTAATATTGTCCACTTTTAAGTAAATATCTGTTTGTGGTACAGCTAAATAGCTTACCTTTCCTGAGTGCACAGTACGGCCACCTAAGCGGCTATAACCTTTTGTTGAGTTATTCGCATCATATTTGGCACCTTGAAAATCCGACGTTAATGTCACCACATAATCAGTCTTGATATAACTCACACTCGCTGCAAGTAAGGTCCTAGACTCTGCCGTTAGTTCTTCAGCATCATCAAATAAGTAGGTTGCAGAAAATCGACTACTAACACTAGGAAGCCATTCATTTTTCCACTCAATTTCGAGACCCGAGATATGCTCTGTACCCGAGTTTATTCGTGTTAACTTTCCCGATATATTTGGGTCTGGTGCACTAACAATATTGTCGTCAATAGTCACCGAAAACACTGTTGTTGAAAATAAACTCGTATTGGTCATATATAACCAAACTAGATCCCAGGTTTTAGAAACCTCTGGTGATAGATTCTCAGCCCCTTCAAATGTCGGATTATTTGACACATCTACTTCAAAACGAGACGGGGCCCTGAAGGCCTCACCGTATAACAGTTTTATTGTATGCAGATCATCATAGGAATAAACAAGCCCTGCTCGCGGACTAAAATGTGAACCTACATCAGAAAAATCATCAAGCCTAGCACCTAAAATATATCGTAAGTTATCAAATATATCGTCCTGAAACTGAGCGAATACGCCTTCTATAGTGCGAGGTTTCTCAACCTGCGTTATTAGCTCTACATTACTAGTACCAACATGTTGATTTCGAGCCTTCACTATATCAGGTCGACGGTATTCATAACCAAACAGTCCGTTTCTACCGTTATTATCTTCATATTTTAAACGTAGGTACCCTCCTCCTTCAGCCAAAACTCTCTTATTCTCATGCCCTAAGAATGGACTAAAGGTAATATTGGCATCATTTTCAGTGGTCGACTTGGTATAAAACACACTAGCTGAAACATCAAAACGCTTACTAAGCGAAGTATCATATTCCACATCAATATAAAATAGATTGGTATCCCAGTGATTAGCATTTATTCCAACTAAATTCGAAGAATAAAAACGATTTGATTCACGACCCTGAAACCGTATAACACCGCTAAAATCGTATAGACTCCCCTTCAAATAAAGCTCGTAATTATCAAATGGATCGCTGTTATCCGTAAATAAACCCGTCTTATTATCATAAGTATCTAGAGATTCACCATCATCAACATTGCTCTTAGCAAATACTGAGATATCACCACCTTCAAAAAATCTTGCATACTGAATTGAGGTGTCATACATACTATTGCTGCCCAATGCAGCTCTGGCCACACTGTATTCGCCAGTGACTATATTAACGACACCCAAAAAAGCATTCGTCCCATAGATAGTAGATCCTGGCCCCCGAATAAATTCTACACGCTGCGCATTATCCAAAGAAACCTGGCGATTTAAAAACTGAATGCCACCCGCAAAATCCTCCTGTAAACGACGCCCGTCCAGTAGAACTAACACCTCTTTACCAGCTGAACCCAATCGTCTTCCGCGACTAACTAAGGTGTTATGAGTACCACTAACACCTAAGCGTGCAGTTTGAAATCCTGGCACCAGTTTAACTATTTCTTCGAGCTTAGTGGCCCCTAACCGACGAATCTCATCGCGTGTGATAACGGTTATCGCAGAAGGTACTGATCGTATATCCTCCTCCTGTAAGGTAGAGGAGGTTATTTTTATATCCAGCAAATCTTTCAGCGGCATAGCGAGGAGTTGATCTATAGTAAGCTCTTCTGCAAAAACCGTAATAACATGCGACATTAGTAGTACGAAAAGAGCTATAAATGTTAGATTACGCATAACAGAAAGTAACTCATTCTATAAATATTTTTAGTATAGACAAGATACAGACGGCTTTCTAAAAACAGTGGTATTAAGAATACGATACGAGCCAACGGACTACCTAAGCTCTAAGTAAATCTACTCAATTGTTTGGACCAGCCAAAAGCCTTTACTTCCATCCTAATATAATTGTTATAGACTACACAGACTCACAGTAGCGATTAGAATATTATTAATGGTTAGACACACACCCTCTCTCAATCTACTAACGTCTTTTGATGCGGCTTCTAGGCACTTAAGCTTCAAACTGGCTGCAGATGAATTGTGTGTAACACCCGCTGCGATTAGCCATCAAATACGAACCCTGGAAAAAGAGCTAGGTGTTACTCTTTTCAAACGGTTAAACCGAGCTATTGAGCTGACCAAGGAAGGACGCGAATATCACGCTAAGATTAAGGCACCGCTGAACCAACTACATCAGGCAACGCTTGATATTGTAAAAGGACCGCAGGACAACACACTTCGCATTCACTGTATTCCCTTTATAACTAATGCCATTATCGTTCCGAACCTTCACGCATTCAAAGCTCAGCAAGAATCACTACAAATCGCCATCGAATCTGAAACTGAACGCGCAACACTAAAGTCGGACGCAACAGAGATTGCCATTCGCCACAAGCAAGGCAATGAGCCTGATTTAATTTATGAAGAGCTCGCTGAAATTTCCATAACACCAATATGCAGTGCCCTATATATGGAAAAACATCAGCAGGCTAATTCGGAGAAAAACCTCTCACACGATATCATTCGCTTCACCGCTGACACGGAAAGCTGGTCAGCGTGGACTAATCAATGGCAACCAACATTCACCATAAAAGAAGACCTTCAGGTTAATAGCTACCAAGCCGTATTGGATATGGCCAAGCAACATATGGGGCTTGCAATGGGCTTCTTACCAATCGTCTCTCCCCTTATAGAACAAGGTGATTTTATACTGCCTTTTCCCGGCCAAGTTAGCCAAACCGGCCAGATGTACCTGGTCTATCATAAGGACAATAAATCCAACCCTACTATTCAAGCCTTTAACCACTGGTTTAAAAATATAGTAATGGGCCTTAGCCCGTAAAATAGTTCACTCAAGTAGCTCGGATAAAAAGTACAGATAAAAAACTCCGCATATACAGCTGACACAAGAAAATATAATCTGAGAACAACACAAATCTCGTTTGTTCGCCGCCCTATTCCTCCATAAGCTACTTCCAAACTATAGATCACCTAATTTGTACCTAATTACGCCCAGTCCTTTTTCTGATCGAGAAGACCTATGAAAAATTTCTGCCTACAAACACAAGATAACTTCACCATCCGTGGGGATATTTATAAGCCTGACGGCAACATAAAGGGAGGCGTCATCATTAACTCTGCCACTGCCGTTAAAAAAATCTTTTATGAACCCTTCGCTACCTTTCTGGCGAATAACGGTTTTGTTGTATTAACCTATGACTATCGAGGAATCGGCTCATCAAAACCAAACAGCCCCTCTTCTGAGAAAAAATTAACAATGAACGCATGGGGAAAGCTAGATTTTGATGCGGTCATTCAATGGGCCAAAAACAAATTTCCGCAGATTCAATGGCACTGTGTTGGGCACAGTGTCGGTGGGCAACTTGTGGGATTAGCACCTAACAACAAAGAACTAGAAAGCGTCTACTGCGTGGCAGCACAAAATGGCTATTGGAAAAACTGGCGTTGGCGCGATAGATTCAGGGTATTTGCCATCTGGTACCTACTAGTCCCCTTTTTTACCAAGGTATTAGGCCGGGTACCCGGTGCACTACTGGGTGGTGAAAGCCTACCCGCAAGCATCGCCATCGAATGGGCACGCTGGTGTCGCCATCCCGATTTTATCATTGATGAGAACAATCAACCCATTAGAGAGCATTTCGAATCTCTAGATATCAAGATGCGCTTTCTCGCCATTTCCGATGATTTCAGTTTCGCACCTATAAAAGCCGTTAAAGCCCTGATTGGTTTTTATCGAAATGCCGATAGTGAATACCATTTAGTTGATAGCCAAAAAATAAGTAACCGTAACCTAGGGCACTTTGGTTTCTTTAAACGCGCAAACCAGGATTCTCTATGGGGCGATGCCCTAAATTGGCTAAATGATGACACTAATCAGCGTGCCTAAGCGTAAGCTAATTAAATAATCATTTTAAAAACAATACTGCTTGACAGAACTAGCAAAAAAGATAAATATCGAAGCATGAAAAATTTCACACAACACTATTCATCTGCCCAATCCTGCACAATTAGAAATAATCGTGTCATGTCTAAACGCGTCATTACCTGGAGAATTCCGGCGGGATAGTTTGTGTCAGTATTGATTTCAAAAGCCCGCCCCTAAAAAGGCGGGCTTTTTTTATCTGTGTTGAAAATCTCATAACAACACACTGAGGATGTAACACGCCAACAATATCTAGCAATCAAGGCGTAATAAACGGAGGTAGTCATGGGTAACTTTTTGGAACAAACTCAGTCAGAAAAAATCGGTGAAGGTCGTTTCCAAGCTAACATATCTAAGGATTGGGAAGTTTGGGGGCCTAACGGTGGCTATTTATCCGCTATCGTCTTCCGAGCTGTTGGACAACACACCAACCACACCATGCCCATTTCATTTTACGGCCAATATCTTAGCGTTGCAGATTTTGGTGAAGCCATTGTTGAGGTCGAGTGTATAAAGCCAGGAAGAGTCGCCGCAGCCTATACGGCAAAACTGATTCAGAATAATCGAACTGTACTACAAGCTCAGATATGGGTAGCTAACACACTAGAAGGACTGGAGCATCAATACTTTGAAAAGCCTTCTACCTTTATCCCTCTTACCGAGGCAACGGAGCGCCCTCGTCATGGCCCTATGAAATTTTGGGATAATTTAAATATTCGAAAAGGCACCATGGGTGATGGCCGATACAGTCATTGGTATAAGCTAACGCCAACATTGGATATTTGCGATGCCTTTGCCGATGCCGCAAGAAGCGTATTATTAATTGATACTATGCAGTGGCCAGCAACATACCATGGCAATAAATCCGCGCCTAACTATGTAGCACCAAGTCTTGATTTAAGCGTTCGATTTCATCATACCGAAGCAGGCACTGATTGGTTATTTTGTGACGCTATCGCTGATATTGGCGCTGCTGGCATTGTCTCTGGCAGTGCGTCGGTGTGGAACGAAAACGGCAACTTGGTTGCCAGTGGTGGTAGCCAGTCTATTTGTAGATCACTGAAAAAATAAAAGGTTCACCAAATTACTAGTAAAAATTTTAGTAAATAGCTGATGTCAGAGACTAACGTCTCTGACATCTTTGTTCTGCTTGAATCCAGATATAACTCCGTATAGACTCGGTTCCGATGCAAAAAGTCCGTTACACACCCACACTCCAATTCCTGTTGATTCTGTTTCTCAGTATTGCAATACTACTGACGCAGGCAAACAGATTGCACATGCACCTTGATCATGATGATCACGCTAGTGCGTCTGAACATGTTGTAAATGTACATACCGCATCGATAGCCCATGATTTCGAACTCACCGAAACCCATGAGGATCATCATCCCGCTGCAATTGACGTCACACCCGACAATTTCATAAAGAAAACCAATATACTAAGCCCTTTAGAGCTGGTTTTTCTATTTGTTGGATTTTTCCTAATAATACCTCGCCTTTCCCGCATCATTTGGCATAGGCTTTATAAAAGACTCTTTACCCCCTGTTATTATTTTCTCCAACCCCCTCAGCGTGCTCCGCCCGTAAAGTAACACCACCAATGAATTAGTACGGGTAATTACAACTGTAATTGATGCTTTCTTCTGTGATGAATCTATCAAGATTTTTTGCGGGGTATGTTATGTCAATTATAAACGATACCTTTACGGCTTTTACTAAATACGAGCAGTACTTGCACGATAACTGCACAGTTACTGGTTCTTTAAGAATCAGACAACGGTGAGTTTGTGCCTTTACTCGTGCAGTATGACCAACAAAAAAACATAACTATTCAGGAGAATGACGAAGTGTTATTCAAAACAAATTCATTTACGCGACTGCTTTTGCTAGGTGCAAGCCTACTAGCGCTGGGCGTAATGTCACAAGGTGCTTATGCACACGGGATGTCAGAGGCTGACAAACTGGCGATCATTGAAGGCGGGAATCTACGTTATATGTGGCTTGGAGCAACGCATATGCTGTCCGGCTATGACCACTTGCTATTCGTGTTCGGCATCATCTTTTTTCTCAACACCTTCCGCGATATTGCCAAGTACGTCACCGCATTTACGCTGGGCCACAGTGTGACTTTGATATACGCCACATTTAACGGGATTCAGCTTAATTACTTTGTCATTGATGCGGTGATTGGGTTGAGTGTTTGTTATATCGCCTTTGCCAACATTGACGGCTTTCGCAAATACCTCAACATTACCCCCCCAAATATGATGCTGATGATTATCGGATTGGGTTTAATTCACGGCTTCGGACTATCTACTCGACTGCAGGAATTACCCTTGAGTACAGACAGCCTGCTGTTGAACATTATCTCCTTCAACGCAGGTATCGAACTGGGGCAAATCAGTGCGCTGGCTGTCATGTTACTGCTCATTACCGCCTGGCGAAAAAGCAATGCCTTCCAAACGTTCAGTTTGGTGACTAACTATGGCCTGATCCTAGCCGGCGGATTACTGTTTCTCATGCAGATGCACGGTTATTCCCACACCAGCAACCCAGAAGAATTTGCGGGGACTAAAGATTCGATGGCAGTAAATACGATGACCAAGGAACCTTCCCAAAACATCAGTGCTGGCAAGCTCGTAGCCTTAGAAAATAGACCGAACGAACTTCAGCAAACTCAATGGAAAGATTCAATCAGCATCGTTATTCCGGCCAGGGATGATAAGGAATACAAACTATACCTTGCCAATGGCTCAACCCTTGAATACACCTGGGAAACGGACGGTGCCAATCTGTTTTATGATTTTCACGGTGAACCAGCCGGTGATAAAACCGGTTATTTCAAAAGCTATAAAAAGAGTACTGACAGTCAGGCAGAAGGTTTATTAACAACGGTTTTTTCTGGCACACATGGCTGGTATTGGAAAAACAAAACATCATCGCCTGTTACCATCACATTAAAAACCACAGGCGATTATAAACGTCTGGATTTAGAGAACGAGGTAACACAAGCTAAAACCATAAAAGAATCAAACACCTCAAATTACGATGCTATTAACAATACAATTCACAATACAGTTCACGACAACATTGATTAACCTTAGGAGAAATATCATGATAATTAGAACATTCATAATGGGACTATTATTAAGCATTCTATCAACCACCGTTTTGGCTGGAAGCGGTCATGACCATGGTCACAATCAGGGCCACGGCCACTCACACTCAAACACCCCAGTAAATGAGGCAACAGCCAAAGAAAATGCAGCGGAGTATGTTGCGGAACTTGTGAAAAAGGACAAGTTGGATAACAGCTGGTCATCCATCTCAGCCAGTGAGATTCAACAAATATCCGTGAATGGCAACCCTGAATGGAAGGTCGTTTTTGTTAATGAGGATATTACTGATACTAAAAAACAAAACCTTTATGTATTTCTTACATTGGGAGGTGATTATATTGCCGCCAACTTTACGGGGAAATAACCGCATCACCGCTTAACGCATTAGTTCTTGGTGTCAGAGACAAACATCTCTGACACCAAGATTCCTCATATAACCGGGTTTTCAGACAACGCTCACCTTAACCGTAAGTTTCGAATGTCTACTGGATATGTCCATTCTGGAGCCTCAATCTCTATTCCCAAATAGTTAGCTTGTTTATTCAAGTTTTTCACATGACAAATCGTTAATCTGGTCCCGCATCAAATCAAGCAGGCATAAGTTTACTCATTCAAACTAATTGTGAGGAAAAACCATGAACACATTAATCGTTATCGGCATATTAACCGCAACAGCCATCGTCGGTGAGTTACGACACCGCAACCAGGGATCTATTATTGATTGCCATCTAGAACTACAGGATCATTAAGCAAAATGATCCTGTCTGATTCTTCGAATCAACCACAATAAGATCGGGGCCCAATGGGCTAGACATTGTTATCGTAACCTTACGGTATAGACACCCGAGCTATAGCAGCACCTTAGTCATAGGTTTTAGCACTTTTCACTCCTACCTGCCTAATGACAAATACAGCACTAGAGGAGCAGAATACGCCAAACCATCAATATGTCGAAAATAGCACATAAATGGTCGTATTAGACCAGCGTAGTTTCACCCAAATAAGCCTAAAGTTAACCCAAGCTTAGGTCTTACCTTAAAGCCAAGCC
>Ga0105348_1002417_pt1 | contig 11187 bp, 6 predicted proteins | sample EN8Hudsemesocosm_2_FD_83504 | JGI IMG/M metagenome (GOLD analysis project Ga0105348, IMG submission 83504) | Methane-oxidizing microbial communities from mesocosms in the Hudson Canyon - EN8C Hudson Canyon | ecosystem: Environmental > Aquatic > Marine > Cold seeps | place: Hudson Canyon...
TTATTGCGATTTACTAGTTTTACACAGATTAGTACCTTTCTTTTGAGAAATGTAAATAGCTTCTTCAATTAATACTTCTGCAGACTCTATTTCACCAATTACATCCAAATTTTCCAACCAATGGCGTAATAATTTTTCATTATGGAACATCAAGGATGAAGCTTTGTTGAACTCTTTACTATATAAAGGCTTCATAAGTGTTTCACTTGCTTCTTCTAGTGAATGAGCTAATTCAATATTACCTTCAGCTTTAAATATGAGTTTTTGTATATGCATTCCCATAACTTGAGACATGCCAGTCTTACTTCTTTTTTCAAGGTTACTGCCTAACTGTAAACATGCATTTATTTTTGTTATTGCCCCGCTTTCTTTGCACCATTTAAAAATATGGCTAAATGGTAAAGGCCTTGCAGCTTCAACACCTATACCTCCGATAATATTAGAGTGGAAATCATATGCGGCAGTCCCCTCTAAAGCTTGTCCGTACAACTTAATTCTTTCACCGTATTTTTCATTAAAGAAGGGGGTTTTGATAAGTTCAGATATTGAAGTAAATACACCGTCGTCATCACTTTTTGAAGCAAAAAATAAAGCGGAGTGCCACCACATTGCACCATTATCTTTATCTGAAGCAATAGCCGCATCTATTAAGCTCTTATTACATTTACTGTTTGATATGAGGGTACATAAAGAAACAGTCTCCATTAAAGCTAATGAGTTATTTGGAAATTTATGATTATATTCAAGTAACAATTCAAGCTTAGATTTATCAGGCAATTGAGCAAACAAAATATACTCTAACTGCCTATCTTGTGAGGTGGAGCTAGACAAGGATTGGAAGTGTTGCAGTTGAACTTCAAAATCCTCTTCTTCCTCAACAAATGATTCCAACGAACACTCAATAATATCCTCCTCATTAGATGCTTCCTGAACTAGTTTCTCTTTTGGTTGTTGCGAATTTAAAGTTATAGGCTCTAATAATTGCTTATTTATTTCTGAGGTAGGATTCTGCGTAACTCTAGTATTAGAAGCGAAGTTAACTTTATTTGTATATTTAAAGAAAAAGGCAGATATAAGTAAGATAAAAAATAAAAACCAAGTTTTCTTATTCTTAAACATAGTTCAAGTCCGTTTTACTATTATATTTTATTTTTACAAAGTGAGTAATACGCTTTCTATCCATTCTTTAGCAGTTGTGGTATCTGTAAAGAATTCATTTTTTAATCCAGCTTTATTGTAAACTGCTTCAAATTGAATTTGAGTAGTTAACGCGAATGAGCTTTGAACCATATTAATTGCAATTGCTTTAGCATTTCCTTGTTTCACTTTATGTAAATGATAATTTAGACCTTCCTGTGTAGCTAGCGTTTCTCCTTTAAGTTCTACAACGATCCCATAAGCTTTATTTTTGAAGTTTTCTTGAACCGTTTGTTGTAGATTTGAATGAAGGATTTCGAAAAACTCTAAGTTCCATGGACCTAATGTATCGATAATGATGATGTTTTTATCAATAGTAAATGTGCATCGACCATGAACTGGAAACGTTGGACTCAAAATAACATACCTATTTTACTAAAGTTAACGAACTACAATATTTTAATAATAATCATTATATAAATGACTTACCAATTTAATCAAGCATAGTGTAAGAAATGAAATTGTCTGTTGTTAATTTGAAAAAGCACACGATGAATTTATAGTATTTAACAATAGAGAATGATTAAGTCCTCAAAATAACGAGTAACCTCTAACCAATAATAAAGTGAATTATTTAACTTCAACATTAATTGCTTAGATAATTTAATTTACTTTGTTTATGTTTATACGATGAATTTTTATAGGGTGAATGCTTAATAAGTTGAAAGGAATAGCCATGGTTTTAAACAACAGTTTTAAATTACATTTCAAATTTTTTGAGAATGTTAAGCATTTAGTGCATTCATAAACGATTAAATAATTTGGTAAAAATAGGCATAACTATGAACAGTGATGTTGAATGTGTAAATTACTCAGTTCACTAAAATGAGTTGCCAAAGGTTTTGTCCGTTATGTATTGCCTTTAGCTTTTGGTTTAGCCAATAAAATACAATGTAATTATGCTAAGTAATAATACAATAAATACAAATGCTATATTCAATACGAGTTCATTCTCGAGTAAATTTCTTGATGATTTCATAAAACCCCTCTGCTTATTTAAATAAGTCTATTAAACGAGTTTAAAAAAAGGCTTACAACAAGATAACTGCAAACCTTTTTATTCTAATGGTGGTATAAATAAAACTTGGCTAATTTATCTTTAGCCACGTTTTTTTACTGTCTATTCAATACGACCAAGTGTAATGTTATCAAAGTAACTCACTGTATCTGATGCTCTTCCGTCTGAATTAAAGTCAGGAAAAACTATCACAGAATCAATGCCAATGGTTTCAGGTCTACCAATGTAACTAGAAAAGTCAAAAGTAAGCTCTTCCCATTCGTTTACTTTAGTATTTGCCACTTTTAGTTCAGGTTGTGCACCAGCCCCAACAGAGAATTTCATAGCAACGTCACTAACAACTGACTTATAAACCATTATCTTAACAATGCTATTAGTAGCATCCATCGTGAACGCAGTTGTATTAGCTGCCGTTGTTTCTGTGCCTGCCCAAGGTTGTCCTGTCATTCTGGCGGTGAACATTGCAACAGTTGCAGAGTCATTAACTGAAGATGAACCAGGATTAGCAACAAATTCTAATGCTGGATTATCATCATTTTCAAAAACAGTCCACGTAAAGTCACTGCCTAAACCTGTAGGTTCAAAATCGTATGGAGTGCCAACCGCAACAAAATTGCCTTCGGAAACTTCTTCAGCAGCAGGTGTAGTAAAATCATCAAAATAGAAAGTCCAATTAGCAGCATCGCCTGCAGCATCACCCATCACACCATTATCAAAAATTAAGGTAAGTCTGGTTTCACCATCACTTGATGCACCAGTAAAATCAAAACTTAATTCCTCCCAACCTGAACCGGTATGATTAGCTGTTCTCTCGGCATTCATGTCGTCAAATTTAACTAAAACAGGCACTGCACGTGAAGACCACACTTTCATAGTAACCATACTGTTGGCAGGAATTACTGCAGGAGCAGCCAAGGTCATGGTTGAACCACCCCATGTTTGACCTGCAGATTTTGTCATTTGTCCAACTTGAGCGCTAGTGTTTATAGCTGTCGCATCTGGGTTAGCTAGAACTACTGCAGCTCCGCCATCAAAATCGCTAAACACATAAGTACTTGCTGCGGCTTCAAAGTCAGTAACAATCGCAGGACCTTCAGGATCAACAACGACAACTTCTTCAGCAGCAGGTGTAGTAAAATCATCAAAATAGAAAGTCCAATTAGCAGCATCGCCTGCAGCGTCGCCCATCACACCATTATCGAAAATGAGTGTAAGTCTGCTTTCACTTGTACTTATGTCACCAGTAAAGTCGAAAGTTAATTCTTCCCATCCTGATCCTGTATGATTAACAGTTCTTTCAGCATTCATGTCATCAAATTTGACTAATACAGGTACTGCACGAGAAGACCATACTTTCATGGTAACCATACTGCCAGCAGGAATTGCTACTGGTGTAGCAAGTGTCATGGTAGACCCTCCCCATGTTTGACCTGCAGATTTTGTCATTTGTCCAACTTGAACACTGGTATTAATACCTGTTGCATCTGGGTTTGCAATAACGGTTGCTGCTCCGCCGTCAAAATCACTAAAAGTATAAGTTTCAGGAGCATTTTCAAATGATATGATATCCATCATCACTGCAGCGTCAGCAACAGTAATAGTAAACATTTGCATGGTGTCTTCAGTGCCATCATTTACTGTTAGCGTAATTTCTGTCGCAGCTATATCACCCGATGCTGGCGTACCAGAAAGAATACCCGTGGCGGCATCAAATGTTAGCCATGAAAGTGCAGCAGGTATAGTCGCCGACATGGTAAGTGTGTCGCTGTCTGCATCAGTCGCCATTAGCGTATAAGAGTATGCTTCACCAACAGTTGCAGTAGTAACGCCTGTACTGGTAATAACCGCAGCATTATTAACGGCAACAGGAAGGGTTACAGTAATAGTAAAAGCTTGCGTGATCTCGTCAGTTCCGTCACTTACCGTTAAAGTCACTGCAGTATCACCGGCATCAGCATCTGATGGTGTACCTGACAATGTTCCGGTTGCGCTATCAAAAGTTAGCCAAGCAGGTAAATTCGCGGCTGTCATTGTTAATGTGTCACCATCTGCATCGGCAGCAACTAACGAGTAACTGTAAGCGGTACCTGACTCAACAGTTGTAACTGCTGCGCTGCTAATTGTTGGTGCGGAATTGACAATCTCTTCAATAATTTCGACTGCCTTGTCGTCTGAACCGCCACACGCAGACAAAGCTAAGCCTAAACTTAGTACGATGATGCTTTTGTTGAATCTTTTCATATTTGTTAGATTATTCATTTTGATCCCTTATAAACTGTTCAATTGTTATTATTCATTTATTTGAAGCGCTTTAAATCAACCTGAGATACAAAACTACATATAAGTCGCTATACTTTTGTTTTATATACCGTTGAATATTTCCTTATTGAAGATAATTACTGGCTAAATTAAACATTAAAGCGTGCTCTTCTTATTCCTTTTTATAGTGAGTTTCGAGTTACATTTAACTGAAACTGACCGCAATAAGGCTTCAAACAAAGTACATTAATAAGTGATACAAACAATCAGGAAGCGGTGAGTTGTCCTTAATTTTCTGGTCAAATGGATTTTTATTAAATTCACACATGATTTGGCTAATAATTTACCAGAATGAGCTAAAACTAAGCAGGTTGGCTATGTGGTGATATTCGTTTTACGTGTGTTTTTTAGGTTGGTATTGATGTTTTTTTTAATTAAATCAATTATCTGCTTTGATTTCTTACAAAAAGGGGAAAATAAAAGGTTTCTATAAGAAGGGTTAGTGGAAAACAAAAATAATATCACCAAAATAAGACAGTTCACCTCATTTTGTCCATTTCAACTTTTCACTATCCCGTCTGACCGTATTTTAATGCTAATTAGTAAATCGTTGTGCTAAAAAGATAATCAGTTAAAAACATTATTTTATTTACGATTGTATTTATATTCACGTGAACCTTTTTATTAAAGAGTCACGTACATACACCATAAGAAAGATTATAAATATTTGATTTGGACATCTCTAGGGGAGAAGACATGAAAATTAAAAGCAGTGTTAAATTTAAAACACAAGGCTTGGCCGCAACAATAGGGCTAGCAGTTACGCTAGGACTCGCTGGTTGTGGTGGCGATTCAGCAACCGATACAAATATTGAAAATATTGATCCATTACAACCAGTTTCTGATTGGGAAATGGTGTGGAACGATGAGTTTGATGGAACAGCAATAAATGGCCAGAACTGGACACATGAAATTAACTGTGACGGTGGTGGAAACGGAGAGAAGCAATGTTATACCGATAGTGCTGACAACTCTTACGTACAAGATGGTATGTTGAATCTTGTAGCGCTACCCGCAGAAGAAGGTGCTGCTTTACCTTATACTTCAGCACGAATGACCACTCGCTATAAAGGTGATTTCAAATACGGTCGTATGGAAATGCGCGCTAAAGTTCCTTCAGGACAGGGCAGCTGGCCTGCATTTTGGATGATGCCAACAAATGAAGAATATGGCGAATGGCCACGTTCTGGTGAAATTGATATTTTTGAATCAGTTAACCTAGGCTCAGCTAGAGAAGACGGTACTTCAGAAACACATGTTTATGGAACGCTCCATTACGGTAAAAGTTGGCCAGATAACTCTCAATCTGGTAAATCATACATGCAAGAAAGTGGTGCTAACCCAGCTGATGATTTTCATACTTATGCAATAGAGTGGCAAGAAGGTGAAATTCGTTGGTATATGGACGATCACCTTTTTGCAACACAGCGTCAATCTGAAGTTCGCACAAACAGTAAAGATCAAGCCGTTGGCTTATCTCACAGAGGTTGGTTCACAGAATATTATGACCAACTTACAGGTGAACTGACTACTTATTGGGCAACTGCTCCATATGACAAAGATTTCTATTTAATACTTAACTTCGCTGTTGGTGGTGATTGGCCTGAAAACGTTAACGAATTAGGTGTTGACGCTACTGCTTTTCATGCAGCTAACAAATTTGAAGTTGATTACGTACGTGTTTATCAATGTCAACAAAATACAGATACAGGTAAAGGTTGTGAAACGGTAAGAGCCGGTTACGACAGCTTAGAAGATGCGCTTGTTGAAGGTAAAGCTCCAGTTCCAGTACCTCCTAGCGATGGTATTGCTAAGAACTTATCTATATTTGACGGTACGCTAAACGCTAACTGGGCGGCATGGGATTGTTGTGGTGGTACTTCACCTGCAACTATTGCTGATGCAGACAAAGGTGATGTTGTTGAATTCACTATAGCTGACAATAACGGTACAGTGCTTGGTTTTAGTACAAGAGATGGCCATTTTCCAGATGATTTTACGGGACAATCATCACCTTTTGATGCTTCTCTATTAGTAGACCTTAACGGCACTTTATCATTTGACATGAAAGTCGTGTCGACTCCTCCTGCAGCAAGTGCATGGATCCTTAAAGTTGAAGCTGGTGACGGTGGACCTAATACGGGTGATATAAACTTAACGACTAGTTTAGAAGGTGTTGCTCCAGTTGAAGGTGAATGGCAAACCTATACGTTCCCATTATCAGTATTACAGGATGCAGGCTTAGATTTAAGTGCTATTGATGTTGTTATGATATTCCCTGCTTGGGGTACTGGTGAAGGTGCTGAGTACTTAGTAAGTAATGTTGCTATCGAAGGTGATGTTGGCGGTGCTCCTCAATTAGTTGTATTTACTGATGATGAAAATGCTAGCTGGCCAATGTGGGATTGTTGTGGTGGTTCTACTCCAACAGTTGAATTAGATGATGATGCACACGGTAACGTAGCTGAATTCTCTATCGGTGCAGAGCCAACAGTAATGGGCTTTATTTCAAGAGAAGCTAATACAGATACTCCAGCTCCATTTGATGCTTCTTCAATTCTTTCAAATGGTATTATTCAGTTTGATATGAAAGTAACGTCAATGCCTGGCGATGCAGCTTGGATGTTTAAAGTTGAAGCAGACAATAACGCAAGTTTTGCTGAACTTCCTTTAACTGACACCGTTGAAGGTTTAGCTCCTGCTCTAGACCAATGGCAAACATACACATTCAATTTATCTGCTTTAGCGACTGCTGGATTAGATGTAAGTGCAATTGATGTGCTAATGATCTTCCCAGCATGGGGTGCTGGCGAAGGTGCAATCTACCGTGTAGATAACGTGAAGATTTATGATCCTACAGCATCAACAGTTGATAACAATGCGCTATTCACTGAAGCTCCAGCAACAGGATGGACATTGTGGGATTGTTGTGGTGGTTCAACACCAACGCTTGAAAATGATGGAACTGAACATGGTATGACTGCTGAATATGTTATTGGCGCACAACCAACAGTTGTCGGCCTTTTCGCAGACGATGGTGTTTTTGTTGATGCATCAAGCATGTTAGCAACAGGTGTTGTTACCTTTGATATTAAGGTTATTACGCCACCAAATGATGGCACTAGCACGTGGATGTTTAAAATTGAGTCCGATGGCGCAACTACTTTTGCTGAGCTTCCTTTAACAGGAAGCACTGAAGGATTAGCACCAACTACAGGTGAATGGCAAACATATACATTCCCACTACAAACATTATTTGACGCAGGCTTAGATGTTAGCCAGATTGATGTATTAATGTTTTTCCCTGCTTGGGGAACGGGTGAAGGGGCTGTTTTCCGTCTTGACAATGTAATGATAACAACGCCATAACCACGTTATTAAGAAAGGTTGAGCGGCTTTCACGAGCCGCCGTCATTAGAACTAATTTTAAGAAAGTAGGGTACACATGAAACATTCAATTTTTAATAAAAAACGCATAGCCGTTTGTATATCTGCAATCCTAGCGACAGGACTAAGCAGTCAACTTTATGCAGCAGAAGCTGAAGTAGAAAAAGCACAAGCAGAAGCTGGTAATAAAAATGAAGCAATAGAAGTTATTGAAGTAACGGGTATTATGAGCAGTTTAACCCGTTCAATGTCTGTAAAAAGAAATACTTCTGGTGTTGTCGATGTAATTTCAGCTGAAGATATGGGTAAATTTCCTGACACTAACTTGGCTGAATCTTTACAACGTATTACCGGTGTTACGGTAAGTCGTTCAAATGGTGAAGGTAGCCAAATTACTGTTCGTGGTTTTGGTCCTGATTTTAACTTAATTACCTTAAATGGCCGTCAAATGCCAGGTACAGGTAATTCTCGTTCATACAATTTAGAAAATTTATCTTCTGATGGTGTTAGTGAACTCATCGTTAGTAAAACGGCACGTGCAGAAAATTCAAGTGGTGGTTTAGGTGCAACGGTAGATATTGTTACCATGAAACCTTTCCAAAGTCCTGGTGAGAAATTTGTTTTCTCCGCTAAAGGTATTTATGACTCGTCAAATGTAGAGGGTGATGATGTTACCCCTGAGTTTTCAGGTTTATACAGTAATACCTTTGCTGATGATACATTAGGCTTTTCTTTCTCATTTTCACATCAACAACGTGATTTTCAACAGCAATCGGCAAATATTCAGGGGTGGCAGTATCAAACAAATGCTCAACTTCCTACTTTAGATGCGGAAAACGTAATTGATAATCGCGATGCAAATGCAGCACCAGGTGCATTTTTCCCTCGTGATATGAATTACGGTATTGCTAATATAGAGCGTGAAAGAACTAACGCCAATGTAGCGTTTCAATATGCACCTGTTGAAAGTGTGATAGTGACACTTGATTACACTATGGGTGAATCCATTACAGGCACTAACTCTATTGGCTGGGGACAATGGCATGACTACGGCGGAAGCATAAATGCTTACGAATTAGATGAAAATGGTACGGTGTTGTTTGCTGATATGTCGGGTAATGATGGCTCTTATACGGCAAATCGTGACACTACAGAAACTAATGAAAGCTCTTTAGGTTTTAATGTTGAATGGCAAGCTACTGACGATTTAATTTTGTCATTTGATTACCACAATTCAGAAAACAAAGCTGACAATGGTGCCGATAAAGGTATGAAAGGTACGGGTTCATTAGTTTTTGGTTCAAACCAATTAACCACTAAACATTATGATTTTAGAACAGGTGATATTCCTCAAGGTACAATCTTCTGGAATAACGGTTCAACAACACTTGCTCCAAGTGAAATGGACTCACATTTCAGTCAGTTCATTCATAGCCCAGGTAAATCTGAAGTTGATCAACTACAAATTGATGGTTCTTGGGAAAATCCTGAAGACTCTGTATTAATGTCAGTTAAGTTTGGTCTTGCCCGCACAGAGCAGACAATGGGTGGTTCACTTGCGTGGAGTGGTTTAATTGGTGGTTTCTTGTTTAACCCTAATTATTCAGCTGCTTTCCCAGATGGTATGTTTCAATACAATAATACCAACGGCTTTTTGGATGAATTTTCAAATGGCGACAACCCAATTGGGGCTGGTTACTATTATAGTTTTGATTTTGACGAAGCCGTTGCACGTTCAACTGCTTTTTTGAATGCTGACACGTTAGGCGATGACTATTTTAGTACAGACCCATACCGAGGTGGAACTGTTGGAGGAGGTAGCGAAGTAGAAGAAAAGACTAACAGTGTTTATGTGTCTTCTTTATTTGAATTAGAAGTTGCTGAATTGCCGGTACAAATCAGCCTTGGTTTACGTTACGAAGAATCTACAGTAGGTAGTAATGTTTCACAAGATGTACCAACAGATGTTTGGTGGTTAAGTGCCAATGAGTGGCTTACTCAATATTCATCAGGTGAACAAACTGCTTACGTTGAAACGGGTGATTATAGCATTTTCCTACCGATGATCGATATTAAAGTAGATTTATCGGAAGAGTTAGTTGCTCGTGCATCTTGGGGTAAAACGATGTCTCGTGCACCTTTAGGTAACTTAGCGGGTGGTTTATCTTTAAGCTCAAGCCCTGGTTTGGATGGACGTACTGGTGGACAAGGTAATACCGATTTAGACCCCTATGTGTCTACCAATCTTGACTTTTCTTTAGAATATTATTACGCAGAAGGCAGTTATGCTTCAGTAGGTTATTTTAGAAAAGATGTTAAAAATTTCATTAGTACTGGCAGCACAGCTACCCAATATGACGGTATACGCGACATAGCTGCAGGACCTCGTTATGCACAAGCATTAGCAGACCTTACCGCAGCGGGACTTGCTACAGACGTTGAATCTATTCGTTTGCAAATGATTGCCAATGGCGCAGTGGTAAATGAACAAGGTTATCTTACGTCTAATTCAGATGATCCACTAATGACTTGGAATATCTCTCAGCCATTTAACAACCCTGATGATAAAATGGTGAATGGTATCGAAGTAGCGGTTCAACATTTTATTGGAGAAAGTGGTTTTGGTTTTGGCGCAAATGCTACCTTTGTTGATGGTGATGTTAATTTTGATGTTGATGACATAGCGAAAGTTGAAAGTGTCGCTTATTTAGCTGAACAATCACCATTACCAGGCTTAGGTGATTCAGCTAACTTTCAAGTATTTTACGAGAAAGATGGTTTATCTGTGAAGGTAACTTACGCATGGCGTGACTCGTATCTTATTGGTGTAGGACAAGACCAAGGTTCTGTTGATGCTCCACCGCAGTTTGCTAAAGAGTTTGGTCAAGTTGATATGAGCGTAAACTACGACATCGACGAAAACTTCACTGTATTCTTCGAAGGTTTAAACTTGAATAATGAAACCGAGCAATCTTATGGCCGTTATGAAGAGCAATTCCTTTCTGCTAATCAATACGGTACAAGATACACCTTAGGCATGCGTTACAGCTTTAAGTAAACTTGTACTTTAGCTAGTATAAATTGATAGGCCTATATTGTTTTGCGATATAGGCCTATTTTGTTTATAGGGTTTACGCCTTTTACCTTTTACCTTTTACTTTGAATAATAAAAATACTCAGATAATGCGATGCGCAAGCTGTATTTATTAATCAATAAATTATACAAATAATAAAAAGAGATATTTTATGTTAACAGTTCGCGAAAA
>Ga0105348_1002418_pt1 | contig 11184 bp, 6 predicted proteins | sample EN8Hudsemesocosm_2_FD_83504 | JGI IMG/M metagenome (GOLD analysis project Ga0105348, IMG submission 83504) | Methane-oxidizing microbial communities from mesocosms in the Hudson Canyon - EN8C Hudson Canyon | ecosystem: Environmental > Aquatic > Marine > Cold seeps | place: Hudson Canyon...
CACGGGGCACTTCCATTCACAGTATGGATTGCCACATTCTAAACAGCGGTGTGCCTGAGGTTTAGCCTGCACCTCGGTATATGGGTGATAGATTTCAGCAAACTGGCGCTTACGCAAATCTTGATGCACCTTTGATGGGCCTTGACGGCCTACATCGATGAATTGAAAATGGTTGTCTAATCGTTGAGCCATAGTAGCCTCGTACTCTTGGTAATATGTTTCTAAGTGCTTGGCAATCGGTTGCTAAGCCTTGGGATTATTCTGTCTTAGTCCGAGTGGTCGCCATCAGCTGCTGTAAATTGGCGGCTTTGGGTTTAACTAACCAGAACTTACTCACATAATCTTCAAAATGTTTACTTAACTCTTTGCCCCAGCGACTGCCCGTAGCTTCGAAGAAGTTTTCTAAAATACCGCGCAAATAACTGCGGTACTCTTCCATGTTTTCACCACGAATACGGTGGATTTCGACCAACTCGCTGTTGTACTTGTCTACAAAAGTGCGATCTAGGTCTAACACAAAAGCAAAACCACCGGTCATACCTGCACCAAAGTTATACCCTGTGTTACCCAATACCGTCACCACCCCGCCGGTCATGTATTCACAGCAATGGTCGCCCGCACCTTCAATGACTGCATGGGCGCCTGAGTTACGCACAGCGAAACGTTCGCCAGCACAACCGGCAGCCATAACGGTACCGCCTGTGGCGCCATACAAACACGTATTACCCATAATAGAGGTCACGTTAGACTTAAAGCTAGAGCCTTTAGGTGGGTAGATAACAAGCTTGCCACCGGCCATTCCCTTACCCACGTAATCGTTGGCATCGCCTTCAAGGAACATGTTTAAACCGCCGGCATTCCACACACCAAAACTCAAACCTGCGACACCTTTGAGATACACTTCCAACGGATGGCTCGACATACCCTGGTTGCCATGTTGCTTGGCGATCGCACCAGAAACACGAGCACCTACTGAGCGGTCGCAGTTGGTGATGTTGAATTCAAATTTACCACCCTTTGAATTAGCAATGGCATCCGACATTTCATCAAACATCTGTTGGTTCATCGCACCCGGGTCGTATGGCTGGTTGCGGCTCACCTGACAGGTATTAGGCTGATCGGGCGCAATACCCGCTTGGCTTAACAGTGGCGATAGGTCTAAATTACGTTGTTTGTTAGTCACGCCTGCAGCGCTTTCTAGCAACTCTGTATGGCCTACCAATTCTTCAATACTGCGCACACCTAGCTGCGCCATGACTTCACGGGTTTCTTCGGCAATAAAGGTGAATAAATGTTTCACCATTTCTACAGTGCCGCGGAAGTGATGATCGCGTAATTGTTGATTCTGTGTGGCAACGCCCGTAGCGCAGTTGTTAAGGTGGCAAATGCGCAGGTATTTACAGCCTAACGCCACCATCGGTAGAGTACCAAAACCAAAACTCTCGGCACCCAGTAAGGCCGCCTTGACGACATCAAGACCGGTCTTTAAGCCGCCATCCGTTTGCACTCGCACTTTGCCACGTACACCATTGCCTCGTAAGGATTGGTGCGCATCAGCAAGGCCTAATTCCCACGGTGAACCCGCATAACGGATAGACGTCAGCGGGCTTGCCGCTGTACCACCGTCGTAACCAGAAATAGTAATCAAGTCTGCATACGCCTTGGCCACACCCGAGGCAATGGTACCCACGCCCGGACGCGAAACCAGTTTTACAGAAACCAAGGCTTCTGGGTTGACTTGCTTCAAGTCAAAAATCAGCTGTGCCAAATCTTCGATGGAATAAATGTCGTGATGCGGCGGCGGTGAAATCAAGGTCACACCGGGTACTGAATATCGCAAAGTGGCAATCAGGTCATTGACCTTGCCGCCTGGAAGCTGGCCGCCTTCACCGGGTTTTGCACCCTGGGCCACTTTAATTTGCAACACATCTGCGCTCGCAAGGTAGGCCGGCGTTACGCCAAAACGACCGGAGGCGATTTGCTTAATTTTAGAGCGTTTGTTGGTACCATAACGCGCTGGGTCTTCACCACCTTCACCCGAGTTTGAGCGGCCCCCAAGTTCGTTCATAGCCATGGCCAGTGCTTCGTGGGCTTCTGGCGACAAAGCACCTAACGACATGGCCGCACTATCAAAACGTTTGAATATTTCGCTAACGGGCTCTACTTCGCTAAGGTCGATAGCATTAGCTGGCTTAAGCTTAAGCAAATCTCGTAATGACGCTACGCCACGCTCATTCACTAGCTTGGCGTACTTTTTGTACACCTCATAGTCGCCGGTTTGAACGGCTGTTTGCACTGTAGTTACGACGTCAGGGTTATAGGCGTGATACTCGCCGCCGTGCACGTACTTAAGCAATCCCCCTTGCTGAATCGGCTTACGGTCTATCCAAGCCTCAGCAGCCAAAGCGGCCTGTTCGCCTTCAAAGTCGGCGAAGCTCGCCCCCTCAATGCGGCTGGCAACGCCGTGGAAACATAGGTCCACCACCTTACTATGCACGCCAATGGCTTCAAACAATTGTGCACCACGGTAAGAGGCGATGGTAGAAATACCCATCTTAGACATGATTTTAAGCAGGCCTTTATTGATGCCTTTACGGTAGGCTTTATGGCAGTCCGTTGGATCTCCAATAATTTCACCCGATGCCACCATGTCGTTGATGACACGATAGCTCAGATAAGGGTATACCGCCGTTGCACCAAAACCAATCAACACTGCAAAGTGATGCGAATCTCGAGCGCTACCCGTATCAACCACAATATTGGCATCACAACGTAAACCCAAGTTGGTTAAATGGTGATGTACCGCACCTGTGGCCATCGCTGCAGGGATAGGTAACATGCCCTTTTCAATGTCACGATCGGTTAATACAACAATGCCTTTGCGATTACGTACCGCGGTTGCGGCTTGCTGGCGCACCCCTTCAATAGCCGCCTCTATACCAAGGGCCGGGTCATAGTTAAGGCTAATGGAGTGCACCCGAAAACCAGGTACATTCATATGCAACAAATCAGTGTATTTGCTGGCAGACAAAACGGGTGAACCCAGTACAATGCGTTTGGCAAGTTCAGGCCCTTCCTGGAAGATGTTGCGCTCGCGGCCCAAACACGTTTCCAAAGACATCACCACGGCTTCGCGCAGCGGATCGATCGGTGGGTTGGTCACTTGTGCAAATTGCTGACGGAAGTATTCATAGACCGAGCGCACGCGACTAGACAATACCGCCATCGGCGTGTCGTCGCCCATTGAGCCTACCGCTTCTTGTGCACTTTCGGCTAACGGACGAATCACTTGATCACGTTCTTCATACGTAATCTGATACATCTTCATGTGTCGGTTCAGCTCACCTTCACTAAAGTCATCAAAGCACTGCTCTTCATTGAGGGTGCCCTCCAATCGAATCGCCGACTTACGCAACCACTTTTTATAGGGTTGGGACGCCTTGAGTCGATCATCAATGTCTTTGGTATGCATGACTTCGCCAGTGTGGGTATCTACAGCCAAAATTTGACCAGGCCCCACACGGCCTTTAGCCACCACGTCTAACGGGTCATAGTCAAAGGTGCCAATTTCTGATGCCGTTACTAGGTAATCATCTTTGGTCATTACCCAGCGCGACGGACGCAAACCATTGCGATCTAATAAGCACACCGCATAGCGGCCCGTGTTGAGCACCATGCCAGCTGGACCATCCCATGCTTCCATATGCATTGAGTTGTATTCGTAGAACGCGCGTAGCTCAGGGTCCATCAACTCGTCATTTTGCCATGCTGGCGGCATAATTAAGCGTAAGGCGCGGAACACATCCATGCCACCCAACACCATCAACTCAAGCATATTGTCCATGCTAGAGGAATCTGAACCAGTCCTGTTGACCACACCTTCAAGGTCTTGTAGTTCAGGAATTAGTGGCGTCGACAGCACGTTCTGGCGCGCTTTAGCCCAATTGCGGTTACCTTCTATGGTGTTGATTTCGCCGTTGTGAGCCAAGAATCGAAACGGTTGAGCCAACGGCCATCGTGGCAAGGTGTTGGTGGAAAAACGCTGATGGAACGTGCAAATAGCCGTGGCGAGTGTTGGGTCACCTAAGTCTTTATAAAACACCGGCAAATCGACCGGCATCATCAGGCCTTTGTAAGACACCACACGATGAGACAAGCTACACACATAAAATTCTTCGTCAGCCTTGAGTGCATACATGGTGGTTTTGCGGGCCACTAACAAACGGGCTTCTAGTAATTCGCCGCGTAACTCTACGCTGTTAACAAACACTTGTTCAATGCGTGGTTGGCAATCGGCACCAATAGGGCCTAGGCAAGAAGTATCAACCGGCACTTCGCGCCAGCCTACGAGCTCTAAGCCGTTGTCTTCAATGGCTTGATTGAGAATGTTTCGAGAGTGGGCCGCTTTATCTTCGTCTTGCGATAAAAACACCATACCCACGCCGTAGGATTCGGTCAGTTCTTCAGAAAAACTATCCAGCGCCACTTGGCGCATAAAGGCGTCGGGCATTTGTAACAACAAACCACAACCGTCACCCGTCTTGCCGTCGGAGGCAATGCCACCACGGTGGGTCATACAGGTTAACGACTCAATGGCTTTTTGCAATAAGTCATGACTAGGATCACCATGCATGTGGGCAATAAGCCCGAAGCCACAGTTATCTTTAAATTCTTTGGGGTTAAAAAAGCCAGCGTTCATCGGCATCTCTCTCGCTAATCTGGCAAACCATTTTGGCTGCCCTAGGTATTAACAAGTGTCACTAATGCATAACCAACGAGAGCAAGCACCAGCAGGACACTTGCCGTAATTACAAACCCTTATAAGGGCTTATAGATATATTGAATCAACAAATGGACGAATATCCTACCTGAGAATGGCGCTACAAACAAATATTTTGGGTATTTAGTGGGTAAATACCTACACAATAGACGACGTTCGCTACATTTTGTAAAAGTTATTCAACGCTAGTGTTGAATTTATCGCGAATCTGCTGCTGAATCTTCAACACCGAACGAGGCCAAGGCTGCTGATTGCGTAAAGCGAGCGGCAAGGCCTTAATGGCATCACGTGCCGCGCTGCTGCTCTGGTAATCACCCACCAATAAGATATACCAAGGCGCATTTCCACGCTCAAGTTGCAGCACATAATAAGGCTGCTGTAACTTATGCTGCGTCAAAAAGGCTTCCAATGTAGGCTCCAATCGCGCCCCTAATACCTGCAAACTAAAATGGTCTGGCGACACCTTCATGAGTGCTGCATAACCATAACCATGCTCACTAATGGTGGTCGCTTGAGGCCAAGCGGATAATACAGGAATGTCTGCAGCAATGGGCTCGGGTGCTGGCTCAGACTCGGGTTTTGGCTCAGGCTGCAGTTTTGGCTGCAAGCTCACGTTGGGCGATGGCGCAGACAGCTCGATTGGTTGCAGAGGGGGAAGCGCTTGAGCAATCGGTTCGATCAATGATTCATCCACGGCAGTAACATCCTCCTCGATAACCTCGACCAGGGTCGCCATCTCCGGTAGGTCTATCGGCGTACGCGCCGGATCAGTGACATAGTTAAACACCCATACCCCTGCTAACAGGCACACCACCACAATGGTGGCGGCAATATGCATGAGCGGCCATCCTGTTTGCTGCACAAAGCCGCCTTTATGCAAGGCTTTGCTAGCGAGCATATTCAGGTAGCCCGGATTACCTTGAGCCAGCTGGTGCAATTGCAACAACTGGATAGGGGCTAAACCCTGACCCTGAGCAATGCCCATGATGTGTAATCGTTGGCGCAGATAATCGGCACTTTCTTCTTGGCTAAATGGCGCCAACAGCAAATGATAAAAGCGCTCTTGGCGCATTTCAGTGAACTGAGGTGCTTCGATGCGCTCCACCAGGCCTTGGTCGGCGTACAGAATAACGTGCGGACGCGAATCCACTTTGGCACTTCTGGGCAACAAGTTAGCTAACAATTCCAAGGCATCATCGTCTAACCAGTGTGCATCGTCCACTACTAGCAGCAATACTTGCTCGTCACGGGTAAGCTCTTGGGCCAACTCTTGGAGCGCAAGAATAGACGCCTCAAGACTCGCATGATTAGGTAGTTGCAGTGGTAATTGCTGCACCAACTGGCGTATTACCCAGGCCGCCGAAACGGTTTCATTTAAGGCTAGGTGGACAATGCAGGCATCGGCGGGCTGCACCCTTAAAAACTGGTCTATAAAGGTGCTTTTACCGGCACCAGTGGGCGCCGTAACCAAGACCAAGTAATCTGAAAAATGACTCAAATGCAGCAATGTGTCGAGCTGGCGCCCACGCGCCTTAGCTTGATACTCGAAGCTCATCAAGTTGATCGATTGATGATCTTCTTCTTGTTGCTCTAATTGACGCATGTAGGCGCCATAGGAGGCGGCCAAGCTGGATGCCTTATTGGATGCGAGCACTGCCCCGGAGTGACTCATAGGACCCTAGCGGACCGGCTGGTGATTAAGGGTTTGATGTAACAGTTCCGAACTGAAGTTGGCGGTCACAACCGCACCGCCCAATTGCTCTAACAAGATGAGTCGGATAGTGCCATCGGTGACTTTTTTGTCAACTTGCATGTGCTGCAGATAGTGGCTCGAGTCCATAGTGTCTGGCCCCCATGAGGGCAACCCAGACGCCGCCAGCAAGTGCATGATACGTTGCACCGTAGGATGATCGATCCAACCTAAACGATGGGACAAGTCGGCGGCCATGGCCATACCCGCGCCCACGGCCTCACCGTGTAACCAGCGGCCATAACCCATTTGCGTTTCAACAGCATGGCCAAAGGTGTGGCCAAAGTTAAGCAACGCTCGGCGGCCTTGTTCACGTTCATCGTCAGCCACAATTTCGGCCTTACAGGCACATGAACGGTAAATCGCTTGACTAATTAAAGCCGGCTCTAGCAGCCTGAGCTGGTCAATATTAAGTGTTAACCATTGGAAAAAAGGCGCATCGGCAATGAGGCCGTATTTAATCACTTCGGCAAGGCCTGCAGACAACTCGCGTGCGGGTAAGGTGGCTAAACTCTGGGTGTCAATCAACACACACTGAGGCTGATGAAAGGCTCCTATCATGTTCTTACCCAAGGGGTGGTTAACGCCGGTTTTACCGCCCACAGAGGAGTCCACTTGTGACAACAAGGTGGTGGGCACTTGAATAAAATTGACCCCCCGTTGATAGGCAGCCGCGGCAAAGCCTGTCATATCGCCAATAACTCCGCCGCCTAAAGCGATTAAGGTGGTGGTGCGGTTATGGCGTTGCTGCAGGAGGTGATCAAACACCAAACTCACGGTATCCAGGTGTTTGTGCGCTTCGCCGTCCTCTAAAACCAAACGATCTAACTGCAAACCTTCAATTTGCAAGCCCTCTAAACCCGCCATCAGCGTATCTAAATACAGCGCTGCAACAGTGGTATTGGTGACCACCAATATTTGTTTGCCGCTGATATGCGGGGCCAACAACTGCGACTGCTGCAACAAACCGCTACCGATGTAGATAGGATAACTTCGGTCGCCTAAATCAACCGTCAGTGTTTGGTGTGTGTTGGTCATGGCCTGGGCTCTAGCCTACAAAGCGCGAATGGCTTCTATTTGTTTGATGATCTCTGCCACCAACAAACGAGGATTTTGGGCGCCTGTGGCTACCTGAATGTCCGCGGTTTCTTCGTACAGGGCATGACGGCTAGCAAATAGGTCGCGTAGCACTTGTTCTGGGTCTTCGTTTTGTAATAGTGGCCGATTCTTGTCTTTCGACGTTCGTTCGAGCTGCTGCTCTACCGTCGCAAACAAATACACCACCGTGCCACGGGCAGACAAATGCTGGCGATTGTCTGCCGACTCAACCGCACCACCACCAGTAGCCATCACCACATCGCGCTGCTGAGACAGTTCGGCAATCATGTTAGCTTCGCGTTTGCGAAAGCCCGCTTCGCCTTCAACATCAAAGATCCAAGGGATGTCAGCGCCAGACCTGTCTTCTATTTCTCTGTCCGTATCTAAAAATTCTAACTTCAGTTCACGAGCAAGTTGCCGCCCGATGGTGCTTTTCCCAGCACCCATGGGGCCAATTAAAAATATATTCACCGTGGATTTCCCTGTTAATAAACAGCAACAACAAAACCCGGTCATCAAGAGCTTGCTGCATCGCTGCCGGGTAGGATGCTTTAAATTATGGGGATTAAGGTCAACTTAATCAAGGGTAATCAAGGGTTAACTATCCGAGGAGTAACAAAAACCAGAAGCTCAAAACGTTCTGTGCCGTGTTTGCGCCGCTGAAACCACTGACCGACCAAGGGTAATCCGGCTAACAGGGGGTTAGACAATAAACGGTCCAACTGCTGCTCATACAGTGCGCCGCCCAACACCAAAGTTTGCCCCAAACCCACCACGGCACGCGTTTTTAGGCGATGGGTATTCAACGCCAGCTCGCCGTTAGGTAGCAAATCGCCAATTGAGTCTTGCATCACCAGCAAGTCTAATTGCACCTGTTGGTGCGGTAACACCCTAGGTGTCACAGTGAGCCCCAACACCGCCTGCTTCCAATGCTGTTGCTGACCTGCCTCAGTGGTCATGACGTACGGCACCTCCTGGCCCGTTTCAATGCTCCCCGTGTAGCCTTCTTGCACTAAAATTTGCGGCTGCGCTAAGGTAAGCATCTTACCACTGGCTTCTAACGCTGCTAACTCTAGCTGCAACAACACATGGGCGCCTATCAAACCTAATTGCAAACTGCCTCCCGTCGAGTTAAAGCCAACTCCAAGGCTGGCGCCTGGTGACGGTTTGGCCGAGGTGCCGGCAACGTGACCTAGGGCAGCAATAAAATCCAGACCACTAGACTCTCCTAAGTCCGATTTAGCAATAACGATACGGCCCTCTATTAATAACTGGTCCAGCGGCTGGTCCAGTTGGCGAATGACCTTGGCCAACTGTGTTGCGCGTGCAGGTTCGTCGTAAATGAGCATTTGATGGGTGCGAGAATCAGCTAACAACTGTCCCCGTGGCGACAATAGTGTGCTGGCATTTTGTAAGGTTGAAAGCATCTCATCGGCCGCCACGTAGCCTAGTTTTACCCGTGCCATGGGCAACAAAGCGGCGCTCAATTCATGGTCCCCCTGCGACACGACCAAGCCCTGCGCCGTGTGCTTGCAGGTTAACGCAAAGCCATTGCAGATGAGTGCCAAACCTTTTGCTGGCTGAATTTGTTTCAACACCAAACTCACCTGAGTATCGATGTCATCAGCTAACACTAAATTGGTCTGTGCCGCCAATGCGAGCTCATACAGAACATCGGTTATGGGCACCTGGCGCACATCAATGTCGATGGCCTGATTGCCATCACTGTGGCTTAAGTCTGCGGCCAGCACCCCCAGTAATAACAAGCAACGATTAAACAGCGGCCTCATGGGCACACCCCTGTTACGCATTGGCGCTGCAACACCCACTGCTGCTGGCCCTGCTGCAAGATCACTTGCTGCGCATTAGCCTCGACCAACCGCCAAGGCCCCACAGCTTGACCAAGCCGTAGGCGTTTCACCGTGCCGCTAGCAACCTGTCGAAGCCACACCATGACCCCCTTATTCGCTTGCTGACTAAACCCAGTAAAGCGCAAATTCGATTGCGCAATCACGCCTTTTGTTTGCGCAGTTGCAAGGGTTGTAAGCGGCCCAGAAAATTGATCAAAGGCCAATCTTATGGACGACTGTTGTGCCAATGAAAACGGTTTATTATAATCGCCCAAATCTGGCACCACCGGCGCCGCCTGCCAGTGCATTGCCAAGTTCCATAGACCCGGTGACGCTGCGGATAGAGACAGCTCGGTTAGTGACCAACCGACGCCGCTAGGCACCGGAGCCAGTGCCCGCCATTGGTCGCTCGATAGCTGTGCCGTGAGTTGCAGGCTATCGTCTGCCGCAGACACCTCCACGCTAGTGGATAAACGGGATAACCGCTGCACCATGTTCGCCGCTGGCACCGCTGCTAAGCTATGCGCCACTGGCTCAGGCCTCAGAGCCAATGCATCTAGGGTCTGGTTGGATGTTGCCGCCACAGGGCCATGACTCAGCGGGTACTGCACCCGCAAGCCAATACCATGGGGCTGCGCATTTAAGGCCATCACCTTGGCGTTCGGCCGAGCTTGGGTCCAGTATTGCCACCAAGGTTGCCAATCTTGCAGCTGGGTCACCTCAAACTCTATAGCCACGGCTTGCCCCTGCTGCGTCCAGCGCCAACTCGTGAGTTGTTGGGGAGCGGGTAGCCTGGAGGCCAAGGTAGTCAACTCGAGTGCGGGCAACCACGCCTGTTGTTGCAGCCGCTGAAGCACCATCGCGTTACGCTGGGCCTGCTGGGTTTGAAGCTGCTTTAGCCAAATCTCTTGCTGTTGTTGTTGAAAGTACAAACCCCCAGCCTGAAGCACATCATGGGTCTGAGCCATGGCCTGCTGCCAACGGGCGTACTGCCAGCCCACCGGCGTCAGCAACAACAGGCTGACGATTAGGCCCACTGCGAGCATCGCATAACGCCGGCGCCGCTGCGCTAACAGGCACTGTTGGAACCAAGGCAAAAAATTGGCTTCACTGGCCTTAGGTTGGCGCCACGTTATCATGACTTACCCCAGCATTTTTGCGCCAGCCACCACGCCATGGAGCCCCTTAGGTCAACCGCTTTAGGGCATTGCACACGACTCAACACCAGCGGCTCCAAGCTGGCTTCTAGGGTGGTGTTAACCACCGTTTGTAGATGGGCCAAAAGATGTTCAACCGGACGTGCATAATGGGCGTTAAGCACCAACAACATAGTCAGTGCTGGGGCCAGTTGCAAGTGCTCTACCAACACACTTGAGGCATCAAGGTTAAGTTTTTCTGCGGCCCAGCGCTGATGCGCTAGCTGCTGCTTGATTTGGCTGCTAACAAGGCGGTGATGCCAGCGGCGTGGTTGCTGGGCATTGGCAATTTGCACATGTGGGCCATGCAGCCAAGTGAAACAAACTTTAGGCAAACCAACGGTAACCCACAAGTGTCGCTGGCCCACAAGATTATTGATTTGTGCAAGGCATTGAAACCAAGCAGCCTCTGACTCATCAGGTGATCCAAAGGGATCAAATTGAGGTATTGGCACCGCCCATTGGCCCAAACAACAATGCGACCCATGAGTGCTGCGTGAATTATTAGAG